>JACXTT010002946.1_pt1 | contig 26634 bp, 18 predicted proteins | sample 9270951 | NCBI WGS metagenome assembly JACXTT01 (sample SAMN15532306, study PRJNA645909) | rock metagenome | isolation source: weathered quartz diorite | place: Puerto Rico | collected 2017-06-21
CGGTTCTGCTGATCCTGCGCCGCCGCAATCCCGTGCAGATTCGCCGTCGTTCCGCTCACAAGATGTTGAACCGACGTTTTGGTGACCTTCAGGATTGTCCCCCCCGATCCCACCGCAAATCCTGTATCCGTATTGGCCATGCTGATCGATTCGAGGTTGGAATTCTGCGCCGCACTCAGCGAATCGCTCCAGTCGCTGCCGTCGTTGCTTGTGTGCACGATCGTTCCGCCCGACCCCACCGAAAATCCTGCGGCGGGCCTCGTCTCCTGGAACCATTTGATTTTTTTCGTCGTCGGATTGTAGAGCTCGAGCCAGGAGAACGAGTAGTACTTGTCGGGCGAGATCGTGAAGACCTCGTTAATGATGAGGTCCCTTCCCTTAAATTGCTGCTTCTGGACGGTGCTCGGGGTCTCAAGCGTACAGCCCGATTGTAACAGGAGGGCGCCGAAGAGGAACAGAGTGATAGGTACATACAGCGACTTCATTCAAATCTCCAGATTGAAGGTCAGGTGAGTGCCGGCGGCAGGGGTCAGAACTGCATTTCAAACGTAAATGAGTGCGTACCGGGCAGATACTTGAAATTATTGTACCCGTAATCGATCGTGCTGTTGAAACCGAGAGAGTTGAGCCGGACGCCAAACCCCGCAGTCACGTTTTCCTGGTCGTACGAGAACTTCCATCCGCCCCGCAGCGCAACCAGGTTATTGTAGACGTACTCGGTGCCGAAGTTATATTGCTCGTCGGCATCGTTGAGCCGGGCGATCTGGAGCGTGGTGACAAAGGAGTTGGTCGGATTCTTCATCACGTCGAGGAGCACCCCGAACCTGAGCGCCGTCGGCAGGGAGTAGGTCTCATTGATGAACTTGACATCCTTGCCGATGTTGGTCAGAGAGACGCCGATGTGGCTCTGCAGGATCGGGATGTCATACAGCGTTCCGATGTCGAATGCAAATGACGACGCTCCCAGGTCCCTGTCATAGAGGTACGACTGGATAATCTTGCCGTTGATGCCCACCCGGAACTGCTCCGTGACCTGGCGCGCGAACGCGATGCTGAACGCGTAGTCGCTCGCACGAAACGTGCTTCCGGTCCCTTCCGGCTGGGACGGAGTGGTTTCAGGAATGTCGTTTGTCGTCAGAAGCGTGAAGCTCGCCCCAACGGCTCCAAAACCCGGAATGTTTTTTACCACGCCCGCGAAGGAATGCTGCATGTCCGCGAGCCATGCGGTGTAGGTAGCGCCGAATCCGACATCGGTCACTCCCATGATCCCGGCAGGGTTGTACGCGATGGAGCTGACACCCTCGGCAATTGCCACCTGCGCTCCCCCCATGCTGATTGCGCGTGCGCTCGTGCCGAGCTTCAGAAAAAGTTCCGACACCGTGCCCGAGCGGTCGCCGGCCGGCGCGGCGGTGACGCACGCAAGGAGAGTCAGGCCGACGGCCAGCTGTCGTGAGATTGCTGTAGCATTTTTCATGTTCAGGGTCTCCTTCACCGATCAGCGGATAAGAACAAACTTGCCGATTTGCTGGCCGAACGTCGATTCGACGGAGTAAATGTACACCCCGCTCGCAAGTGCCCGTCCGCTCTGGCTGAGCAGATTCCACTGCAACTCCCCGTGAACCGGGTCGTCGTGCTCGAGGGTGGCCACAGCATCGCCGGCCATCGTGAAGATCCGTATCGTGCACTTCGTCGGAAGATGGATAAACTTTACAAGCCGGTTGTTTTCAGTCCAATTGGAGGCCCGTCCTTCCCATCCTCCGTTCTCATATGTGTAATCCTTGTCCACGCGGTACGGGTTTGGCACGACAAGTACTTTTCCGAGCGTATCCGCCACCGAGAATGACAGGTCAACCTTTGTCCTGTTCGCAGTCTTGGATCCCTCCGTATTCTGGGCATACAGAGAGTCGAACCGGATGCTGCCGGTGCTGTCCACCGTTTCGATGATCGTCAGATCGGGAATGCCGAAGGAAGTCACCGAATACCAGTAGCGCTTCCCGCGCGTGAGATTCGAATCCACATACACGCTGTCGATCCCCACGTTATACTCAAATGCATCGTCGGGGATGTCGAACTGCTTCAACAGCGTCCAGCTGAGGTCTCCGGGAGTATTGCTCGGATCCTCGCTCCTGTACAGGCGGTATCCTTCGAAGACCCTCCCCCCGGTGAGATACCCGTTGATGCAGCGGTGTCCGTTGGAACAGACGCCGATTCCTTCCTGGCAGGGCGGATTTTTTCTTCGCCAGCTTGTGTCAGGGTACGACTGGGCAATCTTGCTCGAATCGTCCCACACGTCCTCGGGATTTTGGAGCACATGCAGCGAATCGATATGCTTTCCCCACTCGATGCGCACTTTCTTGAACCCTTCCGTTATCTTCAGGGGCGGTGATGGAAGCGTCAACGGCGGAAGATAGCCGCGCTTGAAGAGTTTCAGGGCATTTTCCGCGTTCTCTCTGAGATTGTGCGGCCCGCCTTCCACCCCGTATCCGCCAACGAGGGCGACGGAGATTTTAAGCGTGTCGCCCGGATTCACGGCATTGAACGGTCCGAACGAGAAGAAGAACCTCGTGTCGGTGGGCGAAGAGGGCGACTGGCATGGCTTGATGGGGTCTGAAAAACACTGCCCGCTCATCCAGCAGTAGATTGTCGAATCCAGAACACCCGGCTCGGAGAAACCGTGCCACTGAAAGATGTATTTGAGGGAATCGAGCGGCCTCGGGGTGTTGAGCACCGTCAGGCCCATCGGTGTCGAGCCCCTGTCCACGGCATTATGGATATACGCCGTACGGAGGTCTGAGATGTAGCAGGCGTAATCATGAGTGAAGTAGCCGCTCACGTTGATCGGGCCTACGTCCATGTCGCAGAAAAACGCCACGTACGCATTCTGAATCGTGTTGTTTCCGATATTCACAAAATAATAGTCGAAGGGAAGAACGCCATCCGCAAAATCCTCCGCCCACGCGTACGATTTCATGAAGCATTTGATTCCCATCGGGACATGGCCGGGGATCGTGAACGACTTGAAGGTGTCGGTGGCCCCCATGTAATAATCTCTCTCCGAAATCGCCGCGTAATCCTCGTCGACGTGCGGCTCTCCGTGGTCGGGGATCCCGTTGTTCTGGGTGTACCGATTGACGTCGCTCTTACGAACATAGTTCCCGTTCGCGTCGGTGTGACACTTGTCGAAGTTGAACCTGTCGTAGTTATCGTAGGCCGGATCGGGATTCGTGACGGGATCGTACACCTTCCCGTCGCAGCTCATTTCAAGGCTGTCCGGGAGACCGTCGGACCCCAAATCGTCGGTAAGCGGGTTCCAGTCCCCGTCGTTGTCCTGTCCGTCGAGCTCGTCCTCGTCCACCTTTCCGTCGCCGTCGTCGTCGCATCCCCGCCGGTTGACCTGGAGCCCGTGATTATAATACCAGCCGCTGTACCCATTCGGATCGTACACCTCGGTTCCTGCATAGGTATGCCAGATTTTGTCGCGGGCGGTGTCCTTCCTCTCCGGCTCAAACTCGTGACGGGCATCGTCGCCATTGTACGACTCATCGACCCTCCTGACCCCGTTCACAAGCCCGCCGATCCAGGGGCCCCCGCCGAACATGTGCTCCACGCACCCGCCGACGGGATACTCCAGTCCGATACCGATGTCGCCGCAGTCGCCGGGCGGCACCTGTGAGGCGGGGGAAAAGTTGGGATCCCATGCCTCCAGCCCGAACGCGATCTGATTCGTGAGCCAGATTCGCATATTGAAGCCCTGCAGGATGTGCTTGGCCCAGCTGACACCTATTTCGGTATCGTCGATCTCGTTGGCGCCTTTGACCACTCCTCCGACTTTCTTCCTGTCTTTCGCACTGGCAGCAGCGACAAGAAAGACCAATACAAACATCCAGATCAAGGAGCGTTTCATGCCGTTTTGTTCCTTTAAGGTTGACACAGCGTTACTCCCAATTGATCTTCAAGCCGAGGATGATCTGCCGCGAATCGCTGAAGATCGAGGGATCAAGTCTGCTGTCGTTCTGATTCCAGGGAAGTACCTCGCCGGTATTGATGTCTCCGTCGCCGTACTGAGGGGGAAGTCCGGTCTGATTGTAGATCGTGTTGACGTTTCTCCGATTGAGCAGGTTCGTGACGTCGAGAGTTACCAGCAGGTTCAGGCCGCCCATCACGTACAGTCCCTTGTACATCGAAAGGTTTACCAGAGAGCTGTACGGCTTGGTCTCGTTGTTCAGCAGATAGACGTTGCGCGCATTCACCTTTCCCCGGTACGGGGTGTAGGGGAATCCGCTGCCGAGACTCCACGTAAGCGAGATCCCGTAATTGTTTACGAACGGCAGTCCGAAGAGCTTCCCTTCCTCCTTCGGACCCACGCGGTACGTCGCGAACAGATTAGCAGTGTGGTTTTGATCCCAGTCGAGCCGGCTTTCCCGCGGCAGCTGGAACTGGGGCTGGAAGATGCTTGCGAGCGGGTTCGACGACCGGCCCTTGGCGAGCTGGTAGGAGTAGCTTATGCTCGCTGTGAAGTTTCCGGAGAGCGCCTGATTCAGGGATACTTCGAACCCGCGGGCGCTCGCGTAATCGAAGTTGCGTAGAAAGTTGTTGCCGTTTCGCAAAAAGCTTTGCGGATAATCGAAGATGTCCTTGTAAAATGCGTGAAGCGTGAACGCCATGTCGTCCGTCACCTGATCTTCAAAACCCGCTTCATACTGGACCGTGCGCTGGGGTTTGAGACTCGGATTACCGATCAGGTTGTTTTTGGCGCCGAGAATCGTGGGATCACGATAATAATTCTCCCTGTCCGGAAACTGTATGAAATGCCCGTAGTTGAAATAGAACACGATGCGGTCGGTGACGGGATATCCGATGGAAAGGCGCGGACTGACGTAGCCGTGCGTGAGGTAATAGAGGAAGCGCTTGCTGTCGGTTAGTCCCCTGGAAACTTTGATCGTGTCGCCGTTTGCGTTGATGTGCCCGTCGTACCCGAGATCGCTGACCCAATCCGAGTGAAGATAACCCGGATCGTTTGGGTTCTGCGCTCCGTTCAGGGCAACCTCCCAGTTATCCCTGAAATCGTCATAAAAAACCTGACGACCTATGTCAAAGTAGTCGTATCGCGCCCCGACGTGGAGGTTGAGGCCCGAGAACTCGATGTTGTCCTGGATATACACGCCCCCGCGGTTCGGGTAATTGTTGAGGTTCCATCGATAAAAGCCGTACCCCGGATAATCTCCGTGCGCGTACGTCGGATCGTCGATGGGAGGATTCACGCTTACCCCGCCAATGACGTGCGGTACGGTGGGAAGCCCGATTTCGGTTGAATTGATCTCTTCATAATTAAACTCGAATCCCGCCTTCAGGAGATGGAGAGGATGAACCTGGCTGTTGTAGTCGAACCTCGCCGTCCAGACGCGGGTGATGGACTTGAGCCATTTTTGCGCTGTCCCCAGTTCATAGAATCCGTCGCCGTTTGGATCCTGCAGCTGATAGGCAGAGGAGTAGTCAGACGGCTTGATACCGGCCACGTCGTTCCCGTCGTGGCTTTCCAGCTTTCCGAGATAGAGGCGCACGAATGAATTCGTGGAGAAGAAGTGAGTCCACGAGAAGACATGCTGGATCGCGAGCGTCGCAGAGAGGAGCGAAGAGTCGGCGCGGTACTTGTACTCGTTGCTGTAATCATGGCGTGTGCCGAGGCTCGCCCGGTACCCGTATGAAAACTGATTCGTTCCGCTCATGTCATAGCGGAGTTTCGAATTGAACGTGAAGGCGTTGTTCTGATCGTCGGAGTAGCGGTACCCCAATCCGTTCAGGATTCCCCCGAGAAAACCGTTCAACTCCACGCGGCGGTCCAGCGGATGATAAAACTGGTTATGAACGAAATTATTTGGGCCGTCGGAGCGGTCGGCGTCGGCGCTGATGAAGAAGGTGAGATTACCCGGCGGCTTCAACCCGAGGCCCGGCATGATGTACTTGGTTAACGGGTCGGGACCTCCAAGAGTGAACGAGCTGTAGTTTTCATTCTCGTTTGTCTTCGCGATCCTGTCGGTGCGGGCCTGGAGGGAGGCCGAGTAACGATCCGCGCCGGATTTGGTCACGATGTTGATGACGCCCGACTGGGCGTTGCCGTAATCCGCATCGAAGCCGCTCGTCTGCACGCTGACCGATTGAATCGCATTAGCCGAAACCGCAAGCCCCGTGGCGCCGCCCCCGATCGTTCCCGATTGCACGCCGGCATAGACCTTCTGGAGCTCCTCGTTGGTGCCTGCCGTCGTCAATTGACCCGAATTTCCAAGGATGCTGTTCGTCGGAATGCCGTCCACCAGATACTGTACTTCGTTCGAGCGGCCTCCTCGCAGGAAGAGGTTGTTGCCTTGTTTCACCACGCCGGTCTGCAGGCGAAGGACGTCCTCCACCGACTTTACGTTGGGGATCTCGGAAATCGTCTTCGCATCCACGGTCGGCGTGCCCGTGGTGACCATGTTATTCACCATCTTCGTCGCCGTAATGACCTGTTCGTTGATCTCCACTGCGCTCGAGCTCATCTTGATAGGAACGGGGGTGGTTGCGTCGGGGTTCACCTGAACGTCGCGGACCTCCACGGTCTGGTATCCCAGAATGCTCGCCCTGACCGAGACCGATCCTGTGGGAACCGCAATGATGGTGAATTTTCCGTCGGCGTCCGTGGCGGCGCCCCGTTGTGTGCCCACGACGAGGATGTTGACAAAGGGAATGGGCTCGCCGCTCTGGGCATCGGTAACCCTCCCTGTAAGCTTTCCTGTATTGCCGGCAAACGCCGGCGGTACCGCGAGCAGGAGAACCAGTCCCGCACACGCGGAGGATCGTAGCAGTGACATCATGAGATTCTCTCCTTCAGAGTATTCACGGGTTCAGTTCCTGCATGTCTACAAGGGCTTTCCGCATCGCCTGCGCCGCCGATGACTGATCCATATAGTAGAGGGGATATCCAAAGTATACGGAGCTGTACGTAATTCCGATGTATCTCACTGCAATCGTCATGCCCTCGATCCGTTGCGGGAAAAAGAATGACAGGACGCTGTTGTCGTCGGCAGCGTCATAGCGTCCGATGATTTCGCCGAAACCGCTCGGTCTTCCCGGCCAGGTGAATGTCAAGCCGCCATGCCAGGCAGTGTCGAGCCGCGTGGTATCGACGGCCAGGTCGGGATATCCCTTGTCTCCGTGCACGCCAATGAAATTCCCCCTGTTCAGATCTGTTCCGAGTGTCTGCATGTGTCCGATCGTGTTGACGAAATCGGCCCCGCCATTCAGCGCGAACGGGAGCGCCCACCCGCCGAAGATGAGTTTGCCGCCGATGTAGCAGTAATCCGTCAGAATTTTCGCTCGGCCCGAGGTTATGCCGTGTCCGAACCCAACGGTATTGTCGGCGTCAGACACCACGTCCTGCGTAAGAATCACGGTACTATACTGTCCGAGTTGCCCGCGCCCCGGGAAGATGTGCGTACCGGTGCTCGATATGTCGATGACATCAAACACATCATATTTTCCGGCCAATCCGATCGAATTGAACATCGCCCTGTAATAGTCGTCGATCATCGGTATTGTAGGCCGGATAACGGTTCCTCCGCCGGCGCCGTAATTGTAACAATCGTTCAGGAACAGAATCTTTTTCTGGGCGCCCGGCCGGAGAAAGAGCGGGTACAGCGTATTAAACGAACATCTCGAATAGATCGTGTCGACTCCGATCGGGTTGTTGTTTCCGTCGAAGGTCGTATGGACATAGTAGCCGAGCGTGTCGATGCTCCCGAATTCGTTTCGGCCCCTGACGTAGAACGTGTGTCTCGTTTGATACGGGTCGGGGAAGTCGGAAGCAAACACGGAGGCAGTCGTCGACTGGCTGAAGGCCGACCACGGGATAGCGTCTTGAGGCCACTGGTCTTTATCGATCACCCAGGAGTAATCAATCGTCCTGCTGTTCGGATCGAATCCCTGGAACTGGAACTGAACGCCGCCGAACGTGTCCGTCTTCTTGTCCCGGACGAGAATTGTGTCGCTCGGGCAGGATGTAAGCTGCGTCTGGGGAGGCGGGACGCGGGGCGTTCCGAACGACACCGTCGCGGGAGTTCCGATCGCCGCGTCATTGTCTATCGCCGAAACCTCAAACGTATGGGGATTTAAAGAATCCTGGGAATCAAAAATGAAGGTTCCGCTGTTAGGACTCGTATGAACCGGATAACGAACGGCTTTTGGATTCGACGCCCAGACGTGCGCTCCGGCGATCGTCAGAATGTGTCCGGCGTCGAGAGCGTTGGCGCTGTCCGGATATAGTCCTTCCGGCGGAAGCGTTGCGAAGTAGTGATAGACATTTGGGACGTTATCCGTGGTGGCATCGGTCATCAGCGCAAAATTTGACACGATGATGTTCAGGACCATGCTGTACGGCTTATACTGGAAGGGACTCGTCGAGTTCAGCCGGAAATTCCAGCGATAGCGGAACGCGACAACGAAGCCGTCGGGATCGTCTCCCACCCAGTATAACGTCAGCCGGGGGTTCTTCGTGACGATAAAAGAGTCGGGGGGAGGCACGTTCGACAGACGCGTGATCGGGGGAATGTTTCCCAGCTGCGGGTGATTGCCCGAGCAGTGCAGGCCCGAGAGAGCGATGGTCAGTGCCGTCGCCGCGACGGCGGACCACCGGAGAGGCGCATTATGCATGTGGCTTACTCGTATTGAATCGATGAGATGTAATAGTATGGGGTAAAGAGAAACGTGTCGGCCTGCTTGACCAGCGACGAGTCGATGTTAATTGTCAGGACAATCCGCGTCGTATGCTGTTCGACGATTTTGAAGGGCTTCAGGAATGAGAGTGTGGCATCAAAATCGGGAAGCGTGTTCACGTGAATGTTCCTGTACCCGTCCAGTATGACGCTTCCGCCCGGCTGCACGAGCATGAGCACTCCCAGGTAATCGCCCGGAGGGAGGTCGGCCTGGCCGATCACCAACGATGAATCTTCGGCGTGCTCATCGAGCGTGTTGTACACGCCCGTTGTACGCTTAAGGGCCTGCACATCCCCGTAGACCGGGGCCAGCGCTCGGTCGGTCCGGAGCGCATTGACCTGGGTAATCTTCAGGACAAAATTGTTGAGATGGCTGAAAGAGATGCGGTTCGTATCCGATATTGAATGGAGCCGTATGTCGATCAGGCCGGGGAGCGGAGAGCTGTAGTCGTACTGGCAGCTCACGCTCAGGAGTGCAAGGAGAAGGAGAAGAAATAGAAATGAAACAAAACGCAATCGAATACGTTTCATGGGAGTAGCTGGATGTTACAACAATGGGTATTCCGGGCGCTGGGGTGAACCGGATTATCACGGAGTATAGATAAAATATTCGTTACAGTCAAGTTACTTGCGGCTCGACCGGCGGCGGAAGGGAGATCTCGTCCCTTTCGCTGGTTAACTTTTTACGGACCGTTGTGTCTAACGCTTGACTGATTGGAAGGCCTGTACACGCGAAGAGTTTTGAGTATTCGCTAATATTTTGTAAATTTGTCGAGGAATTAACAAAAGAGAAAATGCTCCGATCGATGAGTAGACGCATCAGGTTACAGGCATCAGCTCTCTGCCTCATCCTTTTTCTCCCCCTCGCATTTAATGCCTGCTCGAGTCCGGATGGCACCAAACCTCCGCCGGAAAAGGATGTCTGGGTGGTGTTTAAGGCGTCTTCCGGAGCGCTGGTCGATAACCACATCAACTCAATTCTCCTCGACAATTCCCGGAAAATCTGGTTCGCAACAGACAATGGGGCATCGTACTTCAGCGGAGGATCCTGGGGAACAATCCGAGACTCGCTGAGCACGATCGACGGCCGTGGCGGCCCTCCGAGCCATGTGGTCACCTGCATTGTGCAGGGGAAGGATCGCAGCTACTGGTTCGGATTGAAGGGCGGCGGAATTCAGCGCTACAATCCGAATTCAACCATTGCCGTGTGGAAACGCTTCCAGAGCCCTGATCTCCTCTACGACTTCATCCTCTCAGGGGCGGCGGACATCTCGGCTCAGACTACCTACGGGGAAATGTGGTTTACCACCGCCCTCGGGATCATGCAGTTCGTGGGGGCGGTCAATGAGACCGGCACCTGGCACTTCTTCTATCAAAGCAACACTCCCGCAATTCCTTCCAACCAGGTGTGGAGTTCCGAAAATGCGCTCCTGGACAACTCAATCTGGTTCGGAGCCCAGACCGGAGGGGCGGTATCGGTGGCGTACTCGCTGGGGGGGACTTTGAGCTGGACGGGGTTACCGATGCCCTTCGATTCAAAGATCAACGCGATCGCATTCGATCTCCACAGCACAATCTGGTTCGCGACGCAGAATGGCGGCGCGAGCTTTAACCAGAATTCCGCTCAGTGGACACGCTACGATTCGGCATCGGTCGGACCATGGCTCAGAAACGAGCCGGTGAATGCCGTCACGACGAACCATCAGACTATCCGCTGGTTCGGCACAGAGGCGGGTCTCGTTCGACTGAGCGATACCTCATGGACGCGTTTCACCGCAGCCAACAGCCCCCTCCCTTCAGATACGGTGACCGCGCTCCTGTACGACTTCAATCAAAACGTCTGGATCGGCACGGCGAACGGCCTGGCCGTCTACAACTCCGCGGGCGTCACCTTCTGAACGCGGCGCGCTTCCGCCGCCACCTCAATACTTGGTGAAATCGATCCACGTGGCTTCCCACGATGTCAGTTCTCCTTTGATGATCACGTCGGGGCCGTTCTTGATCGCCTTGGTGCCCGTGACAGAATCGTACTGAATGTTCGGGGGGAGCTTTCTCGGGAGGATGACGTTTGCTATCGGCGGCATCTTCGCGGCGTCGAAATCTTCCCGCTTGAACCTTGTGATCCACCTCTTGTTGGGCGCCGGCTCGTGCGTCACCGTCACGCGCCCCCAGCGCGTCGGAGAGTAGGTGATTGAGATCGGCTCTTTACGGGCGAGGTCTGCCGCTCCGATGCCGGCAAGAAGATGAAGGCTGTCGCCGTCTTCATAGATCAGCATGTGCCTCAGGAAGCGGATGCACTCGGCGCTCGCCCAGTTATGCGGCATGTCTCCTACGAAGCGCTCCGGCTTCGATGACCTGAGCGACTGCTCCTCCCGCCACGCAAGGAGCGGCGATGCGTGATTCAGAAACCCGATGAAGGTCTTCCTCGCAAGGTCTCTGAGGCCTGCCCACAGATAGGTCTGAGCCGTAATGGCGGCGTTGTACGGCCACACGCTCTCCCTTCCAAGCCAGCCCGTGCCCGCGGGGATGTCCTCCTGTGTGACCGCCTTCATCAGATCCAGATGGCCCTTGACGATGCCGTTGTCCACCGGCAGGATCAGCCCGGGATAGAGGGCCTGTGAAAGATAGATCTGTGCCGCCTGCGGAAGAGGCCTCTTCGACTCCTCGCGGGCGCTCCACAGGCTGTCGTCTTTCATCAGCATTGGCAGATAAGAAAACCCGTTCGGGTGCTGGCGCATTTCCTCGCGGGCTGCCGCCGGAATCCTGAGCGTAAATGCGGTAAGGAAGTCGCGAATGTCCTGTCGCTTGGGAAGAAAGAAACGCTGAGCCGCCTCGTCGAGTTTTTTCAATGCGATCCATGTCCAGAGAGAATTCGTCAACTCCGGGCGGATTCCGCCGATCCCGCTGTCTCCGAAGCCGGGGGGTAGGAGCCCGTACTTGCCGTTCCCCGAACCGGTAGGCTGCGTTTTCGCGACGAGGTCTCTGAGGTACATCATTGCCTTGTGAGCATCCGGGTACGTCTGGTCGAAGAACTCCCATTTCTGTGAGAGCTCCGCCTGCCTGACGAGCGCGTAGACCGCCACCGCGGTATCCTTCCAATGCGCCTCTCCTGCCCCAGCCACGAACCCACCGTGGACATCCTGGAGGTCCCAAATTGCCTCGAGCCCTTCCTGCGCTTCCTTGTCGAAGCCGAGATAGCGGGCGGCCTCGATGAGAAACGTCCCGTCGACGACCCAGAGTCCGCGGTAGACCGTCGGCCCGACTTCGAACACGTTCCTCCCCTTCTTGATCTCCCGGGCCTCGGCGATGTTTCTTGAAGACGCGATCAGAAAATCCTGATACTGATTGGGGAGCTTCCAGTCTACTTTTCCTCCGAAGGGCTTCCATCCCTTCCAGAATGTCCTGCTCGCATCCAGGAGGTCGCCGCTGCGGCCGAGTCCTTTCTTCAGCTTCTCAAACGGTTGCCCTTCCTGCGGAAAGCGGATAAACCAGGTTGCCGGCCGGTCCTTCCGGAGCGATTCAGCCTGCAGGCGAATGAGCTGGATCCCGTCCTTGACGGAGGACTCGACTTCCGAGTCCGCGATGAGGAACGGACTCGCCGCGCCCCGGATCGTTACGATACCGGCATGATCACGCTTCGAGGAGGAGTCGTCCGCGTTCTGAAACGACCACGCGCTCTGCGATATGATCCGGATCTCGGGAGAGCACTCGGCCTCCTTCTTCCCCGTCTGCCGGAATTCCACCAGAAGGTTGTCAACCCTCCCTTCCTCCTTCTCATTCGTGGCAAACGTAGTGAGTACCGCTTCCTGGCCTTCCCACGAAAGTCTCGTCGTGATGATGGGGATTCCCGGCGCCTCGAGTTTCTGAACTACGAAGGTGCCTGCCGGCTTGTCCTTTAGCGAGATGGAGACCACGTGGGGAAACTGGGCGAGATCGCCCCCCAGTCCGGGATGTCCGATAAGAAGTTCTCCGTGTTTCCCGACAAGACTCTTGTAAGGATCGTCCGGGAAACAGTACGTCGATTGCCAGGTCCCCGGAGCGTACCGGAAGTCGATTTCCTCCTTCCCTATCGCCTTCCTGCCGGCAGCCAGGGAGTCGGGTTTTCCTGCCCCGCCCCCTCCCCCGCCCCGTCCGGCCAGAGCACTCTTCCTCGCGATCGTGATCGCTCCGAGGGCGATTCCGAGGTCGATCAAAAAATCACGGCGATTCTTCATAGTTCCCTGCCATCGTCTGGGGGAATCCGTACGATCATTGAAATTCCTTTCAATCGGTGAATGGGGTTTCGGAGGATATCGTTACTGAGGCGGTTTGGGCGCCGGAGGGGGGAGTGTAAAAGCGATTACCTCCGATGCAAATCCGCAGACCTTGTGGGTGCTGTCGCAGAATGGTTTGTTGTTGCTGAGGCCGCACCGGCAGAGGGAAATCGACGTCCGGCCCGAGAGGTCGAACTTCTTGCCGTCGGTGTCGACAATCTCGAAGTCTCCCTCGACCCGAAGGCTTCCGTTCTTTTTCACGGTGATCCGTGCGCTCATGCCGCCAGGCCTTTCACGCGACCGGTTCGCCGGGATCTTCCACGAGCCGTTCTTCCATGAGGGAAGGAAATGCAAAGACCTCCGAGCTCATCGCCTCAAGCGCCCGGCTCATACACCCCGCAATATCCAGTCCCTCCTCCGCCGTCTCGACCTCCGATGCAGACGACCACGTGTCCGGGTTGCGCGGCGCGAGGTAAGAACAGCAGTCGTCGTAGGGCCCCTTCGAGATGTCGTGCGTCCCGGCGCGCCTCGCAAGCGAAATGATCTCCTCCTTGTCTGTGCCCGAAAGGGGCCGCAGGATCGGAAGGGAAGCCGCGCCATCGATCACGCGGATGTTGCGCAGCGTTTGCGACGCCACCTGGCCCAGGCTTTCCCCGGTAACGAGCCCCTCCGCTTTCTCGTTTCTCGCGATCACTTCGGAAATGCGCACCATCATTCTCCGGTAGAGGATGACCCGCAGCGGCTGGGGGGCGCGGAGGACGATAACATTCTGTACGTCGGCGAAGGGAACAAGGTAGAGCTTCGACCGGTATTGGAATCGGGTAAGAGCCGAGGCAATCTCACGGACCTGGTCGACGGAACGGCGGCTGGTGTACGGCATGCTGTGGAAATGAACAAAAGAGACAGACGCGCCCCTCCTCATCATCTGCCACGCGGCAACGGGCGAATCGAAACCGGCCGAGAGCAGACCGACAATCCGGCCGCTGACGCCGGCCGGAAGTCCGCCGGGACCTTTCAGCTTCGACCGGTAGACGTAAGCGGTCCCGTCCGCAAGCTCTACGGTCACGGTCTCATCGGGCCTCGAGAGATTCGCACGGACCGAAAAACGGTCGCACAGGAATTTCCCGACGTGCTCGTTGACGGCAGTGGACGAGAGGGGGAAATTCTTGTCGGCCCGGCGGGTATCGACCTTGATCGTCCCGAATTCTCTTCCTTCAAGAAGCCTCTCCGAGGCCGCGCAGATGGCGCCAACTTCCTGATCCACTCTCACGCCGGCGCAGACGTTGGAGAGTCCGAACACGTCCATGAGCCGTCGTTCGCTCTCAAGAAGATCTCCCCCCGGAGGAATTTCAATGACAAAACGGCCGTAGCCCCCCCTCACGGTGGGAAGCGGATGAATGTCCCGAAGCGAAATCCGGACATTTTTCATCAATTGCCTCTCAAAATGCCGGCGGTTCTCCCCCTTAAGGATTATTTCGTGATGGTGGACCACGATGACCTGCTGCATGAAGAAAGATAGCCGTTCCTCGAAGGAAAAGCAATCCGTTTCAATGCGTTTCGGGTCCGGAGCGCTTGCATCATTTTTTTCAATTCCTTACATTCCCCATCATTTCATCAGCACCGCCCAACCACAACTCATCACATCTTTAGGAGGGTCCAGCTATGGTTAACCTCACCGAACCAACCCGCCGCCGCGGATTCCTGGGAACGGTTGCAGCAGGCGCCGTTTCAATGCTCGGCCTTGCATCGCTGTCGAAAGCCGCTCCACGTCCGTTCTCTCCGTATGCTTCCCCCCTGCCGGAGACTTCCGACGCATCCTTCGAGGCATGGGTCGGGAAAATGAAGGGAAAGCACAAGCAGGTGTATGACGCCCCGGATACGAACAGCGGGTTCCCGTTCGCATGGGCGCGCATACTCCTCATGTCGCACGAGCGGTTCGGAGTTCCCGAAAGTGATATCACGGCGGTCATCGTGCTCCGGCACGACGGGATTCCGGCGGCGATGGTGTCTGACCTCTGGCCGAAGTACAAGTTCGGCGAGCAGTTCAAGGTAACCGATGCCGCCACGAAAGCGCCCGCCGTACGCAATCCCTTTTATCAGCCGAAGCCCGGGGAACAGTTGCTCCCCGACATGTCGATAGAGGCGTTGCAGAAAAGCGGCGTCCTCATCGGCGTGTGCGATATGGCCTTGACTGTGTACAGCGGCATGGTGGGAAAGAAGATGAACATGGATCCCGCCGACGTGAAGAAAGATTGGGTGGCGGGAATTATCCCTGGTATTCAGATCCTCCCTTCGGGTGTCTATGCGATAAACCGCGCCCAGGAGGCAGGCTGTACCTACTGTTTCGCCGGGTAATAAGGTAAAGACTCGAGGGAGAAGAGGGGGCTCCTGGAGGACCTACCTCTGCCTCGAGGTGTCGGGAGCGCCGGGCGTGCTACGGTAGTAGACAGCATCGGGGGGAACTTTCGACGCCGAATAATCTCTGTCCTTGTGGGGAAAGCGGGGGCGCGGCTTTGAATTGATGTACGCCGCGATATGCTGGGCCTCCGCGGCGGTGAGGCTTCCCACATCAAGATAGGGCATCATGTAAAGTATCATTCCTGCAAGCGTGTAGACACGTGCCGCGCCGGCGCCGTCGTTCCATGACCGCGGGCCCCACAAGGGGCCCGCTTTTTTATCTCCGATCTGGACTCCCTGGCCGTCCTCCCCGTGGCACGCCACGCACTTCTCGCGGAAGAGCGTCCTCCCTTTTCTTGTGTCGAGATTCCGGATGGGAACGAGTTGATCGGGAGAAATAGTGTTCTGTCCCCTCCAGGAGAGCTTCGATCCTCTTCCATATCCCTCCGACACCCACGAGATGTAAGAGGCGAGCGCCCGGACTTCCGCCGTTGTGTCGGCGACGATTGCGTTGTCGCCCATGGCGGCGACCCGGTCGCCGGAACCAGCTGCGCGCGGGGCGTCTTCCGACCTGACGAAGCAGCCGACAATACGGTCTTCGAGAGAGAGCTGCCGGCCGGCGCGCTTGTTGTATTCCGGAAAAACGCCTGCAACCCCCACAAGCGGCATCGCCTTCTCCCTCTGGCCGGCATTGAGGTGGCAGTTATTGCATGACAGCGAATTCCCGGTGAGGCGCCGCGCTCTATGCGGTGTGTTCGTGAAAATTCTGTACCCGAGAATGATCCGCTGAGCCTGAGACGAATCGGCGGGAAGGGAACCGGTAAGAGGATTCTTCGGGAGGTCCCACGCGGTTTCCATGCCGGTTCTGGAGGAAATGAGGGGTCCCGAAAGCGTGGAGTCTGCCGGGCGGTAGAGCTCCTGTCCTAGCATGAAAGGCGCGAACCCCGCAAGGATCAATGCCGCTCCTAGCTTCATGCTCCTACCTCACCAGAAGCATCTTCCGGAAGCTCACGGACGTGCGCGGACCCTCATCCGCCTCCGGGCCGGGAATCCCTTCAACAATGATCTGGTAGAAATAAACTCCGGAGGCGAGATCGCGTGCATCGAATTCCACGGCCCCCGGCCCGTCCTCCAATTGCTCCCGGTCGATGAGAGTGGCGACAACCTGACCCAGGATGTTGTAGATCTTGAGTGTAACCACCGACGGAGCTGCGAGTTCAAACTCGATCGTTGTTGTAGGGTTGAACGGATTTGGATAATTCTGACGCAGCGAGAACGCCGGGGGTAGATCCTCAGTCTGGTTCGAGGCCGGCGCGACAACGATCGGGTGGGCCAGGGGGCTCGGGCGGAGGTACGGGATGCTGCTGACCGAGGCCACTCCGGTGATCCGGAGGAAACTGGCGAATGAAACCGTGTCCATTGGAGCGGTGAAGGCCGCGTTGACCTTCCTGATCACCGTGTCGAGGTTTGTGTACGCCGATTGAGATACGCCTGTCCAGTACGTCAGAAGCGAATCAGCCCTGGCCGCAATCTCGTTGAGGGTCATGCCGCTCAGCTGGTTGGGGCCTTCCTCATAGATGAGTTCTCCATACCCCGGCGGCGTGTGAGCGAGAAGGCTCGATCCGATGTTGAGCTTCAGCGCGATCAGGTCCGCGACCAGGCGGTTGTTGTGAGTGAGCGGCGTGAGCGTCGTTTTCTTTCCGAGAAATGCCCGGCCCCTGAACGACACGAACCCCGAAGGCGACGCTGTGTGCGTCGTGCCCTTGCTGATCAATGCGTTATACATCTGCAGGCTTCTCGGGATCACCGCCCATCCGTACAACGTGCGCGCATCCGGCCGCGGAATCCCCAGCGTCATCCCCGATGAGAAGTATTGCAGGAATGTTTCCTCGCGTACGTTCGCAGTGTTCGGCATCGCCAGAAGGAACGATTGCGACGCCGGAGACTGCGCCCCGTGCTTGACGCCGGTCATCGTTCCGTTAAAGGTCCACCACCACCGCCGCGCTGCCACGCCGGATTTCGAGCCGTACCCGCAGATCGTGACCGTCTGACCGGTGGCTATCGAAGCGCCGGAGAAGTCGATTTCCTTCCCGCTTGCCGGATTGGCTGAAGCGAAGGGGCCCTTTGACGTAATGGAGTCGACCAGCCTGTTGAACGAGACGTGCAATCCGTTCACCGGCCCGGGGGGTGCGTCATTTCTGAAATCAAAACACCATTTCGATTCCACCTTCTTCCTGCGCACTGCCTTTTTGACGAGGAGGCTTTCCGCGGGGAACGACCGGAACCTCGTCGAGTCCGTTATCGAACGTGCGCCGAAATCAAAGCCGGATGTGTCCGTATCCGTCGTGATGACCAGCGTGTACGTCGAAGAGAGAGGCGACGTCCGCGCCCAGAGCGGAGGGACGGTGAGTCCGATTGTGTAGGTGTCCGGGACAAGCGTAAGAATACTATAGAGTCCCCCCCCCTGCGTGACGGTTGACCGGCTGTTCGCCGGATGCGCCGCCGTGGCAGTGACGGTCCAGCCCGTCAATCCTCCGTCGCCCGGATCGCGGTTCCCGTTTCCATTCCGGTCATAGAAGACCACCCCCCTCACCGCGCTGTAGCGCGCGTTCCCGAAATCCCTCCCCGATACGCTCTGAGCGCTTTGAAGCGATAGAGTGTAGGTGCCGGGAGGACCGGGCATTGTCTGAGTCCATCCGGTCTGAAGCTGCTCGCTGACAGTCACCGCGCCCGGGCCCACATTGCTGAACGTATAGCTCCCCCCCGCGTTCGTCAGTGTGCTGTCAAGATGGAGGCTCCCCCGGAAGAGCTGAATCCTCCAGTTTGGAAGGCCGGGCTCTCCGGAATCCTTCACGCCGTCCGCGTCCAGATCCCGGAACTTCATGCCGCTGATTGAACCGTTATGGAAATTCCCGAAATCCCGGGATGTCAGGCTCTGCCCGCTCTGCGAGGTGAATGAATACGAGCCCCCGGACGCCGGAAGTGTTTGCGTCCAGCCTGCCTGTGATTGCTCGCTGATCGTATACGATCCCGGTCCGAGAGCGCTGAAGGAGTATGCGCCGCTCCCGTCAGTCAGGGTGCTGTCTACATGAAGACTTCCGCGGAAGAGATCCATGCGCCACCCCGAAAGTCCGGGTTCCCCGCCGTTCTTGATGCCGTTTCCGTTCAGATCCTCGAACGCATTCCCGCCCGCCGAAACGAGCAGGAAATTTCCAAAGTCGTTGCCGGAGGAGTTCTGACCCCCCGGAAGGGTGAGGGAATAGGACCCCCCTGAGGCCGGAAGGGTCTGCGACCATCCGTTCTGCGCCTCTTCGGAAACGGTGTAATTTCCGGGTCCCACACTCGTGAAACGATAACTCCCGTCGGAGCCTGTCAAGGTGCTGTCTACCTCGAGGGATGCCACGAAGAGCCGGATGCGCCAGTTCTGCAGGCCGGGGTCGGACAGGTCCTTTGCCGCATCCCCGGCAAGATCATTGAATGCTGTCCCGCTGATCGTGTCGGAGGCGAGGCTTACGGTGAAGAGGTGGAGGCCAAAAGACGTTTGCGCCGGCGCATTGGCCGGGATGAGGAACGCAAGCAGCGCGCAGAGAAAGGCGGATTTCACTGGTATATCTGTGGCGTACTCGATGTCATATCAGCCTCTGGGTCCGGTAGGATGTCCCGGTGAGACTCCTCCCTTCGGATAATTTCGAGGATTCCCCGTACAAAGTCAACAGAAAATTTTTACCGGGAGATCCTCCTCCCTCCCGCTCACCCTTTTGGCAGGCCGTTCTTTGAGATCGTCTCCATGACGTCTGTGAACCTGTCAAGCTCCCTGAGGGTGGTATAGAGATTCGGCGTTATCCTGATCCCCTTGAACTCATCGTGGATGATGGGGGTCGTGAAAATCTTGTGCTTATCCATCAGGTATGCGCCTATTGCAGCGGGGTCGATCCCCTCGATCTCGATATTCGCGATCCCGCACGACTGGTGGGAGTCGAACGAAGTGTGGAACCGGACGTTGGGGAGGCTCTTGAGGCGGTTCATCCAGTACCTCGAGAGATACCTCAGCCGCGCCTCCTTCCGGTCGGCCCCGATCCCGTTGCTGAACAAGAGCGCCTCGCCGATCGCCAGCTTTGGAGCGGCGGAGTGTGTTCCGATCTCCTCGTACTTCCGGATGTCTGCGGCCTGTTTCTGCTCTGCCGCCATCAGGGGCCAGATCTTCTCAATCTTTTCCTTCCTGACAAAAAGGAGGCCCGTTCCCTTGGGCGCGTAGAGCCACTTATGCAGGCTCGTTCCATAATAGTCGCACCCCAGATCTTTCTGCTTGAATGCGAAATGGCCGAAGGAGTGGGCGCCGTCGACGATGACCTCGATTCCTTTCGAGCGGGCCAGCTCGCACACCTTCTTCACGGGCGTGATCTGCCCGGTGATATTAATGACATGCGACATCAGGATGAGGCGTGTTTTCGGCGTGATTCCCTGCTCGAACGACTCAACGATGGAGTCGAGGTTCTTCGGGGCAATCGGCACCTTGATAAGTTTCAGGACCAAACCCTCCCGCGTTTGCCTCTGACGGAGGGTCGTGAGCATGCGGGGATAATCCTGCGTCGTCGTCAGGATCTCGTCCCCCGATTTGAGGTCGATTCCGGAAAGGAGGATTTCAAGCGACTCGGACGCGTTGCGCGTGATGGCGATCTCCTCGCGGTCGCATCCGAACATTTCCGCAAGCCCTGCGCGAATCGTTTCCGATTGCGGTTCGAGTATCTGCCACATCGTGTAGGCGGTCGCATCTTCCTGCTCCCAGACATACCGCACGAGGGCCTCGGTGACGATCCTCGGCGAGGGCGACACGCCGCCGTTGTTCAGATTCGTGATCCCCCTCGTGACGGAAAACGCCCGCTGGATCTCCAGCCAGAAGTCTTCATCCGAGGCGGTCTCGACGGGGTCGAGCGGTTCGACGCGGTGAACCGCCGCACGGAGCTCACCCATCAGCGCGGCGACCGACGGGGTGGTAAGCGCGGCGAGCCCGATTCCTCTGCCGGCCATCGAGAGAAACGATCGGCGGTCGATCGTTTCGCCGGCCGTGAACGGATGAAGTGGTTTAAGATTCTCCATGCGATCCCTTTCCGGACGATGTGATGTTATTGATGCGGCGTGATGACCACGTCGATGCGGCGGTTTTTCGCCCTCCCGTCGGGAGTGTCGTTTGAAGCCACGGGCCTGGTCCTGCCGTACCCGTGATAACTCACGCCAAGCTCTACCCCCATGTTGGCCATGAGATACTCTGCCACTGCCTTCGCGCGGCTCTCGGAGAGGGCGCGGTTCGCCTCATCGTTTCCCTGGGAGTCGGTATGCCCCTCAATAGCGACGCCGCAGTCGGGATACTTCTTGATGGCATCCTGCACCTTGGTGAGGAGGTTGTAATACTCAGGCTCAATCGTGTTTTTCGCCGGGGGAAAGGTCAACCCAACCAGGCGTACGACAATCCTCCCGCCGTCGCGGGTGACACTGGCTTCTTCGGGGAGGAACATCGTAGAGACCTGTTTGAAGGCGTCTGCCGGCTCGATTGCCTGGGCTGCCGGGGGCGGCGGACCCTTGTCGTTTCCCGGCGGGGCGAGCCTACCCTCCATTGACGATAGCCGGCGACGGAGATCTTCTATTTCGTTGTCCTTCCCGATCGCCGCATCCCTCGCCTGCCGTAGTTGGTCCGCGTCTTTCAGAGCCTTCGCGTCACGTTCCTTGATCGCTGCAACTGCCTCTGAGACGGGCCCGCCGAGCCCGGTATCGAATCGCGAACGTATGCCGAGAATGACCGCAAGCCGTTCGAACTGGGCCTCGGAGGCAAGAAACGCGTCCTCAAGACTTCCCTTTTGCATTTTCATCTTTCTAATCGCGCCGGAGAGATAGAGCGCATGCGCGGATTCGTATCGTGCTTCTTGCGCCAGCCGGCGCGCTTCATTCGGGTCGTAGTGCTCCTGCTTAAGGAGTTTCTCGACTCTCTGCGCGAGGTCGTGCGCCTTCGCGAGGGTTTTGGGGGCGTCGTCCCTGGTGCCTTCCTGATCTGCTCTGGCAAGGAGGGACCGGGCAGGAGAAAGGTAGTTCGACTGCATTGCTTCGATCTCGGCGCTTCTGTACGCGGCGTGCGCCTCATCCGCGGCGCGCTTTGCTCCCGGCGCATCGCCGTTTTCAAGGGCTCGGGCGGCATTCGCGAACCCATCTTCCCCCTTACTCCAGAGCCTTGTGGCGGATTTTGGGGCGCCGGCGCTGTCCGCACTGCTTCGCGCGGCCATCAGCGCGCCGAACAGTTCTCCGGCGGTCTTGCTCTCATCCAGCGCCTTCGAGAAATATGCCGATGCGTTCTTCAGCTTGTCGCGAATCTGTTCGATGTCGCGCCCCTTAAGATAGAGATCTTCCCCTTCCTTGTAATAGCGGGCCGCCTTCTCATAGCTTTGGGGAGCAAGGATCGAAGCATTTTGAGAAGCCGCCCGGGACATGAGCTTGTCGACGTCGCCGAATAATTCGGTGCGCAGATTATCCTGCGCGTGAGCGTGCAGTACAGCCAACAGCGACAGTGTTATCAGTAGGCGCAGGACTCGACCGGGCGATCTCATGCCGAAGGGCAAACGTGAGACCGACTTCGAGCAAATATAGTCCAACGGAGGTTGACTGTCAAGGATACCCGCGACCGCTCAGCCATAGGCCAAAGCGAGGAGGCTGACCGGGTGCATGACCTCCATCGAAAGGCCCTTCTCACGAATGCCGAACGCCAGCTGAAGGTGGCAGCCCGGATTTGCCGTCAGGACGATGTCCGCGTTTGTGGAGGCAATGTGCGACATTTTCCTTTCAAGGAGCTTCATGGAATCGTCGAACTGGGTAAGATTATACACACCGGCGCTGCCGCAACACCAGGTCGACTCGGGGAGCTCCACGATTTCCGCCCCGGGTATCGAACGAATAATATCCCGGGGCTGCCGGCTGATCTTCTGCGTATGCACCAGATGGCAGGCGTCGTGGTACGTGATGCGCTTCCGCACCGGCCAGCCGGGTTTGTCGTACCCGGCTTCATCCAGGAACTCGGTGATCTCTTTTGTCTTCGAGGAAAGTGCCCGTGCGCGCTCGGCGTACCGTGGGTCGTCCGAGAGGACGCCGCCATACTCTTTGAGGAATGCCGCGCAGCCTGCCGAGTCCACAATCAAGGCATCGAACGAACCCGAATCAAGCGCGTCGACGTTGCGGCGGGCAAGGCGCCGCGCTTCCCGGAGATCTCCATTGTGGCTGTGGAGGGAACCGCAGCAGCTCTGCCGGGGCGGAATCACAACCTCGAAGCCGTTCCTCAGGAGCACGTTCAGGGTATCAGTGTGGATCCGGGGGAATACCACGTTCATGACACATCCCGAGAGGAGCGCTACCCTTCCGCGCCGGGGCCCGGGGGGTGAAAAAACGTCACCCGCGTTCTCGTCAAAGAATGTCTCCCCAACTTGGGGGAGCATCCTATGTTTCCTTGCAAGCGGTGCGGAAATTCTTTCCAGGAAGCCCTTCCTCTCCAGAGTCTCTTTCAATCCGGATCGCTCATAGAGCCCGAGCAGGCGGGCTGCTGCATTCGTCCTCCGCCTGGATGACAGAATGCCCCTCAGGACAATCCACTTGGCCATACGCGTGCGTAGAGGATCCTTTCTTTTCTCAAACACGAGGCGCCGCGCGTCCTCAACGAGCGAACCGTACCGTACTCCCGCCGGGCAGGCGGTCTCGCACGCCTGGCAGTCGAGGCAGAAATTCATCTCGTGCACGAACTCCGGCGTCAGATCGAGCTTCTCTTCCCTGACCGAGCGGATGAGGCGAATACGTCCCCTCGGGGAGGACTGCTCCTTCAATGTCAGCGCGTAGGTAGGACATACCGGGAGGCACATCCCGCAATGAATGCAGTGGCTCAGGACCTCATCGAGTGAATCCGGGCCCGTAACGCTCATTGTTCTCGCGGCTTCCTGAGGAACGGAAAAAGAATGGCGCCTGCGGCAAATCCTCCGATGTGGGCCCACCAGGCAACTCCGCCGGCGTCAGAGCCGATGCGGAGGGAGAGAACGCCGCTCACCGCCTGGAGCAGGAACCAGATGCCCAGGAAGAGGAAGGCGGGCAGGTCGACGATCTGGAAGAAGAAGATTATCGGAATGAGCGTGGTGATCCGGGCGCTCGGGAACATGCACACATAAGCGCCCAGCACCCCGGCGATGGCGCCGCTCGCCCCCACCATCGGAGCGTCGGAACCCGGATTAAAGTAGGTCTGGGTGCTTGCCGCAGCGATGCCGGAAACGAAATAGAAGGCCAGGTACCATCCGTGGCCGAACCGGTCTTCCACGTTGTCTCCAAATATATAGAGGAAGAGCATGTTCCCCAACAGATGCATCCATCCCCCATGGATGAACATCGACGTGAATATGGGCAGGAAGGTGCCGAGGCTGACGTTGCCGGAGTGGATAATCTCCAGAAGTTGTCCGGGAACGAGGCCGTAATCGAATATGAATTGGTTGAGATGGCTTCCGAGGGAGAGTTCGTAGAGGAAGACGGCAACGTTCGCCGCGATCAGCGTGTAATTGACGATTGGAACGGTCTCGGAACGGGTGCTGTCTCGCAGGGGAATCATCGCGCGATATCGGAGACCGGCCTAAATATGCTGCGTGAGCCACTCCATCATATCCTTGAGGCTGTCCTCAGCGATCTGATGGCCCATATCATATTCACGGTAGGTGACCGCCGCTTTGTGGAGCAGGAGGAGCTCCTTCGCCCTGCGGGCGAAGCCTATAGGGATGACGGGGTCGTAGACGCCGTGAGCGACAAAAAAGGGCTTTTGCTGTATCTGCTCCCATTGAATGTTCATGTCGCTTCCTTCGGCGATATATCCGCTGTTCGCCGCGACGCCGGCCACGCTCTCAGGGCGCGTCAGCGCAAGCGCATAAGACATCACAGAGCCCATGCTGAACCCGCCCATAAGGATCTTCGAAGGGTCCACCGGATACTGCTCCTTTACGTCGTCCAAAAACTGAGTCAGCTTCCGGTAGCTCTCGGCGAACATTTTGGGCTCGGGTTTTCCGACCTCCTCAATCTCGTACCAGGTGAATCCCCCGCCGTGCGCAAAGGGGAAGGGAGCTCTGGCGCTCAGGATCAGGAGCCGGTCGTCGAGATACTCTGCCAGCCCGAGGAGATCATCTTCATTGGTGCCGCGGCCGTGAAGGAGAATCAAGGCGGGATACTTTGACGAGCTTTTTCGCTGAGGGACAAGGACCTTGTGAACGAGGGAAGTCCGGATCGGATTCATGCGATCGGGACGAGGGTTTTTTCGAGACTGGCCCGGCTTTCCTCGAGCCACGGCGGAAGGCGCAGCCCCGTACCCAGGTTCTCGCGTTCTTCATCGACGAGAAACCCCGGCCCGAGCGTTGCGAGCTCGAGGATGTGACCGTCGGGGTCGCTGAAGTACACCGACTTGAAGTAGATCCGGTCAAGCACCGGAGTCACGGGGATACCGGCTTTCATGAGCCTGTTTCGCCATGCACGCTGAATCTCATCATTTTCCACTGCAAATGCAAAATGGTGCGTCAGGCCTCTCCCCATCCTCCCCTGGCGCTCAGGCCTCACCCCGGGCCCGAAATAGGTAACGACGGCCCCCGGCGAACCGTCGCCCGCCCCATAATAGTAGTGTGGAGCTGTAGGATCGTCGTAATTGACGGTCTTCTTCACAAGGTGAAGCCCGAGAGTCTGGGTATAGAATTCCGTCGTCCGGTCGATATCGGATGCGATCGCGGTGATATGATGGAGACCCTTCAGTTGCATCTCGTCGGTGATACCGGGCACCTCCGATGGCCAGGTCGTGCGCGCGATTTCGTCTTCGTTCCTCCCGCCGCGGACGAGCGCCGCCTCTGGAAGGATCATGCGCGATCCGAGCTCATTGGGCGTTTCATCGACACCCCAGCCGGGTCCCGATGTTGCGATCTCGAGGATCAATCCGTCCGGGTCCCTGAAGTAAATCGATGTGAAATAGGTTCTGTTATAGGGCCCCGTCACGCCGATCCCGAGGTCGATGAGGCGGCGCTTCCACTGAAGCTGGGCCTGCTCGCTTGCCACGATGAAGGCAAGATGGTGCGTCGTGCCGATCCCCCGCTCGCCCGCGGGCATCCTCGGCCATTCGAAAAATGTGACGAGCGTTCCCGGCGTCCCGCTCCCGTCTCCGAAGTAGAGGTGGTACGCTTCGGGGTCGTCGAAGTTGACCGTCTTCTTCACGAGACGCAGCCCGAGGGTCTTCGTGTAGAAGGCGACCGTCCGCCGCGCGTCGGAGCAGATTGCCGTCAGATGGTGGATGCGAAGAATGTCTACACCCATGCCACGTCTTCGAATTTTCTGATCTGTTCGCGGTCGCGGGGCAGCGTCCCTTCGCACCTGGGCCTGACATCGAAGATTTTGCCCGGATTCAGGACGTTGTTTGGATCCATCAGCTCCTTCAACTTCCGCATCATTTGCATCGACGCCGAGCCGACCATTTTCTCCAGGAGCCTCTTCTTATAGAGTCCGACGCCATGTTCGCCGGTGATCGTCCCTCCGAGCTCAATGGCTGCCTCCTCGACCTCGAACACCGTCTTTTCCGCAAGCGCAAACTGAGCCGCGTCGCGTTCGTCAGTCATGTAATTCGGGTGCAGGTTGCCGTCCCCCGCATGGCCGAAGTTGCCGATCATAACGCCGTTTTTTCTGCCGATCTCTCCGATGCGGCCTACCAGCCGCGCGAGGTCGGCCCTGGGAACGGCAACGTCTTCCATGATCGTCGTCGGCTTCACGCGCGCAAGCGAGGTGAAGGCCGCTCGCCGGGCTGTTTTCAGCCTCAGGCCTTCCTGCTCGTCCTTAGCGATCTTGATCCCCGTAGCGCCGTGCTTCCTGCAGATTTCGGCAATCGTCGCCGCATCTTCTTCGACCACCGCCCTTCTGCCGTCGACCTCGATCAGGAGAATCGCCTCACTATCGACGGGAAGCCCGAGATGGGTGTATTCTTCTACACATCGGATCGTCACCTGGTCGAGAAACTCGAGCATTGCCGGGGTTATTTTCTCGGCGATGATCGCGGAAACCGTCCTGGCGGCGTCATCCATCGATGCGTAGAAAACGAGCATTGTGCGGTGCGACTGGGGCTGCGGGATCATTCTGAGGAGGATCTTTGTGAAAACTCCGAGCGTGCCCTCCGAACCGACAAGGACATCTTTCAGATTGTATCCGGCCACATC
>JACXTT010002947.1_pt1 | contig 26632 bp, 20 predicted proteins | sample 9270951 | NCBI WGS metagenome assembly JACXTT01 (sample SAMN15532306, study PRJNA645909) | rock metagenome | isolation source: weathered quartz diorite | place: Puerto Rico | collected 2017-06-21
ACCACCGACCCGAACGTGATCAATGCGCCCAGCAACCTCACCGGATCGGCGGGAAGGGGCAGCGCCTCCCTTGCCTGGAAGGACAACTCGTCGAACGAAACCGGCTTCGAAGTGGAGCGCGCGACCTCCTCCAGCGGACCATTCGCGAAAGTAGCGACCACCGCCGCCAACGCCACCACGTTTTCCCAGACACTCTCGCGCGGAAACTACTGGTTCCGCGTTCGGGCCGTCAACAGCACGACGGGACGCGTTTCAGGCTACTCGAACACCGTGCAGGTGAGGGTTAAGTAACGGAGCGCTTTTGTTTTTGTCCGTAGTAAGCCGATCCGCCGTGCTTGCGGAAGAAGTGCTTGTCCAGGAGGCACAACGGAATGGCCCGGGCCCTGGGATTGATCGCCAGGGTCTCCAGCGCCATGCGCGCAATCTCCTCAAGGATCACCGCGTTGTGAGCGGCCCCCGAAGGGGTCCCGCCCCACGCGAAGGGTGCGTGCCCGGCGACCAGAACGCCCGGCGCATCCATCGGATCGAGCCCCGCGAAGCGCCGCACAATGGAGTGTCCCGTGTTCTCCTCATAATCCGTTTTGATTTCTCGCTTGGACAACGGCCGCGTCACCGGAACCGGACCATGGAAATAATCGGCGTGGGTCGTGCCGAAGCAGGGTATAGGCCGCCCTGCCTGTGCCCAGGCCGTGGCCGCGCGTGAATGAGTGTGAACCACGCCGCCAATCGATGAAAACGCCCGGTACAACACCAGATGAGTCGGCAAATCGGACGACGGCTTCAGCTTGCCCTCCACCCGCCGGCCTTCGAGATCCACGATCACCAGGTCGGCCGGCTTCATGGATTCGTACGGCACGCCGCTGGGCTTGATCGCCACTAGGCCCGCCGAACGGTCCACGCCGCTGGCATTGCCGAATGTATACAGCACCAGTCCGCGGCGAACAACTTCGAGATTGGCCTCGAACACTTCCTCCCGCAAACTTCTTACCTTCATCAACGCCACCTCTGGAGTTTGTACATTCGCTCATCACTCATCAGCACAGGGTGGGGCAGGCTTCAGCCTGCCTGGGCCCAAAACCAAGTTTCTGATGCTTACATATTGCGGCGGAGCCACAACTACCCTACCTGTGCCAGTACACGTCCCAGCCCAAATACTTCGTCGCCGCTTCATGCACCGCCGAAGCACTCAGGCTCAGATTGGCCGCAACGTGATGCTCGAAACCCCTCTCGCAGATGTACCGCAGCAGATCCTGAAGCCCGGGGATCTCCACCACGCCGGCGCCCCCGAAAGTAGTCAGCGCGTCGCTGGTGAACCGCCCTTCCCCTAAATAGCCGCGAATCCGCCCCGTAGCGTCGTCCGTCGAAAACCGGGCGTAGCTCATCGGTGCCGCCTTCACGCGCCCCACGCAGGTCCCGAACGTATTCAGTTTGCCGACCGTCCCGGCGATGATCTCCTGGTAGTCCATCCGCACATCCTCGAAGAAATGCTTGGGCAGGTTGGAGCAGTGGAAGCACACCGCTTTGTTCGGGTCGTCGCCGTAGTTGTTGTTCCAGTCCAGCAGCGCGCTGGGCGTTTCGCTGGCCAGGCGCAACGCGTGCATGCCCACCACGCCGGCCACGTCTACCTCGCACGCGCTGGACATCAGGTTGTTGCTCATCTGGCTCATGATGGTGCAGGGCACTACTCCGAAATACTCTTCCATCGACGTCCAGCATTGCACCGCCGAAATGGTGAGCTCGTTGGCCTGCATCCACTGCTCCACCACTACGCCGAGCTTGGACATCTTCAGCAGCGCATCGGCCGGCACGCCTTCGGTGGGAATGTACTGCCGGATCGATGACAGCTTGGCTTCCACTGCCGGATCGCCATCCTTCAGTTTGGCAATGCGGCCGAACACTTCCGACAGGTCGAGCGGTTCAATCGAGATTCCGTGCGACTCCAGGATTTTCTCGCTGTAGCGCACTGTATTGAACGCCGCCGGCCGCGCCCCGATGGCCCCCACGCGCAGCCCGCGCATTCCGTTTGAGACGCGGCAGACCGCGGCGAACCACGCCAGGTCCTTGGCGAACTCCGCCGACCCGGGCGTCTCGGTATGCAGAGTCGTCAGTGAGTACGGAATCCGATACTGGTTGAGGTTATTGCAGGCGCTCATCTTGCCGCAAAAGCTGTCGCGGCGGTCGGCGATCGTCATCTTGCCCGCGGTGTCCGGAAACGCATGGATCAGGACCGGCACGTTCAGATTGGCGAGGCGTAGCGTCTCCGCCACCGCCTTCTCGTCACCGAAATTGGGTAGCGTGACGATCACGCCAGAGATCCGGCTGGAATTGGCGCGAAAGAGATCCGCGCAGGCCCGGGCCTCGGCCCGTGACTCGACAGCCCCATAGCGGGTCTGCTCCGGGTCGGGGCATACCACGTCATAACCCGCCGCCTGGAGTGTTGCGATCATCTCGTCGCGCCCGCTGCGCGCAAGGTGGCCCGGGAAGAATCCGCGATTGCCTACGATCAATCCGAAAGCCATTTGACTCATGGAGCTCCTCGAGACGAATCCGCTTAGCGCCCCTGTTTTCGCGGCGAAAAATAATACAGATACACTGCCCCGAGCACCAGCAGCAGGCCGCCCCACCACACGCCCGCGTGAAGCTCGGCCAGCACCGTGTTCGCCGGCTCGAACAATCCGGCGTAAAGAATCAGCGCACCGTAAATCACCAGAAGGAGTCCGACGAAAAACCAGATCGAGAGATGTGTTTTGCCCATCGCGTCACCTACCAGAACAGGATATTCAACACCGCGAACACCAGCGCCACCGCGACGGCCCAGAAGATAGGCCGCTGATACAGCTTCAAGTGGCCCTCTGAAGGCAGCTCGGTACAACCATAGACCAGACCCACAAGCTGCTTCTCGTCGAGAGGCTTGGTCACGTAACTGACCGCCACCGTCACCGCTATGCAAACGATCCAGGACCACAGGCCGCGGTACATGTTTTCCGCCATGTCCTTGGCTTTGTCCGAAAGCGCGATCACGGCCAGAGCGCTCGGATCCACCTTTACCCACGCCCACATCGCAATCGACGAAACCGTTCCCGCCAGCAACCCCCAGAAGCCGCCGGCCGGCGTCGCGCGCTTCCACAACATACCCAGCAGCACCGTACCGAACAGGGGAGCGATGAAAAAGCTGAACAGTGCCTGGACATAATCCATGATGCTCTTGAACTGCATCACCAGGTAGGCTGTGCCAATGCTCACCAGCACGCCGACGATGGTGCACCAGCGGCCCATCGCGACGTAGTGGCCGTCAGTCGCGTCCTTTTTCCAGAACGCCCGGTAGATGTCGTAGGTCCACACTGTTGCAAAAGCGCTTACATTTCCCGCCATGCCGCTCATGAACCCGGCGATCAACGCAGTGATGCCCAGGCCCAGCAGTCCGGGCCCGCAATAGCGCGCCAACATCAGCGGCAGCACCTCGTTGTAGCTGTGGCCGCCCTGCACCAGCGCGTCGCCCTCTCCCACCAGCTTCACCGGCAAAACCGCCAACGCCAGCAGACCCGGCAGAATCACGATGAAGGGAACCATCATCTTGAACGCCGCGCCGATCACCGGCGCCATCTTGGCGGAGCGCAGATCCTTGGCCGCCAGTACGCGCTGCACCACCAGAAAATCGGTGGTCCAATATCCGAACGAGATCACCCAGCCCAGGCCCAGCACGATGCCCGTCCAGTGGATGCCCATCGGGTTGTCTGAAAACGAGCCAAGCGTGCTCCAGAGGTGCGTGTAATCCTGCCGGCCCAGATTGTGAGCGATCTTTCGCTGCAGTCCGTCCCAACCGCCGGCTTCGAGCAGTCCGAGGATCGGGATTAGCAGCGCGCCCAGCCAGATCAGTACAAATTGCAGCACTTCGTTGAAGATTGCGGAGCGCAGGCCGCCCAGCGCCACATACACCGCGACCGTGAGCGAAGAGACCCAGATGCTGAAATTGATGTCCCAGCCCAGCACTACCTTCATCACCAGCGCCATCGAGTACATGTTGATCCCGCTCATGAGAATGGTCATGAACGCGAACGACACAGCGGAGAGCGCCCGGCTGGACTCTCCGAATCGCAGCTTCAGAAATCCGGGTACCGAGTGCGTCTTCGAGATGTAATAAAACGGCATCATCACGATGCCCAGGAACAGCATCGCCGGAATGGCGCCGATCCAATACCAGTGCGTAGCCAGGATGCCGTACTGATAGGAGGCTGCGGCCCACCCCATCAGCTCGAGCGATCCGAGGTTCGCGGACAGAAAGCTCAGGCCGGCGATCCATGCGGTCATCTCGCGCCCGGCAAGGAAGAAGTCCTCGCCGGTACCGGCCTGTCCTTTTAAATAGAAGCCGATCCCGAGAACGGCAACGAAATAAATGGCGATGATCGTTAGATCGACGCCGCTCAACGAAATCAGGCGGCTCGGCGCCGCGTCGAGCAGAAAACACAGAACAGGCGACATACGTGGTCCACCACCCTCCTTCAGGGCGTCCGAGGGAACCAACGATCATACAAGAAGTGGCCTGTGTCTGGAGTTTTCTACATTTGCTAAAAGCAAAGGTGGGCAGGCTTCAGCCGGCGTGCTCAGCAGATGTGGCGTGTTTAAGAGATGTGGCTAGTTTGCACCACGGCTCCAGCCTGTTGGTCGGGTATGTGGGAAAAAACGAAGCGAGAGGTTTCGTACCGCCCAGCAGGTTTCAGGTTCAAACGCCATCGCACAGAAATGCGAGCGATGGAGTGGGCCCCTCCAGCCGGCATCAGGCCGCTTCTTCGGCCGGGAGTTGCGGCATCGGTCCGTGATCCCGAAACGCCACGTCGCCAATCGCCTCCTGGCACTTCACGCAATACTTCGCCCAGGGCAGCGCGCGCAATCGCTTGGTGGGAATCGGTTCTTCGCACCGCTGGCAGACGCCGTAATCGCCCGCCACTAACCGGTCCAGCGCCTCCTCCACCTGTCTTAGCTGGAGATATTCAAGCCCGTTCAACTGAAGCGAGACGAATTCCTCGTGCGAATGCTGCGCCAGATCTTCGTCCCCAACGCGCTCAATCTTCGTCAGACTGCTCACCTTCATCCCCAAGCCGGCCAGAGCCGCATCCCGGCAATCCAGCAGCATTTTCCGGTATACCCCGGATTCCTCATTGTGGTGCAGTTGGTTACTCATGCCAGCGCTTCCATGCAATTGCAGTACCCTCCCCGCCATGACCCACTTGGACTATCTCGTGATCTAAAGTGGGACACGTACCCGATTCTTCTCAGAAATATTTGTTCCAATCTGAACCGGGTGCTGTTTCATATCGGTTCGAGCTGGAGGTTCTTGAGCTTATCGCCTCTGGAAAAACCGCCACCTCCGGTTCGATGCCCACTCGCCACCAACACCGGCGGAATCTCAACTACTCTAAGTAGTGATGATTCGCCGCCAGTTCTTTTTTGCCGGCGCCGGGGCCGTCGCCGCGGCCCGCGCCCAACAGAAGCTGCCGCTCGCCGAATACCAGCCCAAAAGCATGCTCCACGTGCCCGAGCATCCCGTGCCGCGCGCGCGCTTCCCGGTGATCGACATTCACACCCATCTCTCGTGGGCGATGGGCGGCAAGCCTCACAACAACGCCACACCGGCCGAGATTCTGGCCGTGATGGACCGCAAGAACCTCCGCACGATGGTGAACCTCACCGGCGGATCCGGCCCTGCGCTGGCCGAGATCGTCAACTACTGGCACAAACCGCACCCGGACCGGTTTCTGGTCTTCACCGAACCCTCGTGGTCGCGCGCTTCCGAGCCCGGCTACGCGAAGTTACAGGCCGATGAAATCGCCGCGGCCAGGAAGGCCGGCGCCCGCGGAATCAAATGCCTCAAAACCCTTGGCCTGTTCTTACGCGAGCCCCCGAAAACCGGAAAACTGGTCAAGGTCGACGACCCGCGCTTCGATCTGATGTGGGAAGCGGCCGGCTCGCACCAGATGCCCGTCGCGATCCATACCTCCGATCCGGAGGCGTTCTTCCTGCCCACTGACCGGTTCAACGAGAGGTTTGAGGAGCTGAACGCGCACCCCGACTGGTCCTTCCACGGGCGCGATTTTCCCTCCGACCGCGAGCTGCAGGAAGCGCGGCTCCGCGTGATCGCGCGCCATCCCAAGACGCAGTTCGTCTGCCTGCACGTCGCCGACGCCGAGAATCTGCCGTTGGTGTCGGAGTGGCTGGACCGTTATAAGAACATGCACGTGGAGATCGGCGCGCGCATCGGCGAGCTGGGCCGCCAGCCGCGCGCATCCCGCAAGTTCTTCGACAAATACCAGGACCGGATTCTGTTCGGCACCGACGCAGTGCCGAAGGGAGTGGAGACTCCGCAGCAGATCTTCAACGACCAGCTCTACGAAATCTACTTCCGTTTCCTCGAAACCGAAGACGAATACTTCGATTACGCGCCGTGGCCCATCCCGCCCCAGGGACGTTGGCGCATTTACGGCCTTGGTCTGCCCGAGCCGGTCTTAAAGAAGGTCTACTCCCAGAACGCCGCCCGCCTCCTCTCGCTCACGTGACACAGGCGTACTCGCCTGTGTCTTCAGTCTCTACATTTGCTGATTGCTCGGAAGCCAATAAATCTACCGCGCCGGGACTCTTCTCGGCACTTCCCCATCGCGTGACAAATTCCACCTCAGTATTCGAAGCCAACCCGAAGCGCCGCAACCCCTCCCCAGGCTGCTAGAATAGCCGCGACATGCGGATTCCGACGCTTCTCCTCCTCGCCCTTCCCCTGTCCGCCGCCGCCGAGCGCGTACCCGGCCTGCACCAGCCGGTCGAAATCCTCCTCGACCGCTGGGGCGTTCCCCACATCTACGCCGCCAACGTCGATGACCTGTTCTTCGCCCAGGGCTACATCACGGCCAAGGACCGCCTTTTCCAGATCGACCTCTGGCGCAGGGCCGGCACCGGCCGGCTGGCCGAAGTGCTCGGACCCGCCGCAGTCGATCGTGACGCCCTGGCCCGGGCCGTCCGCTACCGCGGCGCGATGGAAGACGAATGGCAGAGCTACGGTCCCGAGACCCGCCGCATCGTCACCGCCTTTGTCAACGGCATCAATGCCTACATCCGCTCGCTCGGCGGCAAGCGGCCGCGCGAATTTCAGGTAGCAGGTTTCGACCCTGGCCTCTGGAAACCCGAGGATTGCCTCGCCCGCATCGCCGGCCTGCTTATGACACGCAACCTGGTCAACGAGGTTCGCCGCGCCACCCAGGTCCGCGACCTCGGCCTGGAAAGCGTGCAGCGCTATTTCCCGCCCGACCCCCCGGTCCGCCTCGAGATTCCGCGCGGGCTCGACCTCGCGCGGATCGAATCGAATATCCTGCAGGTCTATCAGCAGGCCATCTCCACCGTGCACATCGGCGATGGCGACCTCAGAGCCGATGCCTGGACCAACCTCACCGATCAGGGCAGCAACAACTGGGTCATGGACGGATCCATGACTGCGACCGGCAAGCCCATCCTGGCTAACGATCCGCACCGTCCCATTCTCCTTCCCTCATTGCGCAAGACGGTCCACCTGGTGGCCCCGGGCTGGAACGTGATCGGCGCGGGCGAGCCGGCGCTGCCCGGCGTCGCCCTCGGCCACAACGAAAACATCGCCTTCGGCTTCACCATCGTTGGAATCGACCAGTGCGATCTCTATGTCGAAACGCTCGACCCCAAAAATCCTGACCGCTACCAGTACAAAGGCCAGTGGAAGGCTATGGAGATCGAGAAACAGCAGGTACCCGTTCGCGGACGCTCCGAGCCGGCGCTGGTCGAATTGCGTCACACCGTGCACGGGCCGGTGCTCCACATGGACCGCCAGGCCAACCGCGCCTATGCGCTGCGCTGGGTCGGCACCGAGCCGGGCACCGCGGGCTACCTCGCTGGCCTCGCTCTCTCCCGCGCCCGGAACTGGCAGGACTTCACCGCCTCCGTCGGACGTTACAAGGTGCCCTCGGAGAATATCGTCTACGCCGACACCGCCGGAAACATCGGCTGGCATGCCACCGGACTGACCCCCGTGCGAAAAAACTGGAGCGGCCTGCTCCCCGTCCCCGGCGCGTCGGGTGAATACGAATGGTCCGGCTTCGTGCCCGCCAAAGACCTGCCCCACGTCTACAATCCTCCATCCCATTACGTGGCCACTGCCAATCACAACATCCTTCCGCCTGGTTACCCCAACGTACTGGGCTATGAGTGGGCCGCCCCGTTCCGCTTCCAGCGTATCCGCGAGATGATCGCCGCCGGACGCAAATTCGGAATCGGCGATTTCGAGCGTATGCAGCACGACGTCACCTCGGTCCCCGCGCGGCGCTTCCAGGCTTTGCTCAAGGGCCTCAAACCCCAGCCTGGCACGCGCGCGTCAAAAGCGGTGGATAAGGTGCGGGCCTGGGACGCGCGCATGTCCGCCGATTCTGCGCCCGCCATGATCTACGCGATCTGGGTCACGCGGCTGCCGCTCGAAGTCTTCGGACCCAAGATCGGCCCGCAGGTGGATCTGCAAACGCTGCTCAAGACCTTGGAAGCCAAACCTGACTCAAAAGCTCTGGAGGCATCGCTGGAGGAAACGCTCAAAATTCTCGAAGCGCGCCTCGGACCCGACATGGACCGCTGGCAGTGGGGCGGCGTACACCAAATTCATTTCCGTCATCCTTTGGACCGGCCCGAATTCAACCGCGGCCCCTTCCCCCGCAATGGCGACGGCAACACGGTGATGGCCGCCAGCGGCGCGAATTTCATGCAGTCCAACGGCGCATCCTACCGGCAGATCCTGGACCTCGCCGATTGGGACCGCTCCGTCATGACCAACGTCCCTGGCGAGTCCGGAGATCCGTCGAGCCGCCACTACGCCGACCTCATCCCCGACTGGCTTTCCGGCAAATATCACCCCATGCCGTACTCCCGAAAAGCCGTGGAAGCCTCCCTCGAAGAACGCACCACGCTCGAACCGTGACGCTCGAACCCTGCCGCTCTAACCCTGAGGCGACGTGACACAGGCGTTTCTCGCCTGTGTTTGCCCGCGAGGACCGTCAGCGCTTGCCCTTTGAGCGCCATGAACGGCTGGAGCGTGTGTGTTTCTCAAACTCCGAAGTTAACAATTGAAATCCTGCCCCAGGTCTATAATTCCAATTAGAATCCCAGGCCCGCCATGTATCCCCCCACGATTCAGCACGCGCATTTTTCCGCGAGGCGTCCGCTGGATTGGGTGTTGGAGCCCCTGGACCGCGTCTGCGCCGTGCCGTTGACCCTCCTGGCGCTTCCCGTTCTAGGCGCAGCCGCAGTTGCCGTCGCGATTCTGTCCGGCCAATCTCCCTTCGTCGCACACCTCCGCGTGGGCCGCCGCTGGACACCCTTGTGGATGTGGAAACTGCGCACAATGTGGGAGCCAGGTGCACGCTGCCAGTCCTCCCGCCCGCTCGGCTTAGTCGAGTACATCGCCGACGAAGCCGGACCAGAACGCAAACGCTTCTCCGACCCGCGAGTGACTCATCCCTTCGCCGCTTTCTGCCGCCGGCATTCCATCGACGAGCTCCCTCAACTGTTTCATGTCGTGCGAGGTGAAATGTCGCTGATTGGTCCCCGGCCGCTCACGCGAGGCGAAATGCAGGCGAATTATGGCTCGGCTGCCGATGAAATTCTGGACGTAAATCCAGGCATCACCGGGTTATGGCAAGTCAGTGGACGTAGCTGGTTAAGCTACAGCCAGCGCCGCGAGATGGATCTCCTGCTGGTTCGAAGGAGGAGCCTGTGCCTTTACTTCCGGATTCTGGCGGGAACAGTTCGCGAAGTGCTCACTGGACGTAATGCCTGGTGATGGCTATTTCAAAGCCATTACAGCAGTGTCCGTACTCACAAAGGAACCCACTTGAAGTTGCAGCGGCACCGCGTTCCCCGTCGGTAGGCCGTCCGGGACCACGATGTTGATCTGATAGACGCCGGGAAATTGGGGCGTCAATCCCGCGAACGCCGGCGTAATCGGTTTTCCCCCGATCAGCACCGTCGGCGTAGTCAGCGCCGTCCTCAAAGCGTCCAGCGAGTCCCTGCCATCCTGGGCAGGTGGATTCACGGGACCCAGCCCCGTCGCGAGAATCGAAAGCACTTTTCCGGCCTGTGTAGGTTCCGTGGTCAGGCCGGGAATGCTCCCCGAGGCCTGTGCGAGAATTCCCGTCGTCGCGTCGTACACAACCGCCAGCAGGCTGGATCCGGACACGATCGTAAAGATCCCCGGCGCCAGGCTGCTCAACTGCAAAGTCTGGGCGGACGACGAATTGCTCCCCCGCCGCACCACGACGCTGGCGCTTCCCGTAGCGCTTCCCTGCGGCAGTGAACTCCACGGAATTTGCGCGTTAATCTGCCCGGGCGACACAAAATACAACGGAGCCGGAACGTTGTTGACCGTTACCGACGCATCCGCGAGCGTCGTCGACAGCGGCACGCTACCGGCCTGCTGCAGGCCAGAGGCAAGTTCGGTGCCAAAGATCGCCACGATCGAGCCGGGACTAACCCCTTGCCCCTTCGCGAAGCTGGCGCCATTTAGGATGCCCCCATCGGTGATCGCAGGAGTCTGCGCCCACGCCATGGAGACGAACAAAAGGAAAAAAACCAGAATAGCCCGGTGCCGCATGACACGAATCCCTACCCCTATGCTAAGACCGAATCCGCGAAACCGGATGTTAATTCTTCCGCGCCCCAGCCCGGATCTCCCGTAAACTCTCCTCGACTTCCTTATTCTTGCCGCCATTTAGACGCGCCGCGATCGACCCTTCGCGCTCCGCCTCCTCGCTACGCCCCGTCCGGTATAGCAATTGCGCCAGAATCCAATGCGGTTTGAACCAGTACGGCGCTTGGGCGATGGCCTCCCGCAGGCTCCGCTCCGTCTGCGCCGCGTCATTGCGCGCCGCGAACATCATCGCCAGGTTGTACCAGGCGTTCTGCTTGTCCTCCGCCGTCGAAACCGCGCGGACGGCGGCGTCGAAACCCTGGCTCCCGGCCTCCAACCGGAGCCGTAAATCGCTCGACCTCCCGGCCGCCGCTGCCAGGGCCCGCGAATACCAAAGGTCGGAGCCCGTTCCCGGCAACTGCCAGCGTTGCGCTCGTGCATAGGTGTCCATCGCCTCGCGCGGGCGCACCGCGTCCAGTTCCCGTTTCACGCCGGCCAGCAGGGCGTCCGCCGCAATTTGCTGGACGGCGAATGCGGCCAGCAGAAGTGCCGCCGGCAGCGAGGCCCAGCGAAGGATCTTCCCGCCCCCTGGTTCAGATGCCGCCGGAGCTGCGCTGAGCATCGCCAGAGTGACATAAAAATACAAAGCCGTCGGAACGGTGAAAACCAGAAACTGCAGGCTGCACAAGCCGCCCGCCAGCGCGGCCGCCAGAACCGCCGCCAGCCTTCCGTCGCTGCTCCACGTCTGCCGGCTCCGCCGGAATCCCCACACTGTCAGAGCCGCCATCACCGCTAGTCCCGAAACACCCTGGCCCGTCAGCGCGTCCAGGTACACATTGTGCGGCGACTCCTGGTACATGTCGGGAAACGCGCGAGCCGTCTCCTCCGACTCGAATCGCGGATAATTCGAGGCAAACGTTTCGATCCCGAAGCCCGTCCACGGCCGCTGCAGCGCCATTCGCAGCGAGTCGCGCCACAGGCCGAGCCGCGGACCGCCTCGCGGGTCTTCCTCGTACCAGCGGGTACGCGCCCGCAGCGGCACTCCCGCCGGAGAGAGGTAAAGCGCCGCCAGTCCGGCCAGCCCTGCCAGCCCGGCTGCCACGTCGCGGCGCGAAAAGCGCGGCCGCTGCCAGAGATAGAACACGCACCCGGAAACCATCAGGCCAAGCATGGCCCCCCGCGTCCCGCTCAGCACGATGGCCAGCGCGGAAACGACGGAAGCGGCAATACCCGCCGCCCTCCAGAGCTTTCGCTCTTCCGGCCCGGCCAGCGCCACGCCGGCCGCCGTAACATACAACAAATACGTAGCCAGATAGTTGGCCCGGCCCAGCGTTCCCGGCGGACGCACAATCGTCCAGACGCCTTCCCCAACGTGATAGGACGACGAAGGCAGAAAGGGATCCCAGCCGAAGTATTGCAGAATGGCGTAAAGTGCCGCCGGAATTCCCGCCGCCGCGATCGCGCGCAGCAGGAACCGGATGCGGCCCGGATCGCCCGACGTAAAAGCCGCGGCCATCAGCGCCACCACCAGCACCGCGCAGTGCGAAATCAGCCCGAAGCGCCGCCAGTTGCCGCCCGCCGCCGACAGCGCCGGATTGGTCGAAAACACCGTCGCCAGAACCAGGGTCGCCGCCTGCGCCGCGATCAGCAGCCCGAACCCGCGGTCCACCGGCCCGCGCCGCCACAAAAGCAATCCCACCGACGCAACCGCGGCCACGATGGCAACCTTCGGAGTAATATCGAAATAGAACAGCCAGCCCGGTGCAATTGCCAGCGGCACGCCGGCGAGTGCAATGGCCAACAGCAGCGCCATAGGCTACACTATCCCACGAGAGCGCGGAAGGATCACCGGTGAACGCCTTCGATTTCGTCGAATATTTCTGGGAGCGTCGACGATTTATCCTCGTCGCCTGGGGCGCCGCCATCAGCCTTGCGCTGGGCGTCAGCCTTCTCCTTCCGGATCAATACAAGGCCAGTTGCCGCATCGTCATTGATGCGCCTGCCGGCTCCGACCCCCGTGTCAGCACCGCCATCAGCCCGATTTATCTCGAATCTCTGCGAACGTATGAGCACTTCGCATCCGGCGACAGCTTGTTCCTGCGCGCCCTCGAAAAGTTTCACTTGCGCGACACTTTCAAGAATCGCTCCGTCGAGTCCGTAAAACGAAGCGTTCTTGAAGTGGAAATCCCCCGTAACACACGGATTCTCGAAATCCGCGCCACCCTTCACGACGCCCGCGCGGCCCACAACCTGGCGCTGTTCATAGCCGAGGAAACCGTGCAGCTCAGCCGTTCCGTGAATCAGGAAGGCGACGACGACATCGCCCGGGCCACTGAACGGCAGTATCAGGATGCCAAGACGAAGCGCGACGAAGCCGACGCGGAGTGGTCTCGCGCCTCTGTGCGTCAGCCTGTGGACGGGCTGGCGGCCGACACGGAGGCCAGCCAGGATCTCAAGAATCGGCTGGAACGCCAGCTTTCCCAGGAAGAAGTCGCTGCGGCCGAATACGCGGACCGCGCCAAGGCTCTGGCGCCGGGCCGCGAAGCCTCCAGCGCTCAGGAGGCCCGAAGCGCCGAGCTCGAATCCCGGTCGGCGAAAGTCAGGGCCGACAACCTTCGCGCGCGGATCCAGCAACTGGACCAGGAAACCCGTCGCACCCAGTCGCAACTGCAGCAGCGCACCGTCCGGCACGAGCAACTGGAAGCGCGCCGCAAGTCCGCCCAGATCGCTCTGGAGGCCGCCGAAGCCAGGCTCCGCGAGGTCCGTGCCTCCACCGGCTATCGCGGTGAGCGGCTCAAGATCATCGACCCCGGCATCGTGCCCGAACGCCGCTCCTCCCCCAACGTTCAGCTCAACGTTATGCTGGCCTGGCTCCTGGCCACCGTGGCAGCGCTCGCTTATCTGGCCATCGAGTTCAGCTACCGCCGCAACCGGGCCGGCGCGGCGCGGTTTCCCCTACCCGCCGGACGCCATCGCGAATGACTCCGGACGCCCAGGTCCGAAATCCAGGGCGTCTCTGGATGGCCGCCGCCCTCGGCGTGTTCGCCGCCGCGGCCGCACTAGCGCCCGACCGCAGGCTGGCCCTCGCCGCCGCTCTGCTGATACTGTTGGCGCCCGTCCTTCTCTGGATTCTGGCCGCGCCGCGACGCTGGATGCCGGCGTTCTTCTGCGCGGCTCTCCTCCTGCCTCCCCTCCCGATCCCCATCGGCGATTCCGGCCCGCACCCCAGCCTCGTGCTGGCCGCGCTAGGCCTGCTCACCGGGTTGGCTCACCTGGACCGCTGGAAGTTCGAAAGAAATCCGCCCGGCGTCGCGCTTGCTGCTTTGTTCTTCGCGCTGCTGGCAAGCCTCCCTGCTGCCGCCATTGATTCCGGCCTGCCCCTGGCCGCGCAGTCGCTGGCCCGCGTGCTGCTCTTCGGCCTCTGCGTCTACGTCTACTTCTTCGAAACCGCCGGCCTCGAGCCGGACTCGAACCCGTGGCGTACCGCGCGCCTGTTGTACTGGTGTGCGGCCGCCGCGGCCCTGTTCGCCTGCCTCGATTTTTACTTCCAGTGGCCGCCGCCTGCCGGCTATGGCCAGCAGTTCGTATGGACCGATTCCGGTGTCTACCGCCGCGCCCAGGGGCTGTTCTATGAGGCCAGCACTCTCGGCAATCTCTGCGCGTTCTTCCTCGTAATGATCGCCGTCGCGCTGTCCCGTCCGCGTCGGGAGTCGCCCGTCTCCCGGCCCGCGCTCGCGGCCGGCGGCGCGTTATTCCTGGCCGCGTTGTTGCTTTCCTTCTCCCGCGCCGCGGTTCTCAACGTTATCGCTGCGCTGATCGTCCTTCTTTTTCTCATTCGCGGACGCGTCCGCTGGCGCCGTTTCCTATGGGTGCTGGCGCCGTCGGCCGTCTGCCTCGCCGCGGCCGCGTTCTTTCTCACCGACGTCATCCGGCACTACGGCGTCCGGATGTGGGCTTCCGGCGCTTACCTCTTCTCCGCCACCGAAGGCGTTCTTTCCGGACGCCTCGAGAGCTGGCGGATTCTCCTGCGCTTTCTCGCCGAAAATCCGTGGCGCCTGTTGGTCGGCGTCGGCTACAAGACTCTTCCCTACTCGAACGTGGCGGGCGCGCCAGTCGTCGCCGACAACATGTATCTCAGCCTGCTGGTCGAGACCGGCGTCTTCGGACTCGCCGCTCTGCTCGCCCTCAGCGCCGCCATCCTGCATGCAGGCTATCGTGCGGCGCGCGATCCGGACCCGCGGTCCTCTTTCTTTGGTACCTGGATCCTGTGCTTCTGGGCCGGCCAGATGGTGCAGATGTTCTCCGGCGACCTGCTGACATATTGGCGCGTGCTGCCGCTCTATTTCTGGGTGCTCGCAGTCGCCCAGCGCCGATGACCGTCCTGTTTCTCGACCAGTACGGCGACCTCGGCGGCGCGCAGAGAAGTCTCATCGAGGTTGCGCAAGCCGCCACCGCGGCCGGCTGGCGCGCCCACGCCGGTGTCCCCACCGAAGGCGCGCTCGCCGAACATCTGCGAGCCGCCGGAGTCGCCGTGCGCTCGCTCGCTTCCAGCCGCTATTCCATGGGTTCGAAAACTCCCGCCGACGCCGCGCGATTCCTGGCCCGCCTCCCGGCCCAGGCATGGCGAATCTATCGCCTCCTCCGCGAGTCCAGGCCCAATCTGGTATACGTCAACGGCCCCCGGCTTCTTCCCGCGGCCGCTTGGGCCGTTCGCGGCCGAACGCCATTGCTGTTCCACTGCCACAACCGGCTCACTGGAAGCGCCGCCGCCCTCGCCGGCCGTTCCCTGCGCGGCGCGAGCGTGATCTCCGCCTCCCGCTATACGCTTGAGCCCCTCCTGCCCTACGTGCCGCCGCAGCGCCGCTTGGTGATCTATAACGGAGCGCCGCCCACCGCGCACACTCCCATCCCGCCTTCCGATTCCGCCTGGCGCATCGGACTGATTGGCCGCATCGCGCCGGAAAAAGGCCACGCCGTCTTCCTCCGCGCCGCCCGGATTCTAGCGCGCGATTGGACCTGCCGCTTCGTGATCTGCGGCGCGCCGATGTTCGGCGACCCCGCCGGCGGCCGCTACCTCCAGGAGCTGCGCGCGCTCGCGCAGGATTTGCCTGTCGAATGGCTCGGCTTCCGCGAGGACGTCGGCGTCGTGCTCGCCGGGTTGGATCTCCTGGTCGCCCCGTCGCTCACCCACGAAGCTACCACGCGGGTAATTCCGGAGGCCTACGCCGCCGCGGTCCCCGTAGTAGCCTTCGCCACCGGCGGCATCCCCGAAATTCTGAGCGACGGCGAAACCGGATTCCTGGTCCGGGAGCGAACCCCCGAAGCCCTCGCCGCGCGAATCCAAACCGTCCTTAGCGCCGGGCGCGCCCCGCTCCGGGCCGTCGCCGAATCCGGTCACGCCCGATGGAAGACGGACCTCACGCTGGATCTCTTCCAGAGCCGCACGCTGGCCGCAATGAACGCCGTCGCCGAGTGACACTGGCGTTATCGCCTGGCGTTCTCGCCTGTGTCGGCCGGATGACCTGGGGCACTCATCTAACCTCCACGCCGTCCGACTCCACATCCCTCCCCGGCAGCGCTCGAAACGCCAGCCCCGCCGCCACCGCGATCCCCGCCGCCGCCGTCAGCACCGGCGGATATCCGAACCGCGCGAAGGCCAGCCCCGCCCCCACAGCCGCCAACGCCTGCACCGCAAAAATCACCAGCGCGTTCAATGCCGACGCACCGCCCCGCGCCTCCGGAGCCACTCGCTCCATCAGCAGCGCATACATCCCCGGCTCGCTCATATACTGACAAGCCATAAACGCCGCGTACACCGCCGGACCCGCGCCCGGCGGAAGCCACGCCAGACAAGCCAGCGCCGCCCCCGTCGCCGCCTGCATCATCGCGATCCCGGGCAGCGTTCCGAACCGCCGCAGCACCAGCGGCGAAAGCAGCAGCGCCGCCACCTGCGCCATCTGCCCGGTCGAGTAAATGACGCCGATCCGTTCCACCGGCGTCCCATGCCGCGCAAAGAACGTATTGAAGAACGGATTGAACGCTCCCGTCGCAAGGTTCCAAACCGCCAGCGCGCACAGAAACCTCGGCACGAAGCGCTCTCGCGGCCACACGGTCTTCACCGCCCGCGCCGGGCCTTCGAGCGCCAGCTTACCCAGCGGCAACAGCGCCAGCGCCGCCAGGCCGCATCCCGCGTACAGCGCCTGCTGCTTGGAATCGTGCAGCCAGCCCGGCAACTTTCCGCCCAGCAGGCCTCCCAATACCCCCGTGCCGATTCCCGTCGCGAAAAACAAGCTGAACCCCAGTGCCCGCGTCTTCCCAGTAGTCAATTGCGTAATCGCCGGAGACAACACCACCGGCCAGATCGACAGGGCAAATCCGCCCAGCGCCGCGCACGCCACCAGCGCCGGTTCCGCCGTCAGCGTCGCCCGCAGCGCCGACATCGCCGCCACCCCCGCAAAACACAGCCCCATCGTATTCCGCACGCCGAGCCGCCCCATCACCCACGCCGACGGCAGTATCCCCGCCACGCTTCCCGCCGTGTGCGCGGCCGCGATCCGCCCGATCGCGTCTTCCCGGAATCCGATATCCACCAGGTACAGGTTGTACAGCAGCACGATCGCGAACACGCCGAGATTGAACAGAAACGCCGACGCCAGGAAGATCCAGTAGCCTCCCCTCAAGCCCCAGCTCCGGGTCTTCCACTGCCAGCCCCGCCATAGAGTAGGCGTCAGCGCGCGCGTGTGGTGTGCCGCCCTCGACAGCACATAGGCCGCGTAGCGCCCCCGGCTGCGCCACCGCAGCCGCGCCGTCATGCGCTCTTTCGGAATCAAAACCGCGTCCACCGGACCCGGCCATCGCGCCGGAAACAACCGCCTCGCCGCGACGGCGGCCTTTTGCCCGGCTGTCTCCACCAGGCTCAGGTGCAGCCACAGCTCATCCTTGCGCGGATGAAACTGCCCCGCAACTGGCGACGCCGAAAAGCTGGCAAACCAATCGCCAACACACGCCGGCAAGGCATCCACTTCCCGCCGCGCCGCCGCCGGAAGACCGCATCCGAACCAATCCTCCGCCAGGCGGAAGCAGATCGCCTGGAGAACCCGCAGGCGCGGCGGATGGAGCCGCTGCCATGCGTCCCACAATTCCTCGTCCCCGCCGTTGTAGTGAAGGAACCAGGCCAGCTCGTAGACGTGTGCCGGGCGGACACTGGAACGCAGCAGGTGTCGCAGCAGATGCAGGCTGGCGTATGCCAGCCCGTCCGCCGGCGCCAGCGTCGGAACCTCCCCGGTCCCCGGGATACTGACCGTCGTGCGGCGTCCCCAGAAGGCTTCCGTTCCCGGCGCCGCCAGTCCCTCGGTCCGTTCATCCCAGAACCGGAAATGCACGTCCACGGAAAAAGGAATGTCCGGGTCGAAATAGTCTCCCCGCCATTCCCAACCCGTCTTGCGCACCATCACGGGAAGGTGGTCGGTGGGAAATTCCTCCATCTCGCGCAGCGCCTGATAGCCGATACTCTCCAGCGCGCGCCGCGCCCCTTCCAGCGATTCCGCCGGGCAATACAGATCGAAGTCGTACTGGACCCGCAACTCGGGCTCGGCAACATAACGCTCCCACTGGGTGAATCCCTTCAGCACCAGGAAATCCGCCCCAGCCGATCCCAGCGCCTCCGCGATCTCTCCGTAAGCCTCTCTCAGCCGCTCCAGCCGCTTCAGATTGGAGCCGGCGCGTCGTTCAGCTTCCTCGCTCAGCCGCTCCGGCAGCATCGCCGCGCGCGCCAGGTGGAGCGTGAGCTGGTTTCGGTCGCACCACTGCAGCAGGCGTTCGCACTGGCTGGGACTCAGCGCCGCCAGGCCGCCCGGAGCTGACTTTGCGTTGAAGCGCAAAGCCTCCAGCGCCGCCGCGATCTCCCCTGGGACCTCGTCCCATAAGCTTCCGCTCAACCTGCGCCGCCCCGCGCGGCCAATCGCTCCAGTTCGCCGACCGCGTCCTCCAGTCTGCTATACGTCAGCTCGTACGCGCCCACGCCGGCCAGACGCCGCAGCGCTTCCTCGTGCGCCGATCGCACCCGGCTTCCATATGTCGGCGACCCCTCCATGCATCTCGCCAGCGCGGTCTCCGCATCCAGTTCCGCAAGCCCCGCAGGGCCGTCCTCGCGACGGTCCAGAAAAACCACCGCGCCCGCCCGGCACTGGTTCGCCGTCCGCACCCCGGGAAGATCCGACGTGCGCACTTCGATCGCCGTCCTGCCGTTCGGACGCCGCTGGGCCAGCCGCCCCTGCAGTTCGGGAAATAATTCCGCGGCGGATTCTCGAAAACGAATCTGGTGCGGCCTGCCGATCACAGTCAGCCCGTCCCCGCCCAGCTCGACGAAGCTGGAGTCGTCCGAAAGATACGTCCATCCCCTGCGAGCGCAGGCCAGAGCCAGCGAGCTTTTCCCCGCGCCGGAAGCTCCCGCCAGCAGGACTCCGAATCCTTCCCGCGCCACGCACGCCGCGTGAACCGGCGCCAGGTACAGCACGGCCAGCGTGGAGTAGGCGATCGTCTCCAGATAATGAAACCGCATCCACGCCCGGTTCGCGGCCGCGGCGCGGCTCAGGCGGCAGAACGCGAAGCCCCGTTCGAAATCGCACACCGCGTAGTGCCGCGAGTCCGAAACAATGGCCATCAGGTGTTGCTGCCCGCTCCAACTCGGATCCGGAGGCGCCTCGCCCGCGCCGTCGTCCGATACAGCCACACGGACCCGCAAGGGCGCGCGGTCAAACGCCGGCCGGAAGGCGCCCCAGCTTTCCGCCGCCGCCGCGATTACCTCCGCCGAATTGGTTTCCAAGCCAAGCGGAAATCCCAGCGGATAAAACTCCGCGCGTAGCGGCAAATCCAGTTCAAACTGCAGCGGATCGAGCACCGGCGCGGCCTCTTCCACTCGCAATCCGCTGGGCCGGGTCATCACCCGCGAGTATACTCCAGTGCCCTGGACATTCATGTCTGGGGCCTTGAATTGTTACATTTCTAAATGCTGCTTAGCTGCTTAGCTGCTTAGAAGTGAGAGCCCAGGCTGTCCCACCCCAAGTCGCGATAGCGGCTCCAATGATTCGTCAGTTCCTCCACCACCACATGGCCGACACGCCACGCCGCTTCCAGCGCCGGCAAGTAAGCCCCGTATTGGCCGATTTTGGTTTCGGCCAGGCTTTCCGCGGCGGTGATTCCAGGATGCTGCTGATCGAAGTTGCTGGCCGTGCGCAGCACCAGCACGCGATTCAGATCAACCGCTCCGGCCTTGCTCAGAAACGTCAGCGCCTGCAAGGTCCCGGTGTCTTCCATGGCGCAGGTGACGTAGTTGCCTTTGCCTTCCGTGTGGTACGCCACCCAGCGATTCGCCCACTCGCTGAGCAGCCTGCCGTGCCAGAAGGTCATGCTGGAAAGCGTGTCGCCCTTGAGCACGAACGGCGGCCGGCGGGCCTGAGGTGATGTGAACTGCTCGCGGCGCGCGCGCATCGCGTCGGTGTCTTCCAGGCGCACGTCCCTGGTCAGGCCGTAGGCCCAGTTGACCAGCGCCGGATTCAGATGGTAGGCCTCGCCTTCGTCCGGCACGCGCCGCGGCATTTCATACGGGCGCGACTTGCGGAGAGGAATGTAGCCGGTCTGCCAGTCGGCCGGGATCTCGCGGGCGTCGATTTCGTGCGCCAGGTCGCCGTCCACCACCCATTCCGCCCACGCGGCGGAACCGAGGGAGGCGTCGGCCGGATCCGCTCCGGCGATGCCGGCCACCAGCCAGTACGCTTTGCGCAGGTCGAACCGCGGATCGGTTCCCAGCGCCATGATGCTGGCCGCGGCCTTCGCGGTTCCAATTCCGGTGACGATGCCCAGCACGCCGTCGCGATTCATCCGCAGGTCGCGGTAGCCGCGCGGGAAAGGCAGGAGCCTGTCCAGCCGCTGGCGCTCCACCCAGAACTGGAATTCGCCTGGCTGATCGCCGGTATCGGCGCCGCGCTCAAACATCGTGACCACAACCACCTTGACCGGAATGCGGCTGGCCCCGCGCGCTTGTGAAACGCCCGCCAGCGCAACGGCCGCTGCCGCCAGTGCTCTCATTCGCATGAAACGCATGGTAGCCGAAACCGCGAGATGCGGCATGATACGCTCGGGACTAATGACCCACCCGACCGTGTTCGAAGCGGCCGTGTTCCTCCTGCTCCTTCTGGTTTCCGCGGGTTTGTTCTGGATGCGCTTCTCACCAGTGCTCGCGATCATCCGCGCGTCGAAGGAGGAGCCGGGCTATTCGCTGCGTCCGGTCGGCGCGCGCATCGGCGCGTTTGTCTGGGAAGTGCTGCTGCAGGGCAAGGTGATCCGCGAACGTCCGCTCCCCGGCCTCGCCCACGCGTTCGTTTTCTGGGGATTCTGCGCCTTTGCGGCCATTACCATCGCCCATTTCGCGCAGGGCGCGGGCATCGACCTGCTTCCGCGGCGAAACCTCGCGGTGCAGATCTACCGCTTTTTCGTGGCGATCTTCGCCGTGCTGGTGGCGGTCTCGATCACCGGGCTGGCCATCCGCCGCTTCCTGGTGAAGCCGAAATGGTTGGGCAGCCTCTCGCCGGAATCCGGCTACATCGCGTTTCTCATCTTGATGCTGATGCTGACCTACCTCGCCACGTTCGCGTACGAAGAAGGCAGCGCCCCCGCCAGGATCAACTGGTGGCTGCACACCATTGCCCTGCTGGTCTTCCTGCCGCTGATCCCGCACACCAAACATCTGCACCTGATCCTTAGCCCGGCCGCGGTATTCGCGCGAAGGGAAGGCTTCAGCACCATCCCGCCGCTCGTAGGCGACGAAGATTTCGGCCTCGACACAGGCAAGGATTTGACCCAACTGGTGGCGCTTCAAGCGTTCTCCTGCGTGGAGTGCGGCCGGTGCACGGAGCATTGCCCGGCCTACAATACCGGCAAGACGCTGAACCCGAAGGAAGTGATCCTCGGCGTCCGCGGCTATCTCAGGGAATACGGCGCCGGCTCCGCGGAGCCCCTGCTGGGCAAGCACATCTCGGAGGAGGCCGCCTTCCAGTGCACCACCTGCGGGGCTTGCGAAGACCAGTGCCCGGTGGGGATCCAGCACCTGGCCGTCATCGTCGGCGTGCGCCGAGGCGCCGTGAACACCGGTAAATGGGAAGACAGCTACGGCACCAAGCTGTTCCTCAACCTGGAGCGCAACGGCAACCCGATGGGCTTCTCTTCCGGCGAGCGTCAGAAATTCATCGAGAAAAACGAGCTCCCTGCGTACGACGGCACGCAGGAATACTGCCTCTGGCTGGGCTGCATGGGCGCCTACGATCCGCAAGGCCGTGAGATCGTCACTTCGCTCGTGCGCATCCTGCGGCATCTGAACATCACGTTCGGAGTGCTGAGAAAGGAGCGGTGCACCGGCGACTCGGCGCGCCGCCTCGGAAACGACTTGCTGTTCTCGCAGCTCGCCGAAGCCAACATAGAGACCCTGAAGCAATCCAACGTCTCGAAGCTCCTTTCCATCTGCCCGCATTGCGTTCGGACCATCGGGGAAGACTGGAAGGAATTCGGGGCGTCGTTCGAAATTGAGCATCACAGCGTTTTTCTGGAACGGGTGCAGTCGCGCCTGCCCGCCCGCGGCAGCCTAGGCGGAGTGGTGTACCACGACCCTTGCTACCTGGGCCGCTACCAGGGAATCTACGACGAGCCGCGCGCGGTCATCGAACATTTTGCAGGCGGAGTGACGGACCCTCCACGCGCCCGCAACCGCTCGCGCTGCTGCGGAGCCGGCGGCGGCCTGGCCTTCCTGGGCGAAGAGAAAGGCAAGCGTGTCAACGTGGACCGCGCCGAAGAGCTTGCCGCGACCGGCGCAGACGTGGTGGGCACAGCCTGCCCCTTCTGCGCCACGATGTTCCGCGACGCGCTGGCCCAGGTCTCGTCAACACCGCCGAAATTAATGGACATCGCGCAAATCGCCGCCGCCTCCCTCCAGCGGGAGGATTGAAGGAGGGCAAGGCTGGTGCGTGGTGAGCCCGTTCTGTTGGTGTGCGGCCGAAGGTCTCGAATAGAAAAACGGTACGCGGCGCACTACACTTCCTCCGCCCAACACCCATCACCCAACACCGGCGCGGACTACGGCAAAGCCGTAGTCCGTGCCTGGGACGCCTGCGTCACCTGGACGCAGGAGTAAACTGAAACCATGAGCGACACACTTACCATTGCGGGGCGCGCGTTCCGCTCCCGCCTGATAGTCGGGACAGGCAAGTATCGCAGCTTCCAGGAAATGGCCCGCTGCCACGAGGCTTCCGGCGCGGACATGGTCACCGTAGCGGTGCGCCGCGTCAATCTGACCGACCGCTCCAAGGAATCCCTTCTCGACTACATCGACCGCTCGAAGTTCTTCATCCTCCCCAATACCGCCGGCTGCTACACCGCCGACGACGCGGTCCGCACCGCGCTGCTGGCTCGCGAAGTCGGACTCTCGAACTGGGTCAAGCTGGAAGTGATCGGCGACGAGAAAACCCTGTTCCCCGACAACGCCGGCCTGCTCGAAGCTACGCGCACCCTGGTGAAAGAAGGCTTCGTGGTCCTGCCCTACACCAATGACGACGTCGTGAACGCCCGCCGCCTGGTGGAGGCGGGCGCGGCGGCGGTGATGCCGCTGGCGGCGCCGATCGGCTCCGGCCTGGGCATCCAGAACGCGACGAACCTGCGCATCCTCCGCGAGATGATCACCGAGGTCCCTCTCATCGTCGACGCCGGAGTCGGTACCGCCTCGGATGCCGCTATCGCCATGGAGCTGGGAGCCGACGGCGTCCTGCTGAACACCGCCATCGCCGCCGCCGACGACTCGGTGAAGATGGCCGAAGCGATGGGGCTGGCCGTCCGCGCCGGTCGGCTGGCCCTGCTTTCCGGACGCATGGCAAAGAAGCTCTACGCCAGCGCCTCCAGCCCCGTTGCCGGCGTCGTCGGCGCATGATCACGGTCCGCGGGCTGACCAAGAGCTACGGAGATTTTGAAGCCGTCAAAGGCATCGACTTCGAAGTGAAGGTGGGCGAGGTGTTCGGCCTGCTTGGACCGAACGGCGCCGGCAAGACCACCACCGTGGAAATTCTGGAAGGCCTGCGGCCGCGAACCGGCGGCGAAGTGTCGGTCCTCGGCTTCGACCCGGGCATTCAGAACCGCGAGCTGAAGGACCGCATCGGCGTAAGTCTCCAGTCCACGAATTTCCCCGAAAAGCTCAAAGTCCGCGAAGCGATGGAGCTGTTCGCCAGCTTCTACACCCGCACCGTGGACGGCGACGCGCTGCTGAAGCGTCTGTTGCTGTGGGACAAGCGCGAAGCCTACTACACTCACCTTTCCGGCGGCCAGAAACAGCGTCTCGTGCTGGCGCTGGCCCTGCTCAACGATCCGCAAATGCTCTTCCTCGACGAGCCCAGCGCCGGCCTGGACCCGCAGGCGCGCCTGGAAGTTCACGAGCTGGTGACCGGCCTGCGCAAAGAGCGCCGCACCATCCTCCTGACCACGCATTACATCGAAGAAGCCGAGCGGCTGTGCGACCGCGTGGCCATCATCGACGAAGGCCGCATCATCGCCATGGGCACTCCGCGGGAGATTCAGACCCGCGCCCTGGGCAACTCGACGATCGAGATCAGGACCGAGCTGCCGATGCCTGCCGAGGACGACTGTCGCGTCTGGCGCGACGCCGAGTCCGCCGCGCTCAGCGAGAACTGCCTCGACCTCACCGTCCGGACGAACCATCCGGCGCGCACGCTCGTGGACCTCATCAAGTGGGTGGAGGAGAAGAATCTGGAGCTCTGCGACGTCCACCTCAAGCGCCCGTCGCTGGAAGACGCGTTCATCGAGCTGACCGGCAAGAGTCTTAGGGAATAGCCGCCGATGAGACCCTACCTGGCTCTGATCAAGACCGACCTCAAGCTGGCCTCGCGCGACCGGTCGGTGATTTTCTTCAATTACCTCTTCCCGCTGATTTTCTTCTTCGTCTTTTCGGGCCTCATGGACGGCGCCGGCTCGGGCGGTATCGCCAACGTCGTGACCATGGTGATGTCCATCGGCATTCTCGGCAACGGCCTGTTCGGTGCGGGCATGCGTCTGGTGCAGGAACGCGAAGGCCACATCCTGCGCCGCTACAAGGTCACTCCGATTTCGCCCGCCCCCATCCTCGTCGCGTCGATGGTCACGGGCTGGATCATCTATGTCCCCTCGGTCGTGGCGATCTTCGCCATCGCCCATTTCGGCTACCGCATGCGGCTGCCCGAGCACTGGTTCGCGCTCTCGGTGCTGATCCCGTAGGGGTTCTCACGTTCCGCTCCATCGGGCTGATCGTGGCCTCGGTGGTCAACAGCGCGCAGGAATCCAGCATCGTCATTCAGCTTCTCTATATGCCGATGCTGTTCCTCAGCGGAACCACCATCCCGATCACGATTCTGCCCACCTGGGCCCAGATCGCCGGACAGTTCATGCCGGTGTCGTATCTGATCACCGGGTTTCAGGGCATCTTCCTCAAGAACGAGTCTCTGGTGAAGAACCGGGCCGCGATCGGCGCGCTGCTGCTGACAATGGCGCTCTCCACGTTCATCGCCATGAAGATCTTCCGCTGGGAGAAAGAGGAGAAGCTCCAACCCAACGCCAAGCTCTGGGTGCTGGCCGTGCTCAGTCCGTTCGTGCTGCTGGGCGGCTACCAGGCTTACACGCGGGAACAGATCGACCGCGCCAGCGCCCTCTGGCACGAGTTGCTGCGCTCGGAAACGCTCCTGATCCGCGGCGGGCGCATTTTCATCGGCGACGGCCGCGTGATCGAGACCGGCGCGGTGCTGATCCGCGAAGGGCGGATCGAGCAGGTGTTCGATCACACCCGCGTGGAGGCCGAACAGTTCAAAGCCGACCTCGTGGAGTCCACCGGCAAGACGCTGCTGCCCGGCCTGATCGACGTCCACGTGCACCTCGGGTCACCCGGCGGTTATTATTCCGATCCGGCGCATTACGGCGACAAGGACGCCATGGATCGCGCTCTGGCCGCGTATCTGTACAGCGGAGTGACGGCGGTGCGAAGCGCCGGCGACTGGCAGAGCCAAGTATTTGCCGCGCGGGAACACATCCGCGGCGGCCGCAAGCTGGGGGCCGAGTTGTTCGCTTGCGGACCCATCTTCACCACCGAAGGGGGCCATGGCACCGAATACATCGACCCGCTGCCGAAAGCCCTGCGCGACACTGCGCGGGCGCAACTGGTCCGGACGCCGAAATCCGCGGACGAAGCCCGCGCCCAGGTCGCCGCGCTGAAGAAGGGCGGTGCCGATTGCGTGAAAGCGGTGCTCGAAAGCGGCCGCGAAGGGATGCTCTTCGAGCGGATGGACCTTGGCATTCTGAAGGCGATCGCCCAGCAGGCGCACGCCGATGGTCTGCCCCTGGTAGTCCACACCGGCTCGGCGCGCGACGTCGCCGACGCGGCGGCGGTGAAGGCGGACGGCGTCGAGCATGGCTCTTTCCAGGACGTGATTCCCGATGCGACCCTGGCCGCGCTGGCGAAGGCAGGAATCTTCTATGATCCGACCCTGAGCGTGATTTACGCCCTTACCGCGACTGCCCAGCAGCGGACGGAGCTGCTCAACGGTACGCTGCTGCAACAGGTGGGGCCGGCCAAGCTGATCGAGGGCACGCGCCAGAAGCTGGCCGGCATTCCGGCCGGAGACGCGCAGGCGCTGGAGATGGCGTTCGGCAATCTGGTGCGCGCCATGAAAGCCGGTGTGCCCTTGGTTACAGGGAGCGACTCAGGGAATCCGCTGGTAATTCACGGGCCGGCGATTCATCAGGAGCTCCGGCTGTGGATACAGGCCGGGATTCCACCCAAAGTGGCATTGCAGGCGGCGACCGGGAACGCCGCCCGCCCGCTTCGGGCAGGCCGGACCGGACCGAACCGGGCGGGCCGCGGCGCCAGCCCCC
>JACXTT010002948.1_pt1 | contig 26629 bp, 26 predicted proteins | sample 9270951 | NCBI WGS metagenome assembly JACXTT01 (sample SAMN15532306, study PRJNA645909) | rock metagenome | isolation source: weathered quartz diorite | place: Puerto Rico | collected 2017-06-21
GGCGCGTGAATACAGTCGATCCCAGCACCCTCGTCCTCGCCGCCGTGGTGGAGTCGTCACGCCACGTGTGACGGCGAGCGCAAGCAGGTCTTCTGGAACCTGCTCAGCAACGCGGTGAAGTTCACGCCGAGCGGCCATGTGTCGATCGCGCTGCAGAATTCCGGAGGTCGTGCGAAGGTGACGGTCACCGACACAGGTGTCGGGATTCCGGCGAAATCGCTGCCGTTCGTGTTCCAGCGTTTCTGGCAGGGAGAAACGACGGCGCATCGCGGCGTCGGCGGTCTCGGTCTCGGCCTTGCGCTCGCGCGCCACTTCGTCGAACTGCATGGCGGCACTATTCAGGCCGCCAGCGAAGGCGAAGGGAAGGGCGCGACGTTCACAGTCACGCTTCCCCTCGCACAATAGGCGGACCTTCAGACCCGCCTAGAACTAGCGGGTCGGTTGCGGCGACATCTGCTTCATCCACTCGTCCTGCCGCTGCTTCATTTCCTGCGGCGTCAGATCTTCCTTGTGCGTCGCGATTGTCCACAGATAGCCCTCCGGGTCCTTGAAGGTCCCGGTTCGATCGCCCCAGAACTGGTCCGCCATTTTTCCCATCGGCCCGTCTGGCACTCGCGCACCCGCCGCAACGGCGCGGTTGAACAGCGCGTCGCAGTCCTGCACGTAGACCCAGATTGACGCCGGTGAGCCGCCATAGGCTCGAGGACCTTTTGCATTGGGACCCATCACGTCGTTCAGCATGATGCGCGAGTCGCCGACGCGGATTTCCGCGTGCATGATCTTTCCGTCGGGTCCCGTCGCGCGTGAAACTTCTTCAGCGCCGAGCGCCTTTTTGTACCACTCGAGCGTCTGAGCGGCGTTGTCGAGGGTGAGTTGAGGCGTCACCGTGTGGAAGCCCTCAGGAACCGCGCTCTTTGCTTTCGCCATATCGAACTCCTTCGAAGGGGAAAAGAAGAAAAGAAGATCTCGATTTTGTGGCGCCACTCGTACGGCTGCAAGCTGATGGGCTCGAATAGGGCGCTCATCCTAACGATTCACGCGCGCTTTTTGCTGAGGTTTTTTCGCAGTAACAATTCGGATATGGTGGGGTCTTCTCACGACGAATGCGCGTTCGGATCCTCAAAGCGGTGGCGGGTGTTCTCGACGGTCAGAGCCTTGGCCAATTCACCCCTGGTCTCCTCTACGAACTGGATGACGCGTTAGCGCGCCAACTGATCTCGATGGGTTGCGCGAGAGAAGAGAACACTCAGGCGCCCGCGCTCGTGAAGCGTCTCGCTGATGAACCGATGGACGAAGGACGATTGACAGGCGGGGTGCTCGTCGTCCCGCGCGAGACCGCGCAGGATGACTCGAGGTCGGATCGCCGCCTCGGTATCCCGGATCGCCGCAGGCATCCGCGCACCGACCGCCGCAAGCCGCGGTCCTAACTCACTGCACTCTGCCCTGCACGACGATGGTCTGCGGGATTCCCCGCTGGTCGAGGATGAGCGCGCTGCTGCGTAAGGCCGTCGGCAACCTTGCGATGCACCCGAAGTCCGGACGCAAGGCAAAGTCACGCGTCGCGCCCCCTGCTATGAGCGTCGAGCCAAAGCGCGCGGCCAGTTCCGGTTGCGGAACTGTGATCGACGGCCCGCCGAGGTTCGAGCCATCGATCATGTGTATGGTCACGCTGCTCAGCGTCACGGCCTGGACGCCTGCGGTGACGAGGAGGTGGAACGACGGATTGAACGCAAACCCTCCGAGAGGGCAGGGCACGCCGCTCGGCGCGATGAAGGTAATCGGGGTCGGTTCGAGACTGAGGCCCGGCCTGAAGTCGGCCGCATTAACCATCGGAGCATGCTCCGGCATGTCGTAACAACCCGCCGTGATCAAGCCCAACATTCCGGCGCACATCACGGCCATCGCACCCCGATGAAGCATGGCAGATCTCTTCACGTGGCACCTCGCTTTTCAAGAACGGCACCGCGCACACGCAATCCCGGCGCCATATCGAATGGGCAAAGTCGACGGCGCCGTTATCGGCCGCGCCAGGTCTCGCCGAAGTAGTACTTGAATCCCAGCTGGAGTAGATGTTCGACGTCGTGCTCGCCTTCGCGGCACGCTTCTTCCAGCAGTTCGAATCCCGGATCCTTCACGCGCACCTGCGCCCACGCCATCGTCCACGCACGCGTGTAGACCTTCGGATCCTCGGCCCGCACTTCATAGTGAATCGTGTCGCGGTCGATCATCGTCAACCGCTCGACGATGTGTGCGGTGTCGGTATAGAAATTCCCTGAGTCATCGAGCCAGTTCAAGCCGTTGAAATTGTTCGAATCGATGACCAGCGTATTGCCCTCCCATCGGCCGCGCGAGTCGCCGTTGGTCACCTTGATGTCTGATCCAAGCAGCGGCCGTCCATTCATGGCGATGATGCGCTGGACGTGGTGATCCTCGAAGAGCCACAGAACGAATTGATCGCCGTCCGGTTGCAGGATCTGATTCGCATCCTGCTGCGCTAGGCGCGGTACGCCTGCCCCTCCACACGCGGTTCGAGGATCGATGTACTTGTCGTGGTTCTCGCCGATTCGGCCAATCGGCACCGCCCATGGCTGGTAGGGAATCTTCCCGTCCGGCGGGTCGACGATCATCGGCGGCGCGATCGTCCACGGCATCACGTCATTGTGTACCTGAGGCTCGGAACCGGACACGCCTTCCATCGAGAACGACTGCGTCAGCGCGCCCCGCCAGTAGCCCTGCAGATCCGGTTTGCCGCTCGGTGTTCGCGGCGGATTGAAGGTTTTCGCCTTCTCGAGCGCACACGTGTGGAACGCGGCGGGCTGCGCGGGACAACCGCCAACGGTCTTTGGTGGCGTCGCGTTCTGCGCGGTCAGCGGTACGACCACGAAGATCGCGAACGCGAGCACGAGAGCTGAATGGCGTATGAGCACGTTCGACCTCCTCAGATTTCTACCGAGCCGCCTTGGCCTCGTCCATCATTCGTCCCGGGTCGTATTCGAGCACACGCACATTGGGCTCCTTCCGACGGTAGAGCACCGTGCGCATCGTCCAGGGTCTCGTAAACACGTTCCGGTCCTCGACGGTCACTTCGTAGTTGATGTGATCGGTCCCCGTCGGCGTAAAGCGTTCGACCAGGTGCAGCGCGTCGCTGTGGAAGTTTCCTGCGCGATCGAACCACGTCTCATCGGTGAAGTGCACGACGTCGACCACGAGCGTGTCGCCTTCCCAGCGTCCCCGGGAGTCGCCCATCCACCAGTTGATCGGGCCGCGCGGATGCGGAGTGCCGTTCGTGTAGATCGTTCGAACGCCGCGGTCGTACTCGAACACCATCACGAGTTGATCGGGGGACTGAAAGATCTGAAACGGAAACGGCATGTACATGATGCGCGGAACGCCGGGCAGGAATCCTTTGGATTCGGGATCGGCCGTCGCGCGATTTTCGAAGTTTGCGCGTTTCTTTGCGAGCGCCGCGGGCAGGTACGGAATCTCGTTTCCGTCGACGATGCCCTGACCGGCGGGCACTCCGAGCCGTGCCTGATGATCCTGAATGTCCCAGGCGGCGGTATTCAGCACCTGCCAGATGCCCTGCAGATTCGGTTTTCCGTCCGATGTGCGCGCGGGCGCAGGTGTCTGGGCGGCGACGCCATGGGTCGCCAGGGAGAGGAGTGCAGCAATCAACGCGCGGGTGAAGCGGTTTCGCATCGCGAAGCTCCCGTTCAGCGACGCGAATAGTAGCATCGGCGCACATTTTTGAGCTGGCGACCAGGCTCCGTCAGCTTCATTGACACGGCACGGAGGCGGGTCTAGAGTTCAGCAGTCTTCATAGGAGACGTGATGGATCAGCCTGAAAACCCCCACGCGCCTCAGCCGACCGACGGGCCCGATTCGCCTGACGCGCCTCGCGCCGGAGTGACTCGGCGCGCTTTCATCAAAGGCGTCATCGCCAGCGGTGCGGTCGCGACCTCCGCGGCCTATCTGTTCCGGACGAGCGGTGAAATCTTCGGCCAGACGTCCGCGCCTGGTTCGGTCGAGCGACTCATCACGTTGAACGTCAACGGACAGATGCGCCGCGTCGACGTGATGAAGCAGGAAACGCTCGCGATGACGCTGCGCTACAAGCTGGGACTGACCGGCACCAAAATCGGCTGCGACAGAGCCGAATGCGGCGCCTGCACGGTGCTCATCGATGATGTGCCGCACTATTCCTGCTCGGTGCTGACGCATACCGTGCGCGGGCGTAAGGTGCAGACAATCGAAGGGCTCGCCAACGGCGATCAACTCCATCCGGTGCAGCAGGCGATTGTCGACGAGCAGGGCTTCCAGTGTGCGTTCTGCATGTCGGGCTTCACGATGGCCGCTGTCGGCTTCCTGAAGACGAATCCCAACCCGACGCGTCAGCAGCTCGCGCATGGCATCTCCGGAAATCTCTGTCGCTGTCAGGACTACGACAAGATCCTCACGGCGTTCATGCGCGGCGCTGAATATATGAGGAGAACGACGTAGGTCCGGCTGAAGCCGGACCCTACCGCAGGATTTTTTATGGCTGACACCAAGTACATCGGCCAGAACTACACGCCTCCCGATCTCGTGGCGAAGGTCACGGGCCGGGCACGATGGGCGGAAGACTTTCGCGCGGAAGGAATGCTGTTTGCGAAGCTCCTTCTGAGCCCGATGCCGCACGCCCGCGTGCGGAACATCGATGCGAGCGCCGCGCTCGCGATGCCGGGCGTCAAGGCCGTGCTCACGGCCGACGACCTTCCCGATCTCGGGCCCAACGTCGAACGCGCGCTGACCAACGAGCCGTTCTACGCCGGCGAGCCGATTCTCGCCGTCGCAGCCGTTGACGAACTCACGGCAGCCGAAGCCGTTGAACGGATCAATGTCGACCTCGAGCCGCTGCCGTTCACGGTCGATCCGCTCGACGCACTTCGTCCCGATGGTCCGAACGCGCGAACGACGGGCAACGTGTGGGGCGCGCCGATGCCCGGTGGTGTTGGGCCGAACGCGGCGTCGCCAATCAAGACAATCAAGTGGACCAGTGAGCAGTTTGCCGACGCGGAGGAAGGACGCCTCCCGATGGGCGAGCCGACCGAGCAATGGTCGTACGGCGATCTCGATGCCGGATTCAAGAGCGCCGACCTGGTGCTCGATGAGACGTTTGTCGTGCAATCCACCGGACACCATCCGATGGAAACGCGCACGGCGATGGCGTACTGGCAGAACGGCAAACTCTACATCCACTGCTCGACGCAGAGTGTCGCGCAGACGGTGCCAGGAATCGCGCGCTGGTGCGGCATCGAGCCGACGCAGGTCGTCCTCATCAGCGAGTACACCGGCGGCGGCTTCGGCAGCAAAGGCGGCGGCACCGTGACGATGTCGATTCCGGCGCTGCTGTCGAAGAAGGCCAACGCGCCCGTGATGATGCGCATCACGCGCGAGGATGAAAGCTACATCGGCCGTGCGCGCACGAATATGACCGGACGGACGCGGATCGGCTTTGCCAAAGACGGCCGAATCCTCGCCCTCGACCTCTTCATCGTCCAGGACAACGGATCGTACGGACCGATGGGCGACCACCGCTCCGCTGGACTTGCGGCGTCAATCATCTATCAGCCGCAGGCGATGCGTTGGCGCGCGATCAGCGTGCTCACCAACACGCCGCCACGCTCCCAGCAGCGGTCGCCGGGCCCGATGCAGGCCAACGGGATCATCGAACCACTCATGACCAAGGCCGCGAAGCAGCTGGGCGTCGATCAGGTCGAGATCCGCAAGATCAACTCGCCGGTGGGGCGCGCGATGTTTGGTCCTGCGCAGCCCAACGGCCAGCGTCAGCGCCTGACGAGCGCCTTCATCAACGAGGCGTTGGACAAAGGCAAGCAGACGTTCCGGTGGGACGAGCGGAAGGCGTACTCAGGCCAGCGCCGCGGAGCGAAGGTGCGAGGGATTGGCGTCGCAGTTGGACCGCACGGAGCTGGATCGATTGGGTTCGACAGCCTGATGACGCTTCGGCCCGACGGCAAGTTGTACGTGCAGTCGGGCGTCGGCAACCTCGGCACGCACTCGGTGATGGACCTGGCCCGCGTCGCCGCGGAAGTGCTGGCGATGCCCTGGGAGAAGGTCGAAGTCACCTGGGGTGACACCGGAAAAGGTGTTCCATGGTCGTGCCTCTCGGTGGGCAGCCAGACGACACATGCGATGACGCGCGCGAACTTCGCGGGCGCCAACGATGCGAAGCGCAAGCTGCAGGAAATTGCCGCGAAGGATCTCGGCGGCTCCCCCGATGACTACGAGTTGAGCAACGAGCGCGTCCACCGGCGCGGCAATCCGGGCGGCGGCATGAGCTACGCGCAGGCGGCGAAACGCGCGATCGAGCTTGGCGGCAAGTACGACGGGCACGAGGTGCCGGAAGACATCAACGCGATGACCAAGCGCGCGGCCGCGATGCACGCCGGTCTCGGCCTGATGGGTGTCGCAAAGGACAACTACCCGCGCAACGGCACGACCTATTCGTTTGTCGCCGGTTTTGCGGAAGTTGAAGTCGATGTCGAGACCGGAAAGGTGACGCTCATCGACTACCTCGGCGTCGGCGACGTAGGCACCGTCATCAATCCGCGGAGCCTGCTTGCACAGATCAAAGGCGGAAGCTGTCTCGGCATCGCTCACGCGCTTCAGCAGAAGTGGGTGTTCGATCCGAAGTACGGGCTCATGGTGTCGCGACGGTTCCACAATACCCGGCCGCTCACCATCCTCGACATTCCAGCGAGCATGCAGGCGGATGCGGTCGGTCTTCCCGATCCTGAAACGCCTGTCGGGGCGCGCGGCGTGGGCGAGCCGCCGGTGGGCGCGGGCTACGGTGCGGTGCTCAACGCGATTGCGGACGCCGTCGGCGTTGACGTGTTCCGGCGGGCGCCGGTGACCGCCGACATTGTCTTGATGTCGCTGGAAAACAAGAAGCGGATGCATGAGCCGTTGCAGGCACATGTCTAAATTGTTCGGGTCGTTCGGGTCGTTCGGATCGTTCGAGGAGAGTTATGGCGGTCATTAGAGATGTGATGCCGGCCTTCGAGCTGTTCCAGCCCGCGTCCACGGCGGATGCGCTGAGCCTGCTCGATCGCTATGGCGCCGACGCATGGATCTTCGCGGGCGGTCTCGACAGCTTCGACTGGCTGAAGGATCGCATCAAGCGGCCCCGCTACGTCGTCGATCTCGGTGGCATAGCGGAACTGAAGGGCGTCCGCGAACGCGACGGCGGTCTCGAGATCGGGGCGATGACGACGCTCACCGACGTCGTGCGCCATCCGATGGTTCGCGAGCGCTACGCGATCCTGACCGAGGCGGCCGAAGCTGCGGCCTCACCGCAGATTCGCAATCAGGGGACCATCGGCGGCAACCTCTCGCAGGACGCGCGCTGCTGGTACTACCGCGCCGGCTGGTCGTGCTATCGCGCCGGGGGAAACATCTGCTACGCCGACACGCCGGAATCGATCAACCGCGAGCACGCCATTCTCGAAGCGGATCGCTGCGTCGCGGTCAATCCTTCCGACACCGCGCCTGCGTTGATTGCCCTTGGCGCGGCGATGGTCATCCGCGGTGCCGCGGGTGAGCGGGTCATACCCGCCGAGGACTATTTCGTCGGACCCGGCACCGACATCACCAGAATGACCGCGCTGCGGCCCGGCGAGCTGCTAACCGCGATTCGAATTCCGGGTGACTGGGCAGCGTCGAAGTTCTACTGGGAGAAGGTGCGCGATCGCCAGGTGTGGGACTTCGCACTCGTGAGCGTCGCCTCCGCGATGACGATGACGGGCACGACGATTCAGAACATCCGCCTGGTCGTCAACGGTGTGGCCGCCCGGCCGACGCGTCTCGTCGGCGTCGAGCAGTACGTGAAAGGCAAGCCGCGCAACGAGGCCACCGCCGCCGCGGCGGGTGAGATGGCGATCGTGGGCGCGCAGCCGCTCCGATTCAATGCCTACAAAGTGCCGTTGATGCGCAACCTGGTGAAGCGGGCGATCCGTGGGGTGGAGGAATGGACTATTTCCTGACGTGGGGCCACAGTCCCTGGGGCCAGCAGATTCTCACGCACGTCTCGTGGAACCTGCTGTGGGCATCGCTGTTCGCCGGCGTCGCGTTTCTGATCGCGCATGCCAGCTACATGGTGCTCTCCGCGCATCGCAAACGGCATCCTGACGAAACTGACGCGATGGAAGCGGCACGGCCAGATCTGCCGTCGCGCATTCCGCGGCACTCCGGCGTGGCGCGCGCCTTCCACTGGGTGATGGCAGCGTCGATGTTGACGCTGCTCTCCACGGCGTTTCTGCCGATCGCGGGCGTGAAGTTCGCGTGGGTTCAGTGGCACTGGATGGCTGGTCTCCTGCTCACCACGTCCATCCTGTTCCACGTCATCCACGCCAGCCTCTGGCTCGATTTCTGGTCCATCTGGGTGGGCCCGAAAGATCTTCCCGAGCTCCGCGCTGAAATCCTGCGCGAGCTTGGCCATGAGGTCCCCGGTCCGAAACCGGGCAAGTATCCGCTCGGCAATCGTCTCTACCACCTTGCGCTCGTCATCGTCGGTCTTTCCGTCATTGCGTCGGGTCTGACGATGATGGTGCGCGTGAGGACGCCGCTGTTTCCTCGCAATCCGTATCTGTTGTCGGATTCGACCTGGGGATTCGTCTACGTGACGCACGGCATGGCGGGCGTGGGACTGGTTGGTCTGGTGATCGCCCACGTGTACTTCGCGGTCCGTCCGGACAAATGGTGGATCACCAAAGCGATGATCCTCGGCTGGGTCACGCGCCGCCAGTACCTGGAGCATCACGATCCCGACCGTTGGGTTGTCGACACAAATCCCAAATCCCAAATCCCAAATCCCAAGACCCAAGTCGCACAATGACCCGTCATCATTGGGATTTGGGTTTTGGGTTTTGGGATCTGGGATTTGCCTCGTGACCATCCGCGAAGATCTCGCCCAGCGCTGCGACACCATCGAACGCGCGTACGAGTTCATGCTCGCCTATGCCGCTCAGGGACTAAGCGGCGACGCGGCCAGCCAGTCTGGGGGCGAACTGCGCGAGCTTCTCTCGCGCGCGGCAGGCGCCCTCAGTAAGCTTTCAGATCAGTACGTGGCGCTGGTGGACGACGAAGCACTTCATCCCCGCGACAAGTACGCCGCCTTCATCGACGTCATTCGCCGCGACGCGGCCGATGCGCTCGCGGCAATCGAGCTCGTCCTTGCGCAGCGGTCCATCAGTTCGCAGGTGGTCGACAACCTCAATGCATCTATTCACGTCCGGGCACTGCTCACCGACCTGTTCCTCATCGACGAGATTCTCAAGACACCGACCGCCGACCTCCGCCACGCGTCCAATCCGTAGCTGCAGCCATGCGGCGCATATTGTGCGCGGCGCTGATCGTTCTCGTGTCCGACGTCACGGCGAACGCGCAGCAACCCGAGCCTGCACGCAAGCGGGCCGTGGCGACTCGTGTGCCGGACGGCGCCGTCGTTCTTGACGGCCGTCTGGACGAGGCGATCTGGCGCACCGCGACCTTCATCTCCGATTTCGTTCAGAAAGAGCCTGACGAAGGCGCGGTGCCGTCCGATCGGATTCAAGTGTCCTTTGCCTATGACGACGCGGCCCTGTATGTCGGCGCGCGAATGTCGTCGGAGCGTGCGCCCATTCAGTCGCCCCTTGGCCGTCGCGACGATGTCGGGCAGTCCGAATACATCATCGTTTCGCTCGATACCTATCTCGATCACCGCACGGCGTATGGCTTCGGCGTCACCGCATCGGGCGTTCGCCTGGACCGCTACTACCCGGCTGATGCGGAGGACTTCGACGCCACCGTCGAGCCGGTATGGGCCGCGCGCACGCGCGTCGAGGAACATGCGTGGACCGCGGAGCTCTGGATTCCGCTCTCACAGCTCCGGTTCAACGCGCGCGGCGAACAGGTGTGGGGGTTGAACGTCCAACGGTTCGTGCCGTCGAACAACGAAACGGATTACTGGGTTGCTGTTCCGAGAACCGTCAAGGCATGGGCATCGCGCTTTGGCGAGCTGCATGGCCTGACCGATATCCGACCCGCGCGACGGTTCGAACTGCTCCCCTACGTCGCCGCGTCCTCGACGCTCACCGGAAACCGCGATCCGCGGAACCCGTTCGACGATGGCAAAAACCTGTCGGGACGGACAGGCGCCGATCTGAAGATTGGCTTTGGACCAAACCTGACGCTGGACGTCACAACGAATCCCGACTTCGGACAGGTCGAAGCCGACCCCGCCGAAGTGAATCTTTCCGCGTACGAGACGTTCTTCACGGAAAAGCGGCCGTTCTTCATCGAGGGCGCGGGACTTCTCAACAGCCGCTTCGACAATACCTATTTCTATTCGCGACGCATCGGGGCGGCGCCTCTTGCCGCCGCCACCGGTGACTTCGTCGAGTACCCGCACGCGAGCACAATTCTTGGCGCAGCCAAGTTGACAGGCCGCTTGCCGTCGAAAACATCAATTGGCGTCCTGAGCGCCGTCACCGGAGCGGAGCACGCCACCACGTTCGACCTGGCGTCGGCTACTCGGTCGCGTGTGCCCGTCGCCGCGGCGACCAGTTTTATCGTCGGACGTGTGCAGCAGGAGTTCGGCCCCAATGCATCGACGGCGGCGCTGATGATGACCGACGTCCATCGCGAACTTCGTCCCGGCGATCCACTCGCGTCCTTCCTGCCGCGCAATGCGTTCACGCTCAACGGCGACACGCTGCTGCGCTTTCGGAACGGGCTCTATGAGCTGTCCGGACAGGCGGGCCTTACACATATTGACGGCGATGCCGCCGCCATTGCCCGCGTCCAGCGCAACAGCGCTCATTATTTCCAGCGTCCCGACAAGTCGTACGCAACGTTCAACCCGCTGCGGACGCGCATGGATGGAGGGCAGGCATACGTCGCGGTTGCTCGTACCGGCGGAAGACATTGGGTCTGGGCGATGGCGAGCAACATCGAGTCGCCCGAATTCGAAATCAATGATGTCGGCCGCCTCACCGCCTCGGACGGCATCACGGCGAACGCTCTGCTCACATATCGGGAAACGCAGCCCAATGGATGGCTGCGCAACTACGCGCTGAACTTCAACCGATATGGCAAATGGAATTTCGGCGGCGATCTGCAGTCGAATCAGTGGTCGCCGCAGGTGAACCTGACCTGGTTGAACTTCTGGACCACCGACATCCGCTTCTGGTCTTTCGGGGCAGTCGACAGCGCGAACCTGACGCGCGGCGGTCCGCTGATGCGGCTCGAAGCTGCGAGACAAGGACAAGTGGAGGTTTCAAGTCCACCTGCGCAGCAAACGCATCTGAAGGCCGGCATTTACTACATGACGCGGCGCGACGGCGGTTCTGTGCGCTACGTGTACGGCGAAGCGGGTGTGCGCCCCAGCCCTCGCTGGCAAATGTCGATTTCGCCGACAGTGGTACGTGAAGTCACCGGCAGACAGTATCTGACCACTCTTGACGGCGGTACGGCAGCGACGTTCGGCGACCGCTACATCTTTGCGCGCGTCGACCGGTCGACCCTCTCCGCGCAATTCCGACTGAATTACACCTTCAAGCCGGATTTGAACATAGACGTGTATGCGGAACCGTTCGCCGCCAGCGGAGCATACGGCCCGACCGGTGAGCTGATTGCGGCACGGACCGACGAGCTCCGCCCGTTCGATGTTCCGGGTACCCGGGACTTCAATGCGCGCTCCTTTCGCAGCAATGTTGTCCTGCGCTGGGAATGGAAACCGGGCAGCACGTTATTCGTCGTCTGGCAGCAGAATCGTGCGGCAACGGAGCCTATCGGGACGCGCGCGTCACTTGGCGACATGTTGAACTCGATCACTGCGCCGGGTGATCATGTCCTCGCCGTGAAGACCACATTCTGGCTGTCGGTTCACTGATGGGTGCCGAAGCGAAGTGCACCGCCACGATCAGCGGCAAGAAGGCGGTCGGCAAAGCGCTGCTCGAGACTGACGAGCTGATCTTCCGCGGCGAAGACGTCCGGCTGAAGATTCCGTACACGTCAGTGTCGAGCATCGACGTGAAAGACGGCGTGCTGCACGTCGCGTGGCTGAGCGGCATCGCATCGTTCGACCTCGGTCCATCGGCCGTGAAGTGGGCCGACCGGATCCGCAATCCGCCGAGCCGCATCGACAAGCTGGACGTCAAGCCGGGGCACGTGGTGCTGTTTGTCGGCATCCGCGACGCCACGCTGCGCGAGGAAATAGAAACACGCGGCGCCACCGTGATCGCGCGCGTCATCGACCCCGTGGACACGATTTTCGTGGCCGCCAACGAACGCGCTGATCTACGGCGCCTCGCCACGCTGCAGAACTTTCTCAAGCGTGACGGCGCCATCTGGGTAATCCGTCCGAAGGGAAGTTCCAGTATTTCGGAGAACGACGTCATGACCGCCGGCAAGGCCGTCGGGCTCGTCGATGTCAAAGTCGTTCGCTTCTCCGAGACGCACACCGCCGAAAAGTTTGTCGTCCCCGTAAGCAAACGATGACTCGGAGCAGACATGAATCGTTATCTGACTGAATTCACCGGGACGTTCTTTCTGGTGTTCACCATCGGCTGCAGCGTCCTTGTCGGCACGCCGATGGCGCCGCTCGCGATCGGGGCGTCGCTGATGGTGATGGTGTACATGGGCGGGCATATTTCGGGTGCGCATTACAACCCCGCCGTCTCCCTCGGCCTGGTGCTGCGCGGGTCGTTCGCCGCCAGCGAATACGGCGCGTACGCCGCCGCGCAGCTCCTCGGCGCAGTCGCCGCGAGCCTGGCGGTCTGGCTCGTGACCGGGCGAACGTTCGTTCCAGCGCCGGCGGCAGGCGTATCGGTCATCGCAGCGCTGCTCGTCGAAATTCTCTACACGACGGCGCTCGCGCTCGTCGTGATGAACGTGGCCACCGCCGCTGAGACCGCGGGCAATTCCTTTTATGGCCTCGCGATCGGGTTCACCGTCGCTGCCGGGGCATTTGCGGGTGGTCCGATTTCTGGAGGCGCGTTCAACCCGGCCGTCGGCCTTGGCCCGGCCTTGATTCACGCCATCATCGGACGAGGCTCGATCGTGCATGTCTGGCTGTACATCGTCGGACCGTGCGTCGGCGGCGCAATCGCCGCCGCCATCTTCAAGGTGCAGCACGCGGCGGTCTCGAAGAAGAAGGCTTGACGCATCGCAGGATTGCACTCGTCACCGGTGCCTCGTCCGGCATCGGGGAAGCCTTTGCCGAGGTGTTCGCGGCCGGGGGGTTCGATCTCGCCATTACCGCACGGCGTGAAACCAGGCTCCGCGCGGTGCAGGCCCGGCTCAGCGAGAAATACGGCGCACGTGTCGAGGTGATTGTCGACGACCTCGAAGACCCTTCGGCTCCCGCCCGCGTCTGCGCCCAGCTCGAGGCACGCGGTTTGAAGATCGACGTGCTCGTGAATAACGCCGGCTACGGCGTGCCGGGGTCTTACGTCGCGAGCGGCTGGGACGTTCACGAGCGGTTCCTGCAGATCATGGTGGTTGCCGTCGCGGAGCTGACGCATCGACTGTTACCGGCAATGATCGAGCGACGCTATGGCCGCATCATCAACGTCGCCTCTCTTGCCGGCCTGGTGCCAGCACCCGCAGGTCACACGCTGTATGCCGCCGCAAAGGCGTTTCTCATCAAGTTCTCAGAGTCGCTCGGGCATGAAGTCCGGCGTCATGGTGTCCATGTCACCGCCGTCTGTCCGGGCTTCACCTTCAGCGAATTCCATGACGTGACCGGCACGCGCGACAAGATGAAGAGTCTGCCCGGATTCATGTGGTCGTCGTCGTCCGATGTTGCCAGGCAGGGATACGACGCCGTGATGGCCGGCAAATCGGTCGTCGTTACCGGCCGTATCAACGCGGCAATAGCCACGCTGGTGCGAATCCTGCCGCAGCGGCTAGTCATTGGTGCCGGACGGCGAATGGGTCGGCAGTACCGTAAGCAATGACGCCGAGAAGGGCGAGAAGGGCAGGAAGGGCGGGAAGGGCGGGAAAGGCGGGAAGGGTGGGAGGGATGGACCGGCCAAAAACGTGGAGCGAGTTGAATGAGGTCTTGTTTGCCGGGTCGTGGAACCCGGGGCTGCAGCGCTTCCGCTCCCCGTATGCCTTCCGGGGTCTCGCCTCGACGACGCACGAGGTGTCGAACAGCCTGGTGCGGCTGGCGGCGGGGCAGGCAAACATCAACACGCTCGAACTGTCGCTGCTCCGCAACTTCTCGAAGTACGCGCACTGGCAGCCGGCGCACGGCGTGGAGTCGGTCTGGCACTGGCTCGCGCTCGGCCAGCATCATGGTCTGCCGACTCGCCTCATCGACTGGACGTATTCGCCATTCGTCGCACTCCACTTCGTGACCGAGCATCCCGACGAATACGACCGGGACGGCATCGTCTGGTGTGTGAACTTCGTGGAGGCGAACAAACTGATGCCCCGGCGCCTGAAGGCGATTCTGGAGGAGGAGCAGTCGGAGACGTTCACCATCGACATGCTGTCGGAGTTTCAGTCGCTCAAGGCGTTCGACGCGCTCGCGCGCGAGCCATTCGTCCTGTTTCTGGAGCCGCCATCGCTCGACACACGGATCCTGAATCAGTTCGCGCTCTTCTCGCTCATGCCGGACCCGTCGGCGCGTCTTGACGAGTGGCTCGAGGAACATCCTGACCTGTGCCGTCGCGTGATCGTCCCTGCTGAGTTGAAGTGGGAAGTGCGCGACAAACTCGATCAGGCCAACATCAACGAGCGCACGCTGTTTCCGGGCCTCGACGGACTGAGTCGATGGCTCGAGCGTTACTACACGCCGAAATCACCAAAACCCGACTGACGGATTGAAATTTGCAACCTTGGGTTCTTTGGGTTCAAGAGGTTCGCTGGATCGCTGATGCGGCATCGGACACTTCACGAACGAACAGATCGTATCGATTCAGCGGCTGGCAAAACGTTCATCTCAAGCGGCGTGCCGTCTCGCCGCATATCTGGACAAAGCGGATCCTCCGAGTGGACCGCCGCCTCGGCGCCGACGCCCGCTGCTGCGAACCAACGAACCCGAACCTAATGAACCTATTGAACCCAATGAACCCCATGAACCTACGGTGAGGGAACGTACCCAGCAAAGACGTACGCAAACAGCATCGACAGGACGCCCATCACGGCCATCAAAAAGACGCTGTGTTTGATCGTGAATCGAAAGAGTCTTCCTTCGTCAGCCGTCGTCATGCCGGTTGCCGCAACGGCGACCGCGATGCTCTGAATCGAGATCATCTTGCCCATGACGCCTGCGGCTGAATTGACGGCGGCGGTAAGCACCGGATTCAGGTGAAGCGCATTCGCCGTGACCACCTGAAGATTGCCGAACAATGCGTTGGCCGACGTGTCGCTGCCGGTGAGGAAGACGCCGAGCCAGCCAAGCACCGCGCTGAAAAACGGGAATGCTGGTCCCGTGGCCGCCAGCGCCAGTCCCAGCGTCGACGTCATCCCTGAATAGTTCATCAGATACGCGAGCGCGAGCATGCAGGCGATTGTCAGAATCGGCAGCGCAAGCTGTCTGAACGTAGCCACGTAAATCCTGCCGAACCGCGCCGGGTTGACGCGCAGCAGCAGTGCCGCGGCGATCGTGGCGAGGAAGCAGGACGTACCAGAGGCGCTCAGCCAGTTGAATTCGAACACGGCGGCATACGGCGATGGCTGCGCGACCACTGGCGGCACGCGCTGAATCATGTTGTGGAGTCCCGGAACGAGGAGACCATTGAGCAGCGTGGTGCTTCTCGGGATCCCTGATGGCAGCAGGCTGTTCGTCCATCGATTAATCGCAGCCTTGACGTCGGCTTCACCCCAGACGAGCACGAAAGCGACGAGCAGCAGGTACGGCATCCACGCGGAGAAGATGTCGAGGGCCGAATGTTGCCGCACCGCAACCGCTACGTTGCCATGGCTTTCGACCCGCACCGCGTGCGGCGGTGTCCAACCTGGAGCGGCTGTCGCGGCCGGCGGCCGGTCGCCCTCGAGGTGCATGACGTTGCCCGGCTTCCACAACTTCATCATCAGAACCATTACCGCAATGCACGTCAGCGAGCTGGCAATATCGGTCAGCTCCGGTCCGACGAAGTTCGATACGGTGAACTGCATTGCGGCAAACGACAGGCCGCACGCGACGATCGCCGGCGCCACTTCCAGTGCGCGCCGTCCCCCTGCCATCACGACGATGAGATACCCCGGAATGAAGAGCGAGATCATCGCGCACAGTCGTCCCACCATTTGACTGAGTGGCATCACGGGGAGACCGGTGATGTTGGCCAGCGTCGTGACGGGAATACCGATCGATCCAAACGCGACTGGCGCGGTGTTGGCGAGAAGACAGATGCCGGCCGCGTAGAACGGGTTGAAGCCGAGACCCGCGAGCATCGCACCGGACACCGCGACGGGCGCGCCGAAACCCGCTGCCCCTTCGATGAACGCGCCGAAGGAGAACGCGATGAACATCGCCTGCAGCCGCCGGTCGTTGCTGAGCCCTCCGACAGAGTCCTTGATGATCTCGAACTTGCCGGTGTCGACTGCGAGTCGATACAGCATGATGGCCGCGAACACGATCCAGGCGATCGGAAAGAGTCCGAATGCCGCGCCGTAGATGACGGAGATCAGCGCCAGATTCACCGGCATGCCGTAGACCGCCAGCGCGATCACAAACGCCGAGATCAACGCTGAAACGGCCGACATCCACGCAGGTTTCCGGAAGACCCCCAGCATCAGAAAGAGGACGACAATCGGGATGGCGGCGACAACGGCCGATCCACCCAGGCTTCCGCTCAACGGCTCATAGTTGTGTTGCCACATGGGAGGCGGAATCTTAACGGATAATGAGTTCCCTTGCTCCACAAGATTCTGACGATGCTGCTCGCGGTGGGCGTGCTGGGGGCGCCGGCGTCCGCGGCGGCGCACCCGGCGCCGTTCAGCTATCTCGATCTGCGTATTGGCGCTGACCTTATCGAAGGCACCCTTGTCGTCCACATCATTGACGTGGCGCACGATTTGGACATCGCGACGCCCGAGAAACTGCTCGATCGCTCCGTTGCCTTCGGCAACCTCGACCGGCTGACCGCCCTCATCAAACAGCGGCTATTGCTCCGCGGCGACGGCCAGGAGCTGGCGATTCAGTGGGGCGACGTCGATGTGCTGTCGGAGCGCCAGGGACTCCAGCTGCAGTTCCGGATTCACACGCCTCGTCCGGCGACGCTGGCGATTCATGCGGTGATGTTTCCCTACGACCGCCTGCATCAGACATTTGTGAACGTCTACGAGGACGCGCGCCTTCGGCAGCAGTTCGTCCTCGCGGTGGACAATGCGGACCGCACGTATTACACGGGGACGACCCAGGGGGCGCTGGCGGTCATCAAGACGTTCGTGCCGGCGGGTATTCATCACATTCTGATTGGCCCCGACCACATTCTGTTTCTGATCGGTCTGCTGTTGCTTGGCGGCGGATGGAAGGCGCTGCTCAAGATCGTGACGGCCTTCACCATCGGCCACAGCATCACGTTGTCGCTGGCCGCGCTCAATCTCGTTACGCCGCCGCCGAACATCATCGAGCCGGCGATCGCGTTGAGCATCGTGTTTGTCGGGGCCGACAACCTGGTGCGTGGCGGTGGGCGTGACGTCCGCGCGCTGATCGCGCTGACGTTCGGGCTGGTGCACGGCTTCGGCTTTGCGAACGTGCTGCGCGAATTCGGCCTGCCCCGCGAAGCCCTCGGCTGGTCGCTCTTCTCGTTCAACGTGGGGGTGGAGATCGGTCAGCTGTTCATCGTGCTGCTGGTGGCGACGGCGCTTGCGCTCGTCCGCCGCTGGAACGCGACCATCGGTACACGCGTCGCGTTCGCCGGTTCACTGGTCGTCATCGCGGCCGGTACGTACTGGTTCGTGCAGCGAGTGTTTTTCCCGGCCGGGATTTGAGTTCGGTGGGGGCCGGCCTTAAGGTCGGCCCCTACGTAAACGCCTGTCGAAGCGTCGAGGCGATCGTCGCGATCGCGCGATTGGCGGCATCCACTCTCCCACCCATCGGCAGGAACCCGTGGATCATCCCGGGGACCACCTGATAGTCCACCGGCACCCTCGCCCCGCGCAGACGCCGCGCGTACGCTTCACCTTCATCGACCAATGGATCCAGTTCGGCGGTGATGATCAGCGCCGGCGCAACAGTGTGAACCCACGGCGCCAGCAGCGGCGACGCGTGCCAGTCGTCGATAGCCTCTGGTGTGGGGGCGTACTGCGCGATGTACCACTTCATCGCCGCGCGGGTCAGCAGATACCCTTCCGCGTACTTCGAATACGAAACGCTCTCGGCGCGCAGGTCCACGACCGGATAGACGAGCACCTGAAGCGCGAGCCGCAGCTTACGCGAGTCTCTGGCCATCAGCGCGACGGAGGCGGCAAGTCCGCCGCCCGCGCTGTCGCCTCCAACCGCAATGCGTGCCGGATCGATCCCGAGATCGTCGGCGTGCGCCGCAATCCACGTGGTCGCGCTCCATGCATCGTCCGAGGCCGCCGGGAATGGATGTTCGGGCGCAAGCCGGTAATCAACGGCGATGACCACCCCACCCGATTCGCGTGCGATTTGACGGCACACGACGTCGTGGGTATCGAGATCTCCAACCACCCAGCCGCCGCCGTGAAAGAACACCAACGCAGGCAGCACGCCCACAGCCGGCCGGTACAGGCGCAACCCAATCGGACCGGCTGTGCCCTCTGCGTTCAGATCGCGAACTTCTGGAAGATCCGGAGCCGGCGGCCGCAGCGCCGCGCGCGCCTCGCGATACTGACGACGGGCCTCCGCCGGCGACAGCTTGTCGATCGGAGGAAGACCAAATCCCGCGAGGTACTCCATCACCTCGCGCGCTTGAGGATCGAGCGAGGCCGGCCCCGAGCGAGCTTCTGAATCCGGGCGAGTCGAGGAGGTCACATCCAGCGGCGGTACCACACGATTGAGGCTGCGCCCGTGTGGCCGAATTCGGTGATGCCAAACCGCTCAATGAGGCGATGACTCACCCGCAGCGTCAGCTCTGGTGTCAGACGGAAGCCGATTGTCTGCTCCGACGCGTTGAAGTGTTGATCCACAGCGACAGCCAGCGGCAGAACGGTATTGATGCGTTCGACACGCGCGGCGACGAACCACCGCGGCCAGAGCGTTTGCGCCCCCTGTACATACCATCCGCTCGCCGAGCGATGGCCGAGGCTTGTTTCGAGCGTGTCGTGCACCCACTCACCAGCGACACTTGTATGTCGAAACGACAGCTCCGATTCAACGGTCGCCACAGTCGCGTCACGATTTTCCGTGATCGTTGGACTCTCGCCGGCGCGCAGCCATCCGCCTCGCGTCACCGACGCACCGACTCTGAAACCAACGAATGGTGTGACGCCTGCGCCAATGACGACATTACTGAAGCGCGGTGGGTTGGGCCGCGGCGGTGACGCAAACACTCGCCGCAGGCGCAGCGGCGAGGTGTCAGTCACGCCGACCCGCGCGTCCCAGTGCACCGCGGAGACGGTCGCCTGCGCACCGAGCGGATACATTCCGGTGAGCAGATTGATTCGTGGCCCCCGTGGTTCGAGCGAGGGAATCGATGTGAATAGTTCGGCGGGCTGCGCGATCGTCGGATTCAGATGCGGACGCAGGGTCAGGTTCGCGAGCCCGATTGGCGACGGAATGTAGCCACCCTCCACGCGCACTGCGACACGCCCCTGCCGTTCGTAGCGCAGATCAGCGACCCAGATCTGCCGGTTCCATTCTCCCGTTGCGCCGAGGCGCTGTACCTGCGGCCTCACCATCGCCTGCAGACCGCGCCCAATCTCGACGCTCGCGAGCGAATCGAGAAAGACGCCAGTCACGTGGTTGCCGTTGCCGTCGATGGTGACATCGACGGAGGCCGCCGAATCGATGGCAAACGGTGATGGCGTCGCCTGCTGCGCGGAGGCGGGGTTAGCGGCGAGCGCCGCCAGCATGCACGCGCCGGCGACGAGGCGCGGCGGCGTCTTCATGGTTGCGCCGGAACCGGAAGGACAAAATCAATCGTTTCGGTACGTCCCGGTTCGACTCGAACGTCCATCGTCGTATCGCCCAGCCGCTCGTGCCACGCGGTAATCTGGTGCATTCCCGTCGGCACGTTTGACAACTCGAACGTTCCCCCTTCGTCTGGGACGATGAACCAGGGGTGATCGAACACCCTCACGGTCGCCGACATATGTGAATGTATCTGGCAAAACACCTTGACGATGCCGGGTTTGTCAAAACGTTCACCCCGGCTCTTGCCCTTGGGAAACCGGCCGAGGTCGAAGGTCTTGATGCGCGACAGCGAGAACACGTTGTGATAGATGGGATCGTCGTTTGGAAAGTCGACCGTCGATCCGACCGTGACCGCGACCACGCGGGGGACGAAGCTTTCATTGCGCTGCCGAATTTCGGCGTGCATCACCGGGGTTGGCGTTCGTGGCGCGTCCGTCAGGTAGACGACGACATGACGCAGCTCGGATTCAGGCGCCAGGGCCATCGTAGGTACGGTGCGAGAGTATGCTGAGGTTGCGCGTCTCGCGGTCACCGGAATCCCGATCGACACACGGCCCCGTACCGAGCTGCGCTCCTGAGCAATCGGTCGGGTGCCGCTCGTCGCCATGAGGCCGAGGACGGCTGCCGCGAGCAATACGGAATTACGCGCGCCGATACCCATGAGGATGCTGCATTCTAAATGGACTTAGTCCGACGATGGTCATCCTGTTACTGATGGCGCTCGCCGCCGCGCCCCTTCCCGAAGCTGTCGAGCGAGGTATCGCGGAATCGCTGGCCCGCGAGCGCGCCGCGGCGTTGACCGCCGTTCGTTACGACCTGGCGTTCACCGTGCCAGAGCGCCGGCAACAGCCGGTTGAGGGTTCTCTGCGCCTGACCGCCACGCTCGCGAGTCCGCGGCGCATCGTCATCGATTTTTCGGCTCCAAAGGAGCGCGTCCGTAGCGTCCGCGTCGGGGACAAGGACGTCGTTCCGGTCTACGCGGAAGACCACCTCATTATCTCCGCGGACGCCACCCGCGCGGGCGAGAACCGCATCGCCATCGAATTCACGGCGGGTGACGAGGCGCTCAATCGAAACGACGATTTTCTGTACACGTTGTTCGTGCCGGCGCGAGCGCACCTGACCTTCCCGTGCTTCGATCAACCGGACATCAAAGCGCGTTATACGCTGACGCTTGACGTTCCCGCAGCGTGGGAGACGGTGGCCAACGCTGGTGAGTCGGCGCGGGAGACAAACGGGGGTCGCCTGCGTGTCCGGTTTGGCGAGACGAAACCGCTGCCGACCTATCTATTCGGCTTCGTGGCGGGCCGGTTCGCCGTCGAGCGCGCGACGCGGAACGGCCGCGAGCTGCGGATGTTTCATCGCGAAACCGATGCGGCGAAAGTGTCGCGCAACCGCGAGGCACTGTTCGACCTGCACGCGGCGGCGCTCAAGTGGCTGGAAGACTACACGGCGCTTCCGTATCCGTTCGACAAGTTCGATTTCATTCTGATTCCGTCCTTTCAGTTCGGCGGCATGGAGCATGCCGGCGCGGTGCTCTACAACGCCTCTGGATTGATGCTCGACGAAAGCGCCACGCAGAATCAGTTGCTCAATCGCGCCAGCACCATCGCCCACGAGACGGCGCATATGTGGTTCGGCGATCTGGTGACGATGCGGTGGTTCAACGACGTGTGGATGAAGGAAGTGTTCGCCAACTTCATGGCCGCCAAGATCGTGAACCCATCGTTCCCGATGGTGAACCACGAGCTCCGGTTCCTGCTGTCGAACTATCCCGATGCGTATTCCGTCGACCGCACGGCGGGGTCGAATCCGATTCGGCAGCCACTGAGCAATCTGAGCGACGCGGGCCAGTTATACGGTCCCATCATTTACGAGAAGGCGCCGATCGTCATGCGGCAGCTCGAAATGATCGTTGGCGAGCAGGCATTCCGCGACGGCGTTCGCGAGTATCTGAAGAAGTATGCCTTCGGCAACGCGACGTGGCTCGATCTGATTCGCATTCTCGATGCGAAGACCCCCGACAACCTTGCCGCATGGAGCCGCGCGTGGGTTGAAGAACGAGGCCGGCCGGAATTTGCAACCGCGCTGCGCACGACAAAGAACAGCACCATCGAGCGGCTCACGATCACGATGAACGATCCGCTGCGCCGCAGGCTCGTCTGGCCGCAGCGGATGCGCATCACGCTCGGGTACGCAGACCATCAGACAGATCTAACTGTCTACGCCAACGGACGCGACACGATCGTTCGCGAAGCCGCGGGCATGCCGAAACCGCTGTTCATCCTGCCGAACGGCGGCGGACTTGCCTACGGTCTCTTTCTGCTGGATGAACAAAGCGCGAGCTATCTGCTCGGCAACATGCCGCGCATCGATGACGCGCTGACGCGCGGCGCCGCATGGGTGACGCTCTGGGACAACGTTCTCGAAGGGCGGGTGCCTGCCAGTGCCTTCGTCGACGCCGCGATCCCCGCCCTTGTCAATGAGAGCGACGAGCAGAACGCGCAGCGCGTGCTCGCGTATGTCAGCCGGGCATTCTGGCGCTATTTGCCGCAGCAAGAGCGGCTGGCCCGCGCGCCCTCGCTGGAGGCGGCGTTGCGTGCCGGCATCGCGCGCGCGAATACGACGAGCCTGAAATCCGCGTGGTTCAGCGCGTTTCGAGACGACGTTCTGACGCGTGACGGACAGAGCTGGCTCGAACGTGTGTGGCGCCGCGAGGAAAGGATTCCTGGCCTTCCGTTTGTCGAGACCGACGAGATCGTGATGGCGATGGAGCTGGCCGTGCGTGAAGTGCCCGGGTGGGAGCAGATTCTTCAGACGCAGCTCGAACGCACCGAAAATCCGGACCGCAAGGCGCGCTTTGCGTTCGTGATGCCCGCGCTCTCGGCGGACCCGCAGGTGCGCCGCGGCGCGTTCGAGCGATTCCGGATGCTCGAGAACCGTCGCCGCGAGCCGTGGGTCAGCGAATCGCTTGCCTACCTGAATCATCCGCTGCGCGAGCAGGACTCGGATCGGTTCATTCGTCCGGGGCTCGAGCTGCTCGCGGACATCCAGCGAACGGGCGACATCTTCTTTCCCTCCAACTGGACCGGCAGCATTCTCTGGGGACACAGGACGCCGCGCGCCGCTGCGATCGTGCGCGACTTCCTCGCGGAAGAGCTGCAGTTTCCCGAGCGTCTGCGCTGGACGGTACTCAGCGCGGCCGACGATCTCTTCAGAGCCGCAGCACTATCGGTCCGGTGACCTCACTGCCAGCCGGTGTGTAACGTGGCGCATCCGGCAATCCGTCGTCGTGTGCGCCGACCTTGGTGTAGGGGCCGACTTTAAGGTCGGCCCCGACGTCGAGCTCTCCGATCACTCTCACCCTCATGGTCGACCCTGCGATCGTCACCAGCAGGAAGTGCGCGTGGTTCGATCAGGTCATCGTGTGCGCTTCAACGAAGCGATCCGGCCGTCCTTGATCCAGCTTGCTGACCCCAGGCGATGAGGGCGGATTTGTGCGACAGGCCGGCGAGGGGCAGGTACGGTTCGGCGTGGAACTCGGGCACCCAGGCAGCATATGCAAGATCCGCGTACTCCGGCCGGTCGGCGGTACGCAGAAACTGCGAGTCTGACCGTGGCGCGATGCGATTGTGGCGGACTTCCGAGACGGCGGTCTGTTTGCTTCGCATGAGCCGCATGGACCAAAGCGAAGAAGACCGTTTTCTGATGCAGCAGCTCGCACCGGGGAACATCGTCGGCGTTCATAACTACTGCGACAGCTGGTGTGGGCGGTGCGGCTTCGCCACCCGATGCGTCGTAAATGCGTCGCTTGCACGCGAGCCGATGCCAAAGGCAGACGATCCGTTGCTCGAACATCTGAAGGCACGGTTCGATCAGGTGCGCACCCTCGTCGCCCGGAGGTCGACCTTCAGCATCGAAGAGGTCCTGAAAAACGTTGGCGACGTGAGCGCTGCCGACTCGGCGGCCTATGACCGCGAGGAGGCGCGTCGCGATGAGCGGCGCCGGCACGACCCGATTCTGCGCGAGGCGCGTGCGTATGCCGATCTGGTCGCCGCGTGGTTCGAGGTGGAGTCCGACTGCATGCGCGCCCACGCCGATGCCCTGGTGCGCCGTGCGGAGGTGGAGAACGTCGACGACATCTCTCTGAGTGAGCTGGCGCGCATTCTCGATGCGGTCGACATCGTCCGCCATGATTGCTTGCTCATCTTTGTGAAGCTGCGTCGCGCGATCGATGGACGGGAAGACAGCCAGCGCGAGGGGTGGAATGACGATCCCGTCCAGAACGATCACAACGGCTCGGCAAAGCTCGCGCTCACGTGTATCGATCGATCTGAAGGTGCATGGCGGGCGATCGGACAGTGGTACCCGCCCGGCGGCGGCCGCGCGCTGGCCGACCAGCTCGCAGCGCTGCGCGCTGCGGTTGAGGAGCGCTTTCCCCGGGCGCGCGCGTTCCTCCGTCCCGGATTCGACGGGCTCGTAACGCCGGACTAGCGTTCTCCTACTTACGTTCCTGGCCGGCGGCGAGGAAACGCATCATCTCGATTGGAATCGGAAACAGGATCGTCGAGTTCTGTTCCGACGCAATTTCCGTCAACGTCTGGAGGTAACGCAGCGTCATTGCTGCAGGCTCGCGTTCGATGACGGCGGCGGCCGCCGCGAGTTTCTCCGATGCCTGCAGCTCGCCGTCAGCGTGGATGATCTTCGCGCGACGCTCGCGCTCCGCCTCCGCCTGACGCGCCATCGCGCGCTGCATCTCCTGCGGCAGATCGACGTTCTTCACTTCGACCGACGACACTTTGATGCCCCACGGTTCCGTCTCGTTGTCGAGGATGTGCTGAAGCTGCTGATTCAACCGTTCCCGTTGCGACAGCAGATCGTCGAGCTCTGCCTGGCCGAGCACGCTCCGCAGCGTCGTCTGTGAGAGCTGCGACGTGGCGTACAGATAATTCTCAACTTCGACGATCGCCTTGCGCGGATCGATGACACGGAAATAGACGACGGCGCTGACCTTGACTGACACGTTGTCGCGTGTGATCACGTCCTGCGGCGGCACGTCGTGGACGAGCGTCCGCAGGCTGAGACGAACGATCCGGTCGATCGGCCGGAAGACGAGGATGACGCCCGGTCCCTTCGGCTGCGGCAGCAGTTTGCCAAGACGGAAAATCACGCCGCGTTCGTACTCCGCGAGAATCTGGATCGAAGAGATCAGGTAGAAGACCAGAACGAGGCCGAGAATCAATGCGGGCGAAATCGTCATGATGCGGAATCTCCATGACTCGCGGATGCCGGCAGCGGCTCCACGTCGAGGGTGAGCCCGTCGACCTGGAGGACGCGAATCGGTGCTCCAGGTGGAATCGGCGAGCGGCTGCGCGCGCGCCACAACTCGCCGCGGACGAGAACGTACCCGGTCGTATCCGGTGTCAGCGGGTCGCGCGCCTGGCCTGCGGTTCCGATCAGGCCTTCTTTACCGGTGACCGGCGGACGCCGCTGTGACGCCAGCGCAAGCCGGCCGAGGAATAAAAAGATGATCGCGAAAGCAAGGGCGGCCGGGATGATGAAACCGAGTCCGACGGACACGCCCGGGACGCTGCCGGTCATCATGATCGAGCCGATGACGAGGGCGATGGTTCCTCCGACGCCGAGAACGCCGCTCGGCACTTTCAGCTCCAGCACGAGCAGGCCGATGCCGAGCAGCGCGAGGAGCAGTCCCGTCGTGTTCATGGGGAGCACTTGCAGGGCGAAGAAGGCGAGCAGGAGGCTGAGCGCGCCGGCGACTCCGGGCAGCACCGCGCCGGGATTCCACAGTTCCACCGTCAAGCCAATCATGCCAAGCGTCATCAGCAGGTATGCGACTTCAGGATGCGCGATCGCGCTCAGGAAGCGCTGACGACGCGTCATCTCGATGCGGCGTGTCTCTGCGTTCAGCGTGTGCACGACTGTCGAGCGGCCGTCGAAGCGTCTGACGCTGCGGCCATCGAGTTTTCTTAGGACGTCATTGACATCGCTGGCGGTGAAATCGATGAGTGGCGGCGACGCGTCGAGCGCTTCCATTTCGGTGAATGCGCGGCTCTGCTGCACCGCCTCGGCTGCCAGCATCACGTTGCGGCCGCGTGCTTCGGCAAGCGATCTGGCGTACGCCGCAGCGTCCGACGCTGCTTTCTGCGACGTCACCTCGTCGAACGCCTGACCGGTCCCCGACACCGGATGCGCGGCGCCGATGTGTGTGCCCTGCGCCATCACCGCTACATCGGCGGCGAGCGTCAGGATGAATCCGGCGGATGCCGCGCGTCCGCCGGCCGGTCCGACGAAGACCACGACGGGAGCGCGCGAGCGAATCATGCGGCTGACGATGTCGCGCGTCGAGTCGAGCAGTCCGCCGGGTGTCCGCAGCACGATGATGACAACGTCGGCGCCGGCAGCGTCGCTCTGATCGATGATGCCGGTCAGGTATTCGGCTGAAACCGGGTGAATGATGCCATCGAACTCCGCGACCACCGCGAGCGGGCGATGGGTGGGCGTCTGCGCCGGGACCAGGGC
>JACXTT010002949.1_pt1 | contig 26622 bp, 21 predicted proteins | sample 9270951 | NCBI WGS metagenome assembly JACXTT01 (sample SAMN15532306, study PRJNA645909) | rock metagenome | isolation source: weathered quartz diorite | place: Puerto Rico | collected 2017-06-21
GCCCTGACCATCCATTGCAGAACCAGGGTTCAGGGGCACAAGGGTGATCCCGATTATTCAGAGATCCCCGCGGTCAAGAATGCGGTAAAAATCCCGGTCGTGGTCAACGGGGGCATAGATTCCCCGGCCTCCGCAAAGGTAGCATTCGACCAGACAGGATGCGACGGCGTCATGGTTGCACGCGGGGCCGTACAGAATCCATGGATTTTCAGAGAGATAAAGCATTTCCTTGCAACCGGGACTCTCTTGCCGGAGCCCTCATTTGACGAGCGGGTTGAGGTGCTCCTTGAGCATCTGCGGCTCTCAGTCGAGCACAAGGGAGAACGTTACGGCGTACTGGAATTCCGCAAGTACTATAGCGGCTACCTGCGCACGCAGCCGGGCGTTTCAAGACTCCGGAGCGATCTTATGCAATTCATAGAGCCCAGGCCCATCGTTGAACGGATCGGCCAGTTCCTCCGCGGGATCGCGAGTCCCGAGGCGCACGCTCAGCAGGCCGCGTAATCGTCTTCACCTCGATCGATGCCGAAGTCCCCTTCGATTCTTGCAATCGGTACCGCAACGCCCCGCAATCGATACACCCAGGAAGAGATCTATGATCTGACGCGGGCGCACTCCCCTTTCTACCGCAACGACGCCATCCGCCAGATCTTCATGAATTCTGATATTTCCCACCGGCATCTTTATCTCGATCTCCCCGATTTCAGGATGGATGAGAGCGTCGACGAACTCCACGAGCGGTTCCGCCGTGGGTCGATGGATATCGGGTCCGAGGCCATCCGGAACTGCCTCAAGGGGCGGGATGTCGGCGAAATCGACTGTGTCGTCGCCGTTTCCTGCACGGGCTATCTCTGCCCGGGGCTTTCGTCCCTGCTCGTGAAAGAATTTGACATGAAGCGGAGCGTCCAGAGGGCCGACCTCCTTGGAATGGGATGTGCCGGGGCGATGCCGGGCCTGCAGCGGGCATACGATTTTGTTAGCGCCTATCCGGAGAAAAAGGCGCTGCTTCTCACGGTGGAGATCTGCTCGGCATGTTATTATCTCGACGAGTCCCTCGAAACGGTGGTCGGAAATGCCATCTGCGGGGACGGCGCGGCCGCGGTCCTCATAGGAATGAGCGAGACGGCGGGGGTGCCAAAGATCGAGGGTTTCTCCACATTTCTGGAACCGTCCCTGATCGGGGCGGTGGGTTTTGAGCAACGCGAGGGGAAACTCCGGATCATTTTGTCGAAGGACATCCGTTCGATCGCCGGAGGCCTTGCGGAGAAGCTCATCGACAATCTTCTTGCGGAACAGCATGTCGAAAAAACGGGGATTCGCCACTGGATCCTTCACTCCGGGGGGAGGAAGGTGATCGACGGGCTTCAAAGGGCCATCGGGCTGACTGAAGAGCAGGTCCGCCATTCCAAATGCGTCCTGAGGGAATATGGGAACATGTCATCGCCGACAGTTCTCTTCGTCCTGAAAGAGACCATGGAGAAGTCGAATCCGCGGGCTGGCGATCTAGGTGTCATGGTCGCAATGGGCCCCGGGCTCGCTATCGAAGGAGCACTCCTGCGGTGGCAGGGCGATGAATAATTCCGAGGTTGCCGGCATCTTCGAGGAAATCGGCACGCTTCTCGAACTGAGGGGCGAGAACCCCTTTAAGTGCCGGGCGTATCACAATGCGGGGAGGATCGTCAATGGGCTCACCGAAGATCTTGCGACCATCATCGAGAAAAACGAGCTTCAGAATATCAAGGGAATCGGTCAGGGGCTCGCCGAAAAAATCGTCGAGCTCATCACCACGGGCAAGTTAGAGTATTACGAGGAGCTGAAAAAATCCCTCCCTCCGGGGCTGAGAGAGATGCTTCGCATCCAGGGGCTCGGGCCGAAACGGATCAAGATCCTCTATGAGAAGCTGAAAATCCGCTCTGTCGATGAGTTGAAGTCGGCCGCTGAGGGGAACAAGCTCGCCTCGCTCGACGGATTCGGATCCAAGAGCCAGGAAAACATACTCCAGGGAATCGACAATCTTCAGAAACATGCCGATAAGCATCTTTATTCGGAGGCCAGGGCCGCTGCCGAGCGAGTTCTCGGAGTGATAAGAGCCGTGAAGGGGGTGAGCCGCTCGGATATCGCCGGCAGCCTTCGGCGCCGGAAGGAAGTAATTGGGGACATCGACATCCTCGCGAGCGCAAAGAGCGCGGCGATCCCTTCGGTGATGAAGGCGTTCGTCTCTCACGAGGATGTGGAACAGATTGTGGCCAAAGGGGAGACAAAATCGAGCGTGAGGCTCAAATCCGGCATCTCGTGCGATCTTCGCGTGATCACGGATGCGGAATACCCTTTCGCCCTCGCCTACTTCACAGGGAGCAAGGAGCACAATGTGGAGATGCGCTCCCTCTCCAAGAAATTCGGATGGAGCCTTAACGAGTATAGTTTTTCCTCACTGAAGGGGAAGGGAAAACGGATGCCGGCGTGCACGTCGGAGGAGGATATCTACAAAGCGCTGCGGCTAGAATATGTCCCTCCCGAGCTAAGGGAAAACATGGGAGAGATGGAGGCTGCCGGCTCGGGCAAACTGCCCAAGATCGTCTCCGAAGACGATATTCGCGGCACATTTCATTGTCACACCACCTACAGCGACGGGGTTAATACGCTCACCGAAATGGCCGATGCCGCCCGCCGGCTGGGGTGGGAGTACATCGGCATCGCGGACCACAGCAAGGTCGCCGCGTATGCCGGGGGCCTGAGCGAAGAACGGGTGAAACAACAGCACAAAGAAATCGATAAACTGAATAAGACGTTTGACAAATTCAGGGTTTTCAAGGGAACGGAGGTGGATATCCTTTCCGACGGGACCCTCGACTGGAGCGAGAAGGTCCTGGAAAGATTTGATTTTGTGGTTGCCTCCGTCCACAGCAAATTCAAGATGACCGAAAGCGAAGCGACAAAACGCGTCATCCGCGCCCTCAAGAACAAGCACGTGACGATGCTCGGCCATCCGACCGGCAGGCTCCTGCTGGAACGGGATGGCTACCCGGTCAATATGATTGAAGTCATAAAGGTCGCCGCCGATCTCGGAAAAATCATCGAGATAAACGCCCATCCTGTCCGTCTTGATCTTGACTGGCGATTCTGCAAGTACGCGAAGGAAAAGGGAGTAAGAATCAGCATCAACCCCGATGCTCATGCCACGAAGGGGCTGAAGGATGTCGCCTATGGGGTGGGGATCGCGCGAAAGGGGTGGCTCGAGAAGGACGACATCATCAATACGCGCTCCCTGTCAAAAGTCGTATCTTTTCTCAACAAACAGTAGGGATTATGCGAAATCTATTCTGGGGAATAACGCTTGTCGTCATTGGAATACTCTTGTTGCTGGACAGGTTCGGTTACGCAAGTTTCTCGGACATGGTCCACGATTATTGGCCCCTCATCCTGATCCTGTGGGGAGGCATGATACTCTTCCGCAGACGAGAGCCGGAGAATTCCGGAGCGCCTCCTCCCGGCGGAACGATGCCTCAGCCGCCGGCCGGCGGGGCGACAGAGCCACAGGCGGCGCCGATCGGCGACCTCATACACCAGTCGCAGGTCTTCGGCAACATCTACAGCCGCGTGACGTCCCAGTCCTTCAAGGGGGGCTCGGTATCGACCGTCTTCGGGGACGCCCTCATCGATCTCACGGACGTGGTCCTGGCCGAAGGGGAACATGAGCTCAGGGTGCACGGCGTCTTTGGCAACACGGTGGTTATCCTCCCGAAGGGGGCAGCGGTATGGGTTGTGGCGAGCGCACTTTTCGGAAGTCTCACCGTCATGGGGCAGCACAAAGGGGGAATCTCCTCCGACATACAAATAACAACCACCTCGTATGCAGCGGCTCCGGCAAGGCTGAAGATCACCCTTTCAAGGATTTTTGGAGATGCGCGGGTGGCCTGATGGGAGGGAAGAAAGATTCACCGGGAAGCAGAATGGGAGCGGTCATCCGGAAGCTCAAGGCTGAGTATCCGGCGGCCGAAACCGCTCTCCGCCATTCTGATCCGCTTGAGCTTCTGGTCGCGACGATCCTTTCAGCCCAATGCACCGACGAAAGGGTCAATGCCGTGACGAAGGGTCTCTTTAAACATTACCGCAGCGCGAACGATTACGCTTCAGCCGACCGGAAGGAATTTGAGAAGGAAATCTACTCGACCGGCTTCTATCGAGCCAAGGCGAAGAACATCATCGCCTGCGGCGCGGCGCTGGTCGACAAATTTGCCGGAAAAGTCCCCGAGTCGATGGAGGAATTGGTGACGCTTCCGGGCGTGGGAAGAAAAACTGCCAACGTCGTCCTGGGGAGCGCTTTCGGCAGGACAGAGGGAATCGTCGTGGATACGCACGTCAAGAGGCTGGCCGACCGCCTGGGTTTCTCCCGCAAGGCAGACCCGGACATTGTGGAGGAGGATCTGATGAAACTCGTTCCGCGGGGGGAGTGGATCGTGTTCCCCCACCTCTTGATTCTTCACGGCAGAAACGTCTGCCATGCCCGAAAGCCGAGCTGTCCGGAGTGCGTGATCAATCCGCTCTGTCCGTCGGCCGGGAAATTCTAAGGGCCTTTCACTTCACCCTGAAGAATTCCACTCTCCTGTTTTTCTGCTTTCCTTGCTTTGTGGTATTCGGAGCGACCGGGTTATCGGGACCAAATCCCTTCGCCGTAATTCGGTCGGCCGGGATCCCTTTCGAGAGGAGGTAATCCTTCACGGCGTCCGCCCGCGCCTGGGAGAGTTTCATATTCTTGTCCTTCTTCCCGGTATTGTCGGTATAACCCCGGATATCGACGACAATGGCAGGATGCTGCGTGAGAGTATTGTAGGCTTTCACGAGCACGGTATCGGACTGAATCGTCGCCTTGCCTGATTCGAAAAGCAGGCCTTCCAGCACGACCGACTCGCCAGCCTCAACCTTGAACTCCTCCTTCTTCGGAATATCGTCATTCGGATCGAGGGGATTGGTCTTATTCTCGATCTCCTTCGCGTCGTTAACTCCGCCCCCGTCTGTATCGGCCTTGAGGGGATCTGTTTTGTACTTTGTTACTTCGTCTCCGTCGCTCAGGCCGTCGCCGTCGGTGTCGGCCTTGAGGGGATCTGTTTTGTATTTTGTTACCTCATCGCCGTCGCTCAGGCCGTCGCCGTCGGTGTCGGCCTTGAGAGGATCGGTGTGGTACTTCGTTACCTCATCGCCGTCGCTCAGGCCGTCGCCGTCGGTGTCGGCCTTGAGAGGATCGGTGTGGTACTTCGTTACCTCGTCGCCGTCGCTCAGGCCGTCGCCATCCGTGTCGGCCTTGAGGGGATCGGTATGGTATTTCAGTACTTCATCCCCATCGCTCAGCCCGTCCCCATCAGTATCGGCGACGCGGGGGTTAGTCTTCAGTTCCTTTTCCTCTCTGTTCGTCAGGCCGTCCATGTCCGGATCGGCGGATCCGCTCTCCCCGAGGACAGTGAGCCCCAGCATGAAGCTCCAGTAAGCGTCCTTTGACTCGTCTGTGGGAACACCCTTTATCTCATTGGTACCGGTAAGATTGTAGCCCCCGCTCAGCTCAACGGCGGTTCTTTCGCTCACCAGGTATTGCGTCCCGGCTCCGAGCGGGACCACGTAGGTTTTGCCGCTCTGATTCTCCTGCGTGACGAAGGATGGAAACGACTCTTGATCGAAATAGAGGTAGCCGATGCCGCCATAGACGAAGGGGTTCCATTTTTCGGAGGAGAACGGATTCAGATCGAGGCGCAGATCCACCGGCACGATGAAGGTGCGGTAGTCGGCTCCGCCCACCCTTCCGATCCCGAGGCCCGCTTCGACCTGCACGTGGTTGACAAGTCCGTATCTGAGGAAACCGCGGCCGAGGAATTCGGCCTTCCTGTCCTTCAGCTTCGTTTGGCCGTATGTTGCGCCGAACGCGACGCCGGCTCCGAGTCCCTGGTTGTCGAATTGAGCCGCGGCAGCCGTGGCAAGCAGCGCGGTAAGGGCAAGACACAAAGCAATCCGCATGAGCATTTCCTTAAAAATCGTGAACAGAAGATCGTCATCCCCACGGATATCTCACCCTGCCTACGTGGCGAATATCCGGCAGGGTCACACGAGCCGCAAACCTCCGCACGATTTCCGGTCGTGGCGAGAAAGGGGGTCCAAAACAGCCGGGCTAAAATAAGCAATTTCCTGATAAATCTCAACCTATGGCAATTGTTCTACATTTTCCTATATTTGTGTAGCCCATTAATCAGAGGGGAGTGACTGCATGAACATCCTTATCGTCGACGATGAACCGACGTACAGGTACCTAGTCAAAAATGCTTTGGAGGAGGCCGGTTGGAAGATCTTTGAGGCGGCGAACGGCGAGGCGGCCATCGACATCCTTCATGACCAGAAGATCGACGTGATAATATCCGACGTCTATATGCCGGTGATGGACGGGATAAAATTTCACAAAGGCGTCCGCAACATGCCCGCCTATGCGACAACTCCCTTCCTGTTCGTCTCGGCGTACGATGACGATTACACGAAGGCCGCAATCACCGACGCTCGCAACGAGGGCTTCGTGCGGAAGGGGAAGCCTGTGAGTTACCTGAAGGAATGGATAAAATACCTCACGACCCCGGAAGGGAAGCGTCCCTCAGCACCACCATCGGAGAATGGAAGGGCGAAGGCGGAGAAGAGTGGGAGAGACCGGGGCAGAGGACAGGCTCCGATCATGTAAAGCCCCCCTCGAATTCCCGAACCTTTCATCCTTCCCTTCCCCATCCCCGCCAGACTCACAGCGTATCCTCCACAGCGATATAATAGAGCTCTGTCGCCACAGAAAAATCTTCCTTCTTCCCGATGAGCCGCAGGGGCTTCCATTCCGGGCCGGGGTGAAGGAGCTTGAGGTCGCCCCGCATACGTATTTTTACCGGCATGTCGAACCCATTCGCATCCGCCTTCCATCTGTATCTCACCGTGTCGGAAGAAAACTTGAGCTCAAGTTTCGGGATATCCGGATGGCGGAGGTACTGGTCGAAAACCGGGGAGAAATCGCGACCCGTCCTCTGGTTGAAGAAAGTAACCACGCTGTCGGTCGTGATATCCTCGAGGCGAAAGTGCATCGAATAGTCGCGGATCAGGCGCCACCAGGAGGGATCGTCATCGACGATACTACGCAGCGTGTTGAGAAAGAGCGCGCCTTTAAAATACATGTCCTGCGTCGGCCAGTGGTTCACTCCGGCCGGGCCGATGATCGTTTCCCTATTGCCGACCCTTTTCTTATATCCGTTGACATATTTCAGGGCATCCTCGTGGCCGAACATGCACTCGACGTAGACGCACTCGGCGTAGGTGGCCCAGCCCTCATGGATCCAGGCGTCGGAGACATCCCTGGACGTGATGCTGTTTCCGAACCATTCGTGCGCGCTTTCGTGCACGATGATGAAATCGAACTTTGTGCTCACTCCCACCCCCGTCCAGTCCTTTCCGAGGTAACCGTTCTCAAAATGGTTCCCATATGTCACAGCGCTCTGGTGTTCCATACCCGAGTACGGCACTTCGATGAGCTTGTACCCATCGAGCGGGAACGGATAGTCGCCGAAAAACTTCTCATAGCACGCGAGCATCGGTTTTGCCTGCGCAAACTGGCGCCGTGCCCGGACAAGATCGTACGGGAGGCAATAGAAATCAAGAGAAAGCCGGCCCAGCGTATCGCTGAAATGAACATAAGACCCGATATTCAGAGACACGCAGTAACTATTGATCGGATAATGGACAACCCAATTGTAGCGGGCATATCCGTCCGCCAGGTCCTCCCGGCCGGCGTATCGGCCGTTTGACACATCGATCAATCCGGCGGGAACTTCAACGCCGATCCGCATACTGTCCACCTCATCCTGTTGCTGGTCTTTGTTCGGCCACCAGACGCTTGCCCCGACGTCCTGGCACGACGTATTTATCCACGGATTCCCAACTGAATCCTTCCGGAAGGCTATTCCGCTAAAACGGCCTGTCTCGGCGGGGCACCCGGAATAGTAGAAATCAATCGTGCGGGTCTCCCCTCCCGGTATTTTCTCCGGGAAGTCGACGAAGACGGCGTTGCCATCCCTCTCGAATCCGAGTCTGGTGCGGCCGAGGAGGATGCTGTCGATGTTCAGATTCCTGTAGAGATCAAGCTGGATGCGGCTGCCGGCGGCAAGCATCCTGAACCGAATGGAGTTTTTTCCTGTGATGGACCTGTCCGCGGTATCCACCCGCACACGAAGGTCATAGAAAAGCAGGTCATTGTTCGCCCGGTAGGGGCCGTAGGAACCCCGAAGGGTATCGGCATGGGTGAAGTGGTGGGTCTGCGAGATTGCGGCGACGGGAATGGTGAGGCAAACCATCCACCACAACCGCCGGAGGATCACGCGCATCCCTGAGTCCTCTGATTGATCCTCTGCAAGGAGGATTTCCTTCGTGCCGGTCATAACCTGTTCGGATTTTGATCGAGGGCGTGTGGAGGGCGGGCCGGCACGGGAGGATTCAGGGTCGATACTCGCCCCAGGCTGCCCGGAGGACATCGGAGATTTCCCCCAGAGTCGCGTACGACTCTACCGAGCGCAGGATATGAGGCAGAAGGTTGTCTGCCGATAAGGCAGCATTTTTGAGGCCCTCAAGATTCTTGGAAACCCTGGCGTTATCGCGGCCTCGTCTGAGATTCTTTAGCCTCTCGACTTGTCGCGCCTGGGCGCTTTCGTCGATCGTCAGGATGGCGGGGGATTCGGTTTCATCGGCTGCAAAGTCATTGACGCCGACGATGATCCTTTTCTTCTCCTCGATCCCCTTCTGGTACCGGTACGCGCTGTCGGCGATCTCCTTCTGGTAAAACTGCTGTTCGATTGCGCGCACCGCTCCGCCGAGCTTATCGATCTTGCGGATATAGTCATCAGCCCTCTTCTCCATTTCGTCGGTGAGGCTTTCCAGAAAGTAGGACCCGCCGAGCGGGTCGGCGGTGTCGGCAACTCCGGTCTCGAAGGCGAGGATTTGCTGCGTCCTCAGGGCAATGCGCGCGGCCTCCTCACCCGGGAGGGAAAGGGCTTCATCACGGCTATTGGTATGCAGCGATTGGCAGCCGCCCAGCACGGCCGCGAGGGCCTGCACGGTAACCCTCACCACGTTGTTTTCAATTTGCTGGGCCGCGAGCGTGGATCCTCCGGTCTGGGCGTGGAAGCGCAGCTTCATAGATTCCGGCTTCCGGGCTCCAAACCTTTCTTTCATAATGCGTGCCCACATCCGGCGGGCAGCCCGAAATTTTGCGATTTCCTCGAAGAAGTTATTGTGGGCGTTGAAGAAAAAAGAAAGCTGGGAGCCGAAGGAATCGACACCGAGACCGGCATCCGTCGCCGCCTTGACATACGCTATACCATCGGAAAGCGTGAAGGCAAGCTCCTGAACTGCCGTTGCGCCCGCCTCGCGGATGTGATATCCGCTGATCGAGATGGTATTCCACCTCGGCAATTCCCGCCCGCACCACTGGAAGAGATCCGTCACAAGCCGCATCGAGGGGCCGGGGGGATAAATATACGTCCCGCGCGCGATATACTCCTTCAGAATATCGTTCTGGATCGTCCCGGAGATCCCGGAGAGATCGGCCCCCTGTTTCTTTGCAATGGCGACATACATCGCCAGGAGGATCGCCGCCGTGGCATTTATGGTCATCGACGTGGTGATCGACTGCAGAGGGATGCCCTGGAACAGCCTCTCCATATCGTCGAGGGAGTCGATTGCAACTCCGACTTTGCCCACCTCGCCATTGGCCATCGGGTGGTCCGAATCGTATCCCATCTGGGTCGGAAGATCGAAAGCGACGGAGAGTCCGGTGGTGCCGTGATCGAGAAGGTAGCGGTACCGTTTATTGGACTCCTCGGCTGTCGCGAAGCCTGCGTACTGGCGCATCGTCCAGAGTCGTCCGCGGTACATCGAAGGATAGACGCCGCGGGTGAAGGGATACTCTCCCGGCATGCCCATCCGATCATTTTCAGCGGAGGAAGAATAGACGGTGCGGATTTCAATTCCGGAATCAGTTTTCGCGGGTCGCTGGCCCGGGTCGCCTTTTTTCATCATCCCCAAATGTTTTGAACCAAAATACAGAATCGAGGATTGAGATACAAGGAGCGATATTTCATCCCGGGAGCCTATTCTAACTCTTCACTGTTATCGCCACTCAGCCCTCCTCCAAACGCGGCCGTCCGATTCGAACACCACCGCCCCGCTCCTGTCCGTACGGATGAAAGAAGAGTTAAACGTCTCGAGCCGGCGGAGAATCTCGGGAGATGGATGATGGAACCTGTTTCTTACGCCCACGGAAATCACGGCAATTTCCGGCTGCGCTGCCCTGAGGAACTCTTCCGTGCTGCTCGTGTTGCTCCCGTGATGAGCCACCTTCAGGAGATTTGTTCCAAGAAATGTCCGGTAATAATGGACTATACTTCCCTCCGCCTCTTTCTCCGCGTCTCCGGCGAGGAGCATGGACGTACCACCGTAGACGACTTTGAGGGCAACCGACTGATTGTTCAGATTGTTATCCTCCAGAAACTGCGGCGCGGGGTGAATTACGTAGCAGCGAAGATCGCGGGACAGGGGGTAGTTGATGCCGGCCCGGAGTTTCGTGTGAGGGATGCCCAGCGAGTCGACGAGGCTCGAGAACTCCCGCGATAGCGCCGAGGGATCACGTGAGCCGGCATCGGCGATTTCGCCGACCCGGAGATTGCGGATGATGAAGGGTATGCCGCCGATATGATCGCTATGCGGATGAGTAACGATCAGGTAATCGATTCGAGAAATCTCCTTGAACCGGAGAAAGGGCAGGATGATTCTCTCCCCGGCGTCGAAGGAAGGCGTCCGGGGCCCGCCGTCAACAAGCATCGTTTTTCCGTCAGGGAATTCGAGAAAAATTGCGTCCCCCTGTCCCACGTCGAGAAATGTCACGCGCAAGCAACGAAATGTCTCAGTGACGTTGCCATAAACCCAGAGATTGCACCCCACAAGGATGGCAAACAGGGCATATTTTCTCGCTCCCGGGTATAGGAGATTCACGAAACCGCCGGCGATCAGATAAAATTCGAGGGAGGAGAGAAGCGTAAGATGCGCGGAAACTGAGGCGTGGGGCACGGCACCAAAGAATCGGACCAGCTTGAGAAGAATTGTTGTGAGCAGCCAGGTCCCATCGGCGTAGACGGAAGCCAGCCAAGGCCAAAGGTATGACATTGCGATACAAACCATGCCGAGGGCAAGGATGGCATTCGACAAGGGAACGATGATGATATTCGCGACCAAGCCTATCAGAGAGACCCTCCCGAAGAATTCTGCCGTCAGAGGCACGGTGCCTATCCCCGCAGCGAGCGATATTGCCAGTGCGCCGATTGTCCATCTGATAGAGGAATTGTTTCTGATTCTCACAGGAAGGAGCTCGCGCAAGGCGTAGAGTTTTTCATAGAAATAGACAAGGGAAAAAACAGCCGCGAATGAAAGCTGAAAACCGGGCTGAAAGAGTGATCTCGAGTCGCGCAGGAGGATGATAATGGCAGAAAGCGCGAGGCTATTATAAATGTCGACCCTTCGTTCCTGGAGTCGCCCGGCAAGAACGGTGACCCCCATGATCACCGAGCGCGTCACCGACGGGGCACCCCCGGTCAGGAAATTGTAATAGACGAGCGTTGCGCAGATCAGGAGAGTCCGGATCTTCGGAGGGATCCTGAGCACGTTCAGCAGTGCCATCAGAATGAACACCACGATGGCCACGTGAAGCCCTGAAACTGCCAGTATGTGCATGACGCCCGAACTGATGAACGCGGATTTGACGTCCCGTTCGATCTCACTCCGCTCGCCGAGAAGAAGTCCCTTGAGAAACTTCCCCTCGTCTCCCCCGAAATAGCGGTCGATCCGGCGCGCAATCGCATGCCGAACCGGATAGACAAGACTCGTCATGGGATCAAACCCGGGCGCAGGACGCCGGGGCGAAATCGAATCGAGCAGAAGTTTCGCGTACACATCGTTGAGGTAGAGATATTCTCGGAGATTGAATTCCCCTGGATTCCGGGGCATTCCGATACCGGAAAGCTCGCCGACAAGGGTCACGACATCGCCGCATTGCAGGGATTCTACGCTGTCGGATTTCCGCGCCACGACCAGCAATCCGCCGTCGGCGCCGCGGGATATGTCGCCGGCGATAAGGGTATCGGGCTGGACGACGAACCGGATGCTGGCGCCTCCCCGTCGTGGTTCATCGGTCACGGTGCCGATGACCATGACGCGCCGGCCCAAGCATTTCCTCACGTCCGATCCGGCGACGAATTTCCCGTCGAATGTTATTTTGAAGATGCCGAAGAGGAGAATCAGAATGAACAGGAGGATGGAAGGCATTCGCAGGGCGGCGAGGAAGAGGCACGCCATCAGGCAGAGGCCGATCTGGAACCATAAGCCGGGGAACTGCCAGGTCCAGCCAACGATTATGCCGCTGACGAACGGAAAACAGAACCTCATTGCGGGGTTCCTGGAGAACATATCCCGCAAACCTCCCTCGAAATGTCTTTAGAGCAGAAGCTTCAACAGCAAAGGCGTCACGTGCGCGATGGTCCTCGCCGATCGTGTCAGCGCGCCGTGGGACGCGCCAAACCCGGCAAGCGGAACAGGGTTTCTCGTATGGCTCTTCGTGGAAAGGTCTTCCATGTTGCCGTGGTCGCTCGTCAGCACGAAGAGCATACGCTCGTAATCGAATTCTTCCAGAATCGCTTCAAACAGGATATCGAGTTTCTGAAGTATTCCGACTGCTTCCTCCATCGATTGCCGATGGCCTGCGTGGTCGGTGAAATAGTACTCAAAAAGAGTAAAGTCGTACTCCCGCGTGAATTGGATGAGCCGATGCCCGGCCTGGCGAAGGGAGATCGGCGAGACATCGGCATGGCCGAGACGGGGCCAGGCTTCGTTCGTCAGATCGGCCGACAATGCCTTTCCGGCAGATAGGTTTTGAGAATTGTTGAGCGGACGCCCCGTCGAAAGCCACGAGAAGGTTATGGCGGTCATCCTCCTCGAACTCATTACGTCAAAATATCGCTGTGGAAAGGCGTTTGCATAAGAAATCTTCTTTCCCCCCCGCTCAAGTTTGTGAAATATATTTTCGTCCTTGATAACCGGTCGCAGCGTGGAGTACGGATAGGGTCCGAAATGTTTGCCGATCAACCGGGAAGCATTGACTCCCGTGAGCAGGGCCGTCTGGCCAGTTCCGCTCTGCGGGAGCCCCTCCACTCCGAGCGTAGCGTTGATCGGAACCATAGAGCCGGACGGACCCGACCGGGAACCGGAGCCGAGGTGGGGAATCTTTCCTCCCAGGATGGCCTTCCAGGCCGGAAGCGGCGCGGCATGAAACGGATTGTGTCTCTTACGGCCGATTCCGACCCCGTCGAGGAAAAAGAGCAGAACGTGGGGCTTCGTCATCCCTTGATGGGATTGCGCAGCGCCTTGACCCACTCTTTCTCGATGTCCCGCATGCCTTCTTTGAAAACCGTAGGGAACACCATATCCACGGTTCCTCCCCCCTTGAATTTCACGATAGCCTCCTCCACCCTCTCCCTTGTGAAGCGGTCGACAAGGAATTGGATGGTTGAAGCAAGCTTTGCATACAGCTCGCGGACATCCTCCTTGTTTTCTGCGACGGAATAATCCTCGCCAAGATCTGAGAGTCCGGCCACAGTGAGGCGCACAGGCTGGCCGAATTTTGTGAGGCATTGTCCGGCATAGAGCGCATAGGCCTCGACGAGCCATGCCGGGCAAGCGGAGATTCTATCCATGAAGGCCCGCGCGACGATCCGTTTAGCCGCCAGCTCCATGTCTTCCGATTGACGGAGTCGTGACGGCACTGCCACATACAGTTTTCCGGCCCTATAGTCGGCGTCGAGAAAGGCCCGGGATTGCGAGGCAGTTCGGAACCGCGCCACGGATGAATACATCATCACATCCATCGTACCGGGAAAAGTCGTGCTAAAAATCTTCTGATAATCTCCATACGCGGCTTCGAGCATTTCTCCTATTTTACGAGCATCGTGGAGGGAAATGCCCTTCTCGTACCGCAGCCGGAAGTTAGTCGTCGTCTGGGTCTGGAATTTCTTGGCATCGGACAATGAGACGCTTGACACAGAGACCAACAGAAAAACTGAGAGAAAAAGCTTCATACAGTCTCCTTGCTTTCCACCAGCACCGTCACCGGGCCGGTATTTATGAGGTGGACGTCCATCATCGCCCTGAAAACTCCCGTCTTCACGTTCTCGGAGCCGATCTCGCCCCGGAGGGACGAGACGAATTTCTCGTAAAGTCGTTCGGCAGTCTCCGGGGGAGCCGCATCTGTAAAACTGGGCCTGTTCCCCTTTCGAGTGTCGGCGAGGAGGGTGAACTGCGAGACCACCAGGGCGTTTCCGCTGATATCCTTCACCGACAGATTCATTTTTTCGTTGTCGTCGTCGAATATTCGGAGGCTCGCGCAGCGGCGGGCCAGGTATTCGGCGTCTTTCTCCGTATCCTCTCTCGCCACCCCGAGGAGGACAAGAAGCCCGGCCGCGATAGAGCCACGCGTGGTCCCGGCGACCGACACGCTGGCCTGTTTTACTCGCTGGAGGAGAGCCCTCATGCCGCAGGCGGGCGGAGTGCCTTCAGGACCCGCAGAATGCCCCCAAAATCCTTGACAGACCGGATGTCGGCATAACCCGCCTCGTGGAAGATTTTTTCGACATCTGCGTTCTGGTCGTAGGCATTTTCCAGAAAGACCCGGCCTCCTGGCCGAAGGATACGCAGGCCGAGTTCGGCGATGCGACGATGAAACGTGAGGCCATCGGCGCGGTCGGTTGTGGCGATTCCCGGCTCAAACTCCCGGATCTCGCGAGGCAATAGATTGTACTCCGCGGTTGAAACGTAGGGGGGATTAGAGACAATCGCATCATAGTGGCCATCCGATTTCTTGAAGATATCGGCGTTGAGGGTTCTCACCCTGTCCTGGACGCCGTGGTGGCGAATATTCTTCGTTGCCAGATCGAGCGCATCGGCGCTTATATCGATTGCATCGACCGTACATTCAGGAAGAAATTTTGCCAGGCTGACCGCGACATTTCCGGAACCTGTGCCAACATCGAGAAAGCGCAGCGGTTCCCGGAGCGAAAACGAGGAAATGACTTCTTCAACAAGGAGTTCCGTCTCCGGCCGGGGGATGAGCGCCCGGGGATCGATGAAGAATCTCAGGCCCATGAACTCCGTTTCCCCGCAGATATACTGAAGGGGTTCCTGGGAGAGCCTACGGTTAAGGAGGGACTCAAAAAGCGCTTTGGACTCGGGCGTCAGCTTTTCTTCGCTCGCCCCCTGGAGGGCTGACCGGCGGCATCCCCGGACATGGGAGAGCAGAATCTCGCAATTAAGCCGTGGGCTCTCGATCCCGGCCTCCGAAAGAAGGAAAGTTCCGCGCTCAATCGCCGAGCGAATCGTATCCATTGCGTAATGATACGAAGCCTTGCGGCCAAAATCAACCGTTGGATTTCAGGACGAGGAGTGTAATATCGTCGTATTGTGACGTATTGCGGCTGTGCTCCTTCACGGCATCGACGATCCCGGTGAGAATAGACGCTGCAGGGCTGCACCTCCAGCTCCGGATGATTTCGAGGAGCTTCTCCTCTCCGAATTCCTCCCCCCTGGCGTCCATCGCCTCACTGATTCCATCGGTGAACATGACGAGCACGTCCCCGGGACCGATGCGCGTCACTCCTTCCTGGTAGGGTATATGTGCTTTCATAATGCCGAGGATGATTCCGCCGATATCCAGCCGTTCGATTTCTCCCCCGGATCGGAGCAGGATCGGGGGGTTATGCCCCGCGCTCACATAATGAAGCGTCCCGTGAGACGAATCGAGCATTCCCCAGAAAAAAGTGATGAATCGGTCCAGACCGGTGTTTTCGCACAGAAGATCGTTGACGCGCCGTGTCAGCTCCGATAAAGGAAGCCCGAGAGGCACGAGGGCGCGGATGGTTGCCTGGAGATTCGCCATGAGGAGTGAGGCCGGAGTGCCTTTGCCCGAAACGTCTCCGATCGCAAGGAGAAACCGGTCGCTCCCGAGCTCGATGATATCGTAATAATCCCCCCCCACCTGCTTCGAAGAAATATTGGTCGCGGCAATTTCGAACCCGGCTATGGCGGGCAGATGGGAAGGAAGAAGGCCGCGCTGGATTTCTCGTGCGATGAGGAGCTCGTCCTCAAGGCGCTGCTTCTCGATCGCCTCATTGAACAACCTGGCATTTTCAAGGGAGATGATGGCGAGATTGCCCAGGGAAAAAAGAAAATCCAGGTCCGCCTTCGAATATGCGCCTCCTCTCATTTTCTCCCCGAGGGCAAGAACCCCTTTCGTTTTGTTCTGAATCTGCAGGGGGATGACGGCATGAATGCCGGATTCCGACAGCAGGGCCTGCCAGCGCCGCTCATTCTTCCTCGTCATCGAGGACACGTTCACAGGGGACGTCACCGAGGGAAAAAACGCCAAAAGGTCACCGGGCACCGGATTATCGAGCCGAGACGCGACCGCCTCCATCACAGAATTCTGCTCCAGACAGATCAGAAACCGGTTCGCCCCGATCTGGCCCATGACGGCAAACATGAGCAGTTTGATCAGCTGTTCCCGGTCGAGGACGGAGCCGAACTCCTTGCCGAGCTCAAAGAGCGTGTTCAGCTCCTGTATCTTGCCGTCCAGACGTCGGTTCACCTGATTTACCTCGGCAATGATCAGGCTTTTTTCGACCGCCGCGGCCGCGATATTCGCCAGGGACCGGACGTAGGTGGCTTCCTTGGGTGTGAGCTTTTTCCGGAGAAGGCTTGGGGCAAATCCGGCCAGGCCGACGATTTTATCCTGGGCAAGGAGGGGAACGATAAGCCGCAGGCCATGTTCGGAGAAGAACCGGATTGATCTGTCGGAGTCCCCGCTGTCGGAATAAACGAACCGTCGAGGGACCTTTTCGATGACCACGTCGGAGCCGACAAGATGGGCAGGAAGGCCCTTGACATTGACCACGGAGAATCTTGCCGCGGATCGCTCGAGGAGGATAGCGCCCCGGACCGACAGCAGCTTACCCATCAGCGTCAGGAGGAAATGGCCGAGGATAAACGTCGTATCGAGCGTGCCGTTGACGATCGTGCTGAACTCGAACAAGGCGCTCAGCTCGAAGCGGGAATCGCCGGACGATGTGGCTGGGCGGGAGGGCAAGGCCGATCCTCAGCGATTGGTCATGCGCTTCACGAGATGGACTTCGCTTCGCTTGTCTGGAAAGGTCTTGTACTCGATCGCATCCATGAGGGACCTCATGAGGTGCATCCCTAGGCCTCCATGGCGGTAGTGGCTCAGGTACTCGCGCATGTCGGGAGATTTCACCGCTTCGGGATCGAAGGTCTTGCCCTGATGCGTGATCACCACCTCGAAGCGGCCGTCTCCGGCGATGACTTTTATCTCGATCTCCTTGTTCCGGGCGAATTCGTAGGAATGTTTTATGACATTCGTGCAGGCCTCATCGACGGCGAGGGCGATCTTGCTCACGGATTCTTCATCGAACCCCTGTCTTCGCGCCGCCTCCGAGATGAAATCCCGGACCAGATGGAGCTTCTCGGTCTGGCTTTTTATTTTCAGCTGCACCGTCGTCACTTCCTGGGTGAGGAGAACTTATTGATGGCCTCCGACTCGTCTTTCGTTATGTCATAGAGCAGGGGGAAGCCGAGCAAATCGAAAACGTTATAGACCTTGGGTGACATATTCGACAGCTTGATGTCCCCGTTATGTTTCCTCACATCCTCGATATAGGCCATGAAGACTCCTAGGCCTGCGCTCGAGATATAGGTCAGGTCCTTGCAGTTCACGACGATGCTGTATTTCCTCCCCTCGAGGAGTTTCTGGAAGGCGTTCTCCAGCTCCGGGGCCGTGTGGGCGTCGAGATAGCCCTTGAGATCGAGCACGTTGATGTTGTTCGATTCCCGAACGTCGATTTTGAAGTTTGTCATTCCCGCTCCGCAATTATGGTTTCTTGATCCATTTCATGACTACGATCGTGAGATCGTCCTCCGGGGACTCATGGTTCATGTGCCTGTCCACCGCGCCGATGATGGCATCCCTGACCTCGAGCGCCGAGGCATTCCCCACGTTCCTCAGAACCTCCTGCAACTGTTCGTATCCGAATTCGGGCCCATCCTTCGAACGAGCCTCCGTGATCCCGTCGGTGTAGAAAACTGCCATATCGCCGTAAGAGAATTTTTTCTCCTGCTGCGTGATCGTCTGCTCAAAAAACTCGCGCCCCCCCATCCCGAGGCCCAGTCCTGTCGGCTTGATGAATTCCGTATGGCTTCCCGACACGAAGAGCATCGGGCAGTGTCCCGCCCGGGCGATGGTCATGACCCCGGTCCTCAGATCCACGACGGAATAGATAAGGCTGATGAAGGACCGCTTGTCGATGGTATCGACGAGGGTCGAGTGGGCCTTGGCGAGGAACTCCTTCGGCTCCCGGTAAATGCGGCTCAGGGACTGGAATATCCCCTTGAGTTCGGCCATGTAGAATGCAGCTGAGACTCCTTTTCCGGAAACATCGCCGACGAGAATCCCAAGGTGGTTTTCATCGAGCATGACAAAATCGTAATAGTCTCCCCCGACCTCAAACGCGGGCGTCGAGAGCGCTTCAAGGTCCACTTCGCGGAGGGCGGGAAGCTGCTGCGGCAGGAGCTTCCGCTGCATGTCCTGGGCGAGCAGCATCTCCCGCATGAGACGCTCCCGCTCAAGAGATTTCTCGATAAGGCGCGAGTTCTCGATTGCGATTGTCGCCTGATCGGCGAAGGCGGAAATGACCTCGACATCATCCCGGTCGAAACCATACTCCACGTCCTTGGTGGCATAGAGGATCCCGATCACCGCCTCGTGTGAGACGAGCGGGACGATGGCCATGGAGTGGAACTTACTCTTCACCGAAATATGCTGCGTCCTCCTGTCGGATCGGACGCTGTCGATAACGACAGGCTTCCGGCTCGAGAGGACAAGCTTTCGCAGGGATTGACCGTCGGAGGCGACGATCGATTCAGTCTCCTCCGCGGTGATGTTCTTGAGGGAGACCGCTTCCAGAGGGAGTTCGGGCCGGAAGACGCCGAGACCCTTCGGACCCGAGGAGGTTGCATCGGGGCTCACCGGAAGGATTTCAAGCCATGAACTCTTCGCCTCACACACCTCCAGAGTCATCGTCGTCACGGAGTCGACCAGGTCATTGAAGTCGAATACCTGGGTGACCAGCCGGCTCAGATTATGAAGCGAAGAGATTTCGCTCGTCTTACGGTCGAAGGCCTCGGCTGTCGGCAGGTGGAAGAGGGTGCCGACAAAGGTCATGCCGAAGTAGATCGTGGCAAAGAGGCTCACCGTCGCGATAAACGACTGGAGCGGCATCGAATAAAAGGCAAGGGCCTTGCCGACGTCTGTGCCCTTCGCGACCACCAGGTCAAATCCTATGTAAATGCAGAGGAGGAGGAAGCCGTAGACAAGGCTGAATATTTTCTCCCGTTTCGAGAGGTATACTATCCAGGAGAGACGGAACGAATTTGCAAGCATCGCGGTCACGCACAACGCGAGGAGAATAGCGGTCAGCGTACCCGTCTCCAGGGGACCGGAGGTCAGAGTAGAGAGGGCCGTGGCCAGGGCAAGCCCGAGGAAAATGAGGAAATTCCGCTGCGTGTCCTTCCTCCTCTTTGAAAAAAGAATGTCACGGATGATCAACAGAGTTATGAGCATCGTCATCCCTAGCACCACGCCGTAGATGTTCGCCCAAAGGATCGAATCGAAGCCCAGGGGGACGAGGACCGAATTCTTCACTTCAAATCCGCTCGGGGAGATCAGGAATAGGGAGAGGGACGCTGCCATGACGACAAGAGAAAGGACGAGGGCAAATCCAAGCTTTTTCGCTGGGCCCTGCTCCCGCTTCCACAGACTTTCGAACAAAATGGTAAAGACAAAAAAAGCCGCTATGACGCACACATCCCGCAGAACGGTGAGCCAGCCCGAGTCGAACTCCACCGTGCGCCGGATGATGTCGGCCACGAAAACCAGCAGAAGGAGGCCGGATCCCGTGCCGAGGAGTATCGCTTTTTTAAGTTTTGTGCGGAGTGCGGTCACGAAAGTCTCAGAGCTGTACCCGGATCCAGCTTGACGATCTGAATTTCAGGGCATTCATCGCTGTATAGGCAATGATATAAATCGGGAGTGCGAGCCAGGCGCCTCTCAGGCCTCCTCCGAAAGTGACGCCGAACAGATATGTCAGCGGGAGGAAGATGATCCAGTGGGTCAGCACTTCCACAAACATCACAAAGACTGTTGCGCCTCCTGCCTGGAGGGCGTTGGCAAAGATGATCCCGGACCCATAGAAGACTTGGGCGATCCCCGCTATTTGAAGAATGGCATGGGCCGCCTCGACGACTTCGCGCTGGGTCGTTATCACGGAAATGACCGCATCGGGGAAAACGACAAATATCAGTCCGATCAGGATCGTAAAGTAGGTGCCGAGCTTGGCCGTTTCATACCCATAGGCATGGGCGAGGCGCCTGCTCCCCTTTCCGAGCGATTGTCCGACCAGGGTTTGTGCGGCGATCCCGAACCCAAAGCAGGGCATGAGGGAGATGAAGAGTGAATTGATTACCACGTTTGTCGCTGCCTGGGCTACTGTACCGATAATCCCTGTGATAGCAACAAAGACCAGAAATCCGAGCAGAATAAGGATGTTCTGGAGGGAGACCGGGACGGAGATCTTAACGATCTGGGAGATGACATCCTTCGAAATCCTAAAATGTGAGAAATACCTATACTGTTTTCGATAACTTCTTGTAAATGTTACAAGGAGGAAAAAAAGCCATCCTACGACCATGCTGAGAGAAGAGCCAAGTCCTGCGCCGGCGAGCTCCATCCTCGGCAGGCCGAAGGAGCCGAAAATGAGAACATAGTTGAAGAAGATATTGCACAGATTGATGACGATGGCGGAGGCGAGAAAAACCTTTGTATGACCAATGCCGAAAAAAAAACCCCTGTAAGACACGATAAGGAGAAAAAACGGCAGGCCGAGGAACTGGTACTTCATGTAGGCGGCGCCGGCCCGCGTCACTGCGGGGTCTTTCGAAAAGAAATCGATTATCGCGTAGGACGAAAAATAGCCGATGCCCGCAAAAATGACACCGAGAATAAAGCAAATCAGCAGAGAATTATTCAGCACCTCGCCCACGCCGGTAGGGTCGGCGGCGCCGTGCCGGCGCGCGACAAGCACATGTGTGCCTGTGCTGAGGCTGGAGAAAAGGCTCGTGATGGCCCAGGTACCGAGGAATCCGAGTCCCATGGCGGCGAGCTGGACCTGCGTGTTCTCAAGTCTTCCGACCATCGCGGTATTCACGATTGAGACGATCATCTGGGAGGAAAGTCCGGCGATTGCCGGAGCTGCGATGGCCCAGATCTGGCGCGAGAGATTCTTGTTAATGCCCAGCATGTCTGAAGAATCCGGCCTCGCGTCCTGGCGGAGTTTTTGGCAAACCCATTCCTTCGGCGCAGAACGGGTTTATGGTCATCGCGCGGCTTATGCGGAGAACTGGCTTATATATCGGTCAGCTTCGCGCGCGAATGTCGACGTCGGAAATTCCTTCTTGAGTCGCTTGAGGATCTCGAGCGCTTTCCCCTTATCCCCGCCGAGGCCATAGCATCGGGCGGCAGAGGTAAGGTATTCCGGAGTAGCCGCGGCGTCGGTGATCGCGTCGGCAGCCTTCGCGAAATAGGAGGCTGCATGGGCGTAATCGCTCCTCACCTCATAGCATCTGGCCATGCCGGCATAGGATGAGGATTTCAGGAGGGAGTTACCGCTCGAAAAACTGTCAAATTGTTTCAGCGCATCGTCGTATTGTCCGGTGGCGTAGTACGCCGAGGCCAAATAGAAGCGTGCGAGCTCCCCCGACTCAGTGCTCCCCCAATTATCGACGATTGACTTCAGGCCGATGATCCCCCGTTCGGGCTGGCCTTCGATCGCGAGCTTGTATTGGCGCGAATCGTTTGCCCCGGCGTCATAGATGGAGAAGACCTTCCCGAGTTCAGCGGCGGCCTTCTCGTTGTTATTGCGGCGGTTATTGCTATAAATGTACACCAGAACAACCACCGCAAGGACCGACCAGAGGATGACCGATACCCGTTTCTTGTTCACGGCATAGAACGCCGTCGCCTGGTCATAGGCGGAGATGAGCGGGTCGTGCTTGATCTCCTTTTTCGAAATCTTTTTTTTCGGTGACAGCATGTGAGAAACCCTTTATGAGAATTGGCAATGAGTGCGCCCGGCGCGATTCGAACGCGCGGCCTACAGCTCCGGAGGCTGTCGCTCTATCCAGCTGAGCTACGGGCGCAACGAAAATGCAAAGATTGGGGCGTTAGATGATCTGCCCTGTAAATCGTTGGCTGACAATCGGCCGCCGCAGTTGACACTTCCGTTGACACCTAAACCGCTGTAAACAAAACGCCTCCCCCCGTTCGTTCGGCCATTCCCGTGGCTTGCAATACAGAAGGAGGCGTTAAAACTTGTGGATTCGGGAATTTTGGACGATTTCGGTTGCGAGAGTAAGTTACGAAAGAATCAGTAGGAATTCAAGAAGAGAATTTGCTCAGTTGGTCAGAGCGGCGGACACATAATCCGCTGGCCGCGGGTTCGAGTCCTGCAGGGCCCACTTCGCTGGGGGGCGTTTGCTGGAAGGAACGGAGCGCGCTCAACTCAGGAGCGTCACCAATTCAATGTCCAACAATTCGTAAAGGGATCCTCCATATTCCCGCAAGTCCCCGGTTTATTCGGCAACATGAATCTGGAAGGGTTCGTTCTTTCGCGAAACATATCGAGAGACTATGGAATCACACCTCGGGCCCTGTCGTTTCCTAAGAAACCGAATTGAACGAACGCTTCCGAGGCCTCTCATTATCTGCAGAATTGCTTGAGCATCTCCATTGCCTTCGGATGTCCCAGCTTAGCTGCTTCGCTCCAGTCTCCACAACTTTCCGAACGCTGCCCGAGCAGGGAATAAACCCTTCCCCTGCTAAAGTAGATGTACATACTAATATCGGGAGGCCCACTTTCCAGCGAGCTCGTATAGTCGGCGATTGCGCCCTGGTAATCTTTAGCATTTTCACGGGCAGTCGCCCGATTATAGTATACTTTGTTCAGCTGACGATACTTTGGGTTCGTCCTAATGATGAAGTTGAAGTCAGCAATCGCTTCCTCGTATTCTCCCCTCTTGACTCTCATGTTGCCCCGCTCCGCGTAAGCCTCGGTGAACCCCGGATATGCCTGGATCGCCGAATTAAAATCAGAGAGTGCTCCTCCGTTGTGGTTTTGCTTTCGTCTTTCTATTCCTCGACACAGGTATGCCAACCCAGAACGCGGGTCTTTATCAATCGCATCAGAAAGCAGGGTCGTGGTATCGGACCAGAGTGGAATTCTCTTAAAAGTAAGCACACAAATAAAACCACTATATGCGATCACCAACCCGATCAGCAGCCACCTTAGAGTTGGATTTTCGACACTCATTTGATCCGTATAGCGGCAATACACTTGACCGATGATGAAGAATAGGCCTATATACGAGAGATATGCGTACCTCTCCGCAACAATCGCGCTTCCCACCCCGACGACCTGTAATACCAAGCCGATATTGGCCAGATAGAAGAGCCCTCCAAAAACCAAGTCCTTTCGGAAGCGATTCGACAGATAGATTATTACAATTATTGCCACAAGAATGATCGGGCCGACATAGTATTCTGTGGGAAACCATCCGTTAGTCTTTACGGGGAATGGATAGAATGCTGAGAGATTGAGCGGAAAGAACAGCTTGAATAAATAAAAGTTCACGGAATAGCATGCAAAAAGTATTCTGTCGAATGTGGGGTAGGTGAGTGACGCGGTGCTTATGGCGCCGACGGACTGTTGCGAGAAGAGAGCGATTACTCCAAAAATGATTGATATAACGAAGAATGGAACCTTTTCAGCAAGATTGCGTCTATCGAGTCTTTCGCCAGAGTAATAGTCAATGAGAATCAGTATGATTGGAAGAGATACGGCGGCGGATTTTGAAAGCAACGATAGCGTGAATAGGCCGAGTGCTACCCCATAAAAAGTCCTCGGGGTCGACTCCTTTGATTTTTTCCCTGCCCCCGTGCGGAAACCCTTTTTCCTTATGTAAGTGACATAGCTGATCAAGGAGCCGAGATAGAAGGCCGCAAACAACACATCCTTGCGCTCCGATATCCAAGCGACAGATTCGACATGCATCGGGTGAATGCCGAAAAAAAGGGCCGAGATTGCCGATACCTCATCTCTACTCGTGAGAAGCCTGACCAGATGGAATACCAGGAGAGTATTTAGGCAATGAAGGAGCAGATTGGTAACGTGGTAGGGCTTCGGATCTAATCCGAACCGATCATACTCAATGGCAAGTGTGAGAAGGGTTAGAGGGTGGTAATTGCCCGAAGAGTGAAATGACGCAAAAACCTTCTGTATGTTGTCCCAGGAGAGATCCTTAATCAGCGCGTTCTCGAGGACGTATTGATCATCGTCCCAACTTGATACAAAACCGTTCTTCAGACTATTAGAAAAAACGAGTACTGTAATAAGCAGAATCGCTGGCAAGATGAGCCCCCGGTACCAGCGGGTGTGATGCGTTGGGGTGGGATCCGATCGTGGGGCTTTATGTGATCGTTCCTGGTGCCTCTTCATGGTTTTACCCTATTCAGTTCGCATGCTACAGTTGGCCAGCAATTTGAGCACCATCACGAAATCATCCAGGGAAGGTTTGGGAGCATGATTAGGCTCCTCTGGTGTAAGGGACATCTGACTCTCGAGCATGATTTCGGAAGAATTCCTCTCTCGCTCCAGGATTTGTGCGGTGAAATGTCTGGGCCATTGTCGACTTTAGGAACGAGGGTTCCCCTTAGGGCGAACCTGATGTGTCGCATCGTAAGTGTCGAGTTGCTGGGAGTATTCGGGTTTCAGGTCTCCGAAGTTCGTTCTGAATAAATTTGCCATTTCAAAAGCCGCGAAGACAGATCCAACATTATTAAGGTCCAACGTTGCTTTCGTTTGAACCGATTGGAGCGCGGCAATTGCCGAAAACGCGAGATCGTGGTCGGAGATGAAGACAATGGAGAAGATTAGTCCTCCGCCTCATCACTTCTGAAAGATTGACACTCATTGAAAGAAAGCCAGCCACTTAGTTCGCAAAAACTTGTCGAGTTCCTTTCGAAGGTTTGGATCTGTTTTCCCCGTCAGTAAGGTTACCGTCCTTCCTCTCCATTCTTCAAATGTTTCTATCTGACCAATTAAGCGCTGATATTGTCCGGTAGAGTTGAGATCGTGTTCTGGCTCAATTATTATTTTATCTCCGACAATGAGATCAGCCCTGATTCTTCCCGAGGCGAATTGTTTTGTGACCTGAATTTCACCCAATTCAATATTCAAAAACTCGTAAAGGGAACTTTCATATTCCGTCTAAGTCCGAAATGATCCCGGGGTCCAATTTTCCAAAAGTGAGACAGCCGCGTCGACGTCACTCAAGAATCTAAGTTTTAGATCATCACTTAGCGAAATTTGATTCTCCTCTTGAATTAGTCAAGCTGACGATTACGTCACCCGGGCAAGATCCTCCGGAGCTGGGATACTTACCAGCCTGGGATTCCTCACTCGTTCGGCCGTTGGATACGACATGCCTCTCACGGATTCCCCCCACCCGTCTATGGGTGACAATGTAAGAAAGATCCCCAACGAGATCAATCCCATCTTCGGTGTGCTACGATTCAGGGTCGAGTGGCCGCAAGTCCGCGCAAATTCAAGTCCTATTTCGGACACTCATTTGGGCACCCTTTTCCACCCAATATTGCCACAAATCTTTTCCTTGACGCGAACGGGGGAATCGTGTACATTTGCTCCGCGGGAGGGCGTTCCTATAACCATTGAAGGAGGCACAAAATGCCAAATGAGAGAGTAAGGAAGCAGTTTCGCGATTGGTGCCGCAACGAGGCAACCGATGCACAACTTGAATACATCGCTGATTCGAAGACGAGCGTTGCAGAGGACGTTCAGGAGGCAATGGCGGAGCGTGGGCGGAGGCGCGAGATGAAAGAGAATCGAGATCGAAGGTTCGAGACTGTGACCTGGGCCTTATCATTCACGAATCACGGTTCTCGGCGTGGTCTGGACAATATGGGGCCGACAGTGATTTTTACCCCCTGAACGGCGTCAAATTGAAATTCCCCTACGGCGGGACATTGGAAGTCGGCCACGCAAATCCCCCCGGGGTATTCTACGCATCGCTTTTTCGACGCGCATTCAGCAGAAAACCACCGTATCGAGCACGGAAAGGAAACCTGTGTGCAGGGAAGGATTATCATCCCCTTCTGGGTACGCCCGAAACGCGAATAACTACGGGGCGGTCGTCGGAGGCTTCGTGGCAACAGATCCAGTGGCGCGCGTCCTCTGCGCGGGTTAGTCAAGGGACTTGAGACCCGTCCAAGCGCGTGGAACTGTTCACATACGCTGACTGACAGAACGGGCTGATTTGATCTGTAAT
>JACXTT010002950.1_pt1 | contig 26617 bp, 19 predicted proteins | sample 9270951 | NCBI WGS metagenome assembly JACXTT01 (sample SAMN15532306, study PRJNA645909) | rock metagenome | isolation source: weathered quartz diorite | place: Puerto Rico | collected 2017-06-21
TTTGGATCGGTTCGCTTGGTTCGGAGTTTCCTATCAACTTGGATTCGAACACGACGAGTGCGGTGAACTCATGCCGAAGCATTCACCTTAGGCTTCGTTTTCTAGTCGCATTCGTTCTTGTTATCGCTTGCCACCGGGGTAGCACGCAGCAAAGAGCCGCCATACAATCAACTGCTTCGAAATCCCGATGGATTCTGACGTGGAGCGACGAGTTTGGCGGTCCGGATGGCTCGGCGCCGGATGCCACCAAGTGGATCCTGGAAAGTGGTGGACATGGGTGGGGGAATAATGAATTGGAATACTATACGCCCCGGCGCGCAAACGTTCGCCAGGAGAATGGCAGTCTGGTGATCGAGGCAATCAAAGAGAACTTTGCCGGGCCTGAAGGCTTGCGCAACTACACTTCGGCGCGTGTCAAGACGGAAGGACGATTTAGCCAACAGTACGGTCGATTCGAGGCGCGGATTCAGGTTCCATGGGCACAGGGACTGTGGCCGGCCTTCTGGTTGCTAGGCGACGACTTCTCGAGCAGAGGCTGGCCGGCTTGCGGCGAGATTGATATCATGGAAAGTGTCGGTTCGGAACCAACGACGATCCAAAGCAACCTGCACGGTCCCGGATACTCTGGTGCGAACTCGCTAACTTCGGCCTACACTTTTCCCAGGACGCGCTCCAGCGAGGGATTCCACATTTTTGTGGTTGAGTGGGAGCCGCAAGTGGTTCGTTTTTGTGTGGACGGCGAGCCCTACTCGATCAAAACGCCAGCCAATATCCCGGGTGGCAAACCTTGGGTGTTCGACCACCCATTTTTTATCCTATTGAACTTGGCGGTTGGTGGCAATATGCCGGGCAGTCCGGATGCGTCCACCGTTTTCCCGCAAAGAATGCTGGTGGATTACGTTCGTGTGTACTCGCGCAAGTAGGGCGCGTCAGCGCGAAGTTCGCGGACGTTCGAGTTTGCTATTAAGTATTTCGGCGGTGTTGAATGTGCCCAAGACTGATCTTTGGACTCAGCGGCCGCAAGCGAACCCAAGGCCGCAGATGCGCATGAGTCTGTCTCGATCCGCATGCCTAGCGACGTGCGTAAGCATGGCTTTTTTTTGGTTCTGTTTTCTACTCTGCGGCTGCCAGGTATCCCGGACAAATGGCCACGTTACCGGACCCGCAATTGAATTCACTAGTGTCCCTGTTGCCGGCCCAGACAATCCTGATAAGCTGAGCACCATCAAAGGGCGTGTCATCGGCGCGCAGGCTGGACAGCAGATCGTGCTGTACGCCAAGGGCCAGACGACCTGGTGGGTACAGCCTTTCGCGAATCAGCCGCTCACCAAAATTCAGTCTAATTCGAAATGGAGCAACTCCACCCACCCCGGCGCTGAGTATGCCGCGCTTCTTGTTGGGCCGGACTTTCACCCGCTCACGACGACAGATGTGCTGCCAACGGAAGGCGTGATTGCTTCTGTGGTTGCCAAGGGTGAGTTGGCCTTTTGGCAGAGATGGTGGTTCCCCGCGGCATGTCTGATCGCGGGCGCCTTCGCGACATTTGGCTTCCACCGGTTGCGGCTTTACCAGCTGAGCAAGCAAATGAACCGCCGCTTTGATGACCGCCTGGCCGAGCGCACGAGGGTTGCACACGAATTGCACGATACATTGCTGCAAGGCCTGCTCAGTGCGTCGATGCAGCTTCATGTCGCTGTGGACCAATTGCCGGACGAATCGCCGGCGCGGCCGGCTCTGAATCGGGTTTTGCAATTGATGGCGCAGGTTGTCGCGGAAGGTCGGAATACCCTTCGCGGATTGCAGTCATCGATTGAGGGTGCTCATGACCTGAAAGCTTCATTTTCGCAAATCCCCCAGGAACTGGGTAACCAACAAGGAGTGGATTTTCGAGTCATTGTGGAAGGCACATCCATGCCGCTGCGGCCAGCCATCCGCGATGAGGTTTACAGCATATGCAGGGAAGCGCTGGTGAATGCGTTCCGCCACTCGCGGGCGAGCAAGATCGAAGTGGAACTCGACCATCATGCTAACCGCTTGCGCGTCCTTGTCCGTGACAACGGCTGCGGGGTTGACCCTCAGGTGCTGCAATTCGGCCGCGACGGACACTGGGGGCTATTGGTGATGCGCGAGCGGGCGGAAAGAATTGGCGCGAAACTTAAGGTTATGAGCTGCAGTGGAGGTGGAACTGAAGTTGAGCTTCGTGTCCCCGGTGATATTGCTTACGAATCCCACACTGCCGGTCCAGCGCGTAAATGGTTCACGGAAATGTTCCGGAGGCGCTCAGAGGTCGCCAGCCAAGACCTAAGAAGAGAGCGGGGTAACTGACCGGCCAGGATCAGATGCATATTTTTAGCGTCGATGACCGGTCTCTGCTTCAGGAGGAATGCCGGCATCATCAATCATCAGTTCGACATGCAGCCGATGGCGCAGGCAAGGACCCGCACCAAAGCCATCCAAAAGTTTCCTGAGCACCAGCCTGACGTAACTCTGATGGATCTGAGGCTTCCTGACACGAATGTCCCCAGATCGCACCCAGGCGGTGGCGAGTGCACTACGCCGCCGCGTCACCCAACTGGGAGAGGTGAAATCCGTCTGACTTGTCCATCCCTCAAACGTGGTAGGAAAAGATGCCGAGCTCTAGGGATTCGCTTTGTGATTATGGTTGTTACCCTTGGTCGCGTGTGAAGAACGGCAGCACGGACCAAGGAGGGCAAAATTGCAAAGATTCTTTGCTGCGTTTCCTGGGGAGCGGCCCGGCGTGGGTCTTCTGCTCTTGCGCGCAACGGTAGGTGTCGCAGCAATCGTCCAAGCAGGAGTCCATTTCGTCGAAAGGGATGGCCAGATGCTCTGGACGACGTGGGCCTTTGGCTTGCCGGCGGTTGTGAGTGGTGCTTTACTTCTGATCGGATTTCTAACGCCGGTTGTCGCCATCTTAGGTGGCCTGGCTAGCGCAGCGCTCGCGATGTCACGATTTCCCGCATCCAACGCGACCTCGTTTGACTGCCGGCTGGCCACGCTGGTTATGGTCGCTGTGGCTGGTGCCATCGTTTTCCTCGGTCCAGGGGCTTTTTCAGTCGATTCCCACTTGTTTGGACGTCGCGAGATCATTATCCCTCCCTCGAACTCTCGGAAGTCTTGACTTTTGCCAACCAGTTTCTGTCGCGAAACTCTAGAAGCCTTGTTGGGACCAGCTCTTAGCCCTGAAAAGGGCGGCGGAAACCGTAGCCCAGGGTGGAGCGAAGCGGAACCCTGGGTTAACTTCAATGCTCCTTGTTACAATCCGCCGCCCCTCCGGGAGTGAAATCCGTACCGGCAGCACGTTTGCCTAGTTTCGCGACATAAGCTAGCTATTCCTTCTCCTTCATTTCTTGCATCGGCACCGGCCGACCCTCACTTACCACGATAGTGGTATCTCCGACTCTGCCTACAGTGGTAGGAAAAAACCATTCTATCTCGTGATGTTTTCTTGGCTGCGATCCTGCAGACTCTGAAGTCGTGAGGCCGGCGAAAAATAGCCCACCGCAAGATAGGAAGCGACTAATTCTGTTGGCTCAGCCCTCTGCAATCTTGATCCAAAGAAGCCATCAATACAGATGGTGATATCAATGCGTTACGTGGGTGTTGATAAGAAAAACTGGGGCAACATCGATTTCTGCCATAAGGACTACGGCTAGGGGTTCAGACATTTTGCTGCTGATCGCCGACACCCGGCAGGGCCGGATGTTCTCTCTGGCTTCTCATGGATACCGCTGCACCGCCACTTGAGAGGAGAAAAGCATGATACCGACTGACAGTAGCGAGCAGGCGAATAAGGCTACCGTTCTCGAGTCCCAAAAGGCAGCGACTGGCAACGGCGGACCGGCGAATCGTCCTGCTGTTTCCCAGCCCCAGAAATCGTCTTCGGTGCAAACGGCCACACAGGGAACCACACCGGGGGCAGTCGCAATCTCCCAAGGGACAAAGCCTGTCTCACGGTGGTTGATCCCCGGGATCACAGTGGCGTTTGCACTGCTGGTTTTGCTGTTGATCTCGACTCAATGGAATTGGTGGGTAGGTTGGCGAACCGAGCAAAAGACGGATGACGCATACGTACGTGCCGACGTGACACCGCTCAGCACAAAGGTTGCGGGCCTTGTAGCAGAGGTTATGGTGAATGACTATCAACGCGTGAAAGCAGGTGATCTGATCGCACGGCTGCAAGACGACGACTTCAAGGCGCAAGTCGAACAGGCCAAGGCATCCGTTCTTGCCGCCACGGACGCGATTGAGAATAATCACCGCCAGAAGCAGCTGCAAGATGCCCGGATTGTCCAGGCGGACACCGGCATTGCAGCGGCGAAGGCGGGCATCGCAGCCGCGAATGCGGGCGTTGAAGCTGCCCAGTCTCAAATTCGAAATGCTGAGGCTGGCGTAGCTGCGACACAGGCCGATGTTCAGCGCACACAACTCGAGGCCCGTCGCCAGGAAGCGTTGATTGCAACCGAATCTACTACGCGGCAAAAGCTTGAACAAGTGGTTGCGGACGAACAGCGATTCCGCGCCCAATTGACTAGCCGTCTCGCCGAGGTATCGGCCGCAAACTCGCAGCTGGCCAGTCGAGACGCGGACCTGAAGAAGGCGCAGGCCCAATTGTCACACAATGAAGCAGAGCTTGAGGCGCAGCAGCGGCAGCGGGCGGTCTTGGATTCGCAGGAGAAGCTACTGCATGCAGACCTCGCGGCCCGCCAGGCAGCTCTGAAGGTTGCGGAAACCAACCTGAATTACACGCGAATTGTCGCTCCCGAAGACGGCGTCATCGGCGAACGGAAGGTCCGTACAGGCCAACTGGTCAGCCCTGGAACCCAGGTTGTTGCTCTGGTGCAGACTGTGCCGTGGGTCCAGGCTAACTATAAAGAGACTCAACTTACGAATATGCGCCCCGGTGACGCTGCGGAGGTACGCGTGGACGCGTTCCCGGGAATGGTGCTGAAAGGCAAGGTGATCGAGATTTCGCCTGCCAGCGGATCCCAGTTCGCGCTCCTGCCCCCCGATAACGCCACAGGCAACTACACGAAAGTGGTGCAGCGCGTACCCGTCAAAATCGTTTTTGATCCAGGACAGGAATTGCTTGGGCGTTTGCGGCCCGGTCTGTCGGTGCTGGCAATGGTCACGACGAACTCAAAGTAGGGTATCGACTTCATGAGCGCTTTATCGATCGCTGCTGCAGGTGCGGCCGCGCCCCAGCCAGCCGCACGTGTACAAGCAGCACCGCAAAAAGTCTCGGCTTCTGCGCTGACGACGCACCCGTTCATCGGAATACTGGGGGTATTCCTCGGCGCAGGGATTGCGACGCTCAACGCGCGCTTACTGAGCGTCGGCCTTCTAGATCTGCGCGGCGCCATGGGCTTTGGCTTGGACGAAGCATCCTGGATTCCCACGACGCTCAACGCGGCGATGATGTTCATAGGACCGTTCTCGGTGTTTTTGGGAACGCTGTTCGGGCCGCGGCGAGTTCTCTTGCCTGCTGCAGCCATATTTGTCGCCGCTTCCGTACTGCTTCCGTGTTCACCGAACCTGACTACGATGCTGATCCTCGAAGCGATTGCGGGATTAGCCTGCGGCACATTTTATCCGCTGACGCTGACGTTCGTCCTGCGAAATTTGCCGAAGCACCTCATCATCTTCGGTATAGCCGCGTACTCGATAGACATTGTGTTTTCGAGCAACATTGCCGCGGCGGTGCAGGCCTGGTACCAGGAGCACCTTTCGTGGCACTGGATCTTCTGGAACGCGGCCTGGGTCACTCCTCTCATGATGATCTGCATCCATTTCGGTGTTCCTCGTCAGCCCATGCCACCGAAAGAGACCCGGCCCAACTGGCGAGGGTTTCTATATGCGAGCCTTGGGTTCAGTCTGCTTTTCGCTGCGCTAGACCAGGGCGAGCGCCTCGACTGGTTCAATTCCGGCGTTATCGTGGGGCTCTTCGCCGCAGGTCTGCTCATGTTGGGAGCGGCCCTGGTCCGGCGATGGCTACAGCCGAACCCCCTGGTGAACCTGGCTTTTCTCGGCAAAAGAAACGTCTTCCTGCTGGCCGCGGCTATTTTCTTCTTCAAATTTGTCCACCTCTCGGCGGTTGTGCTCATTCCCGCGTTCCTCGGGAACCTTCAAGACTACCGGCCCTTGGAAACGGGGTCAGCCCTCGCCTGGGTGGCTGCGCCACAGTTCGTTTTTGGCTGGATCGTGGCTCTTCTGGTGATCCGGTTCGATACGCGCGTCGTAATGGCAGCTGGTTTCGGGGTGGTGGGCGTTGCATGTTGGATGAGCGCTCACGCCGATGCGGCGTGGGCGGGATTCAGCTTCTGGCACTCCGATCTGCTCTTGGCCTTTGGTCTTTCGATGGCCTATGTTGGGATGGTTGGCGGCATCATCCTCCAGGGACTGGAAAGCGGAGCGCTGAACAGCGCCGTCAACGCAGCTACATTCTCAGGCTGGTTTCACACCATCCGGATTTTTGGTGGGCAGGTCGGCGTGGCTATGCTCAACCGCTTTCTCACTGTTCGTGAAAAGTTCCATTCAAACCGGCTCGGTCTCGACGTGTCGATAGGCAGCTGGATTACGGACGAGCGTTTGCGAATGCTGACCGGAGGTTTGCTGCCCCATTCTGCGGGCCTGGACGAGGCACAGGCTCGCTCTTTAGGACTGTTACAAGCGCAGGTACGGAAACAGGCCGCAACACTCTCCTACCTCGATGGTTTTGTTCTGCTGGAGTGGTCCGTTGTCATTTTTTTGGTACTGGCGGCGTTTCTCAAACCATTTTCGGCCAACTACCGACTCCTTTCAAAGGCGGACTAGCCGTCAGTTCGGATGAGGCCGGGAGGTTATCACACATGAAAAAAAGATATATCACTGCCGTTATTGGTGTGGTCGCTCTCCAGTCCGTGCTATCTGCAGCGGAAGTGAAGACGCTTACGATGACGGAGGCGGTGGATTTGGCGTTGAAGCAGAACCGGGTGGTGAAGATCGCGCGCCTGCAGGTTCAGGAGAATCAGGAAAAGAAGGCGAGCGCGAAGTCGCTCTACTTTCCGACGCTGAAGAACGAATCGAATCTCCTGCACATTAGCGAGCTGCAGAACATCAGCATCCCCGCCGGCAGCTTTGGCACGATTCCAGGAGTGATAGCACTCCAACCGCGAGAAATCACCATCGACCAAGGCAAGCAGACACTCCTCATCAGTGGCACCTCTCTCGTCCAACCCCTGACGCAACTGCTCCGGATCAAGCAAGAGAACAAGATCGCACAAGCCGAGGTCGCGACATCGCAGTCCGAGGTAAGAAAGGCAGAGCTCGAGGTGACGCTGAAGGTACATCAGATGTACTACACCCTGCTGGTGGCAGAACTGAACCGGCGAGCGGCGCAGCAGGAAATTGGCTACGCGGAAGTAGATCTCCAGGAAAGCACGGACGGCGTGAAGAACGGCTCGGCGCTCAGAGTGGCGGAGATCGGGGGTCGAGCGAGGCTGCTGGAGTCGAAGCACAGCTTAATGACGGTGGAACTGCAGATCGCCGATTTGAACTCACAGTTTAACGACCTGCTCGGGCTCCCTCTTGATTCGAAGCTGGTACTGGACCCAGGAGTAAAGACGGAAGGGCTTCTGCCCGCCAAGGACCAGTGCGTGCGGACGGCTTGGGCGGAAAATCCGGAAATCCGGTCAGCCGAGGAGACGGTACGGAAGGCCGGCGCAGGCGTGGAAGCGGCGCGGACCAAGTATATCCCCGATATCACGGCCTTTGCCCGCTACAGCTATCAGAATGGGGTTCCATTCTTGGTGCACAACTTCGGCACGGTTGGTGTGAACTTGACCTACGACATTTTCGACTTTGGAAGGCGGCGCGCCGAGGTGCGCCAGCACGAAGCCCAACTCCGCAAAGCCGAGGAAAACCTCGAACGCCTTAAGGATGAAGTCGCTGTTCAGGTGGAGCAGACTTATAACAAATTGGAGCGTACGAAGAACATGGTTGAGGTTGCCCAGCAGTTGGTCGCCTTGCGTTCGGAAGGCGAGCGCCTAGCTTCGAATCAATCTCAGCAGGGTGTCGTGCTCGTTTCAGAGCGACGAAAAGCGGGCGCCGAGGTATACAAGGCCCAAGCTGACTTGCTGCAGGCGAACCTGGCTTATCTGCTGGCGCGGGTTGAACTCGATCGAACAATCGGGGTCGCATCGCAGTTTTAAAGCGTCTCTCCATTATGAGAAATATCAATTCTGGGGCGACAAAACGCTGGTGGAGGCCCAAATACAAGGTTTGAGGTAGCAGCGATCTGAAGTCCACGAAAAGGCACCAATGAAGGACTGTGAAACACACTAAGTGAGGCACTGTTAGGAAACCCAACCATGATCAAGAAGATTCGCAACATTCTGGTTTGCACCACTTTATTGTGTGCACTTGCGCCCGCCGCCAAGGGCCAATCCAGCCTCACCCTCCCCACTCCCAGGGACCATTACAAAACCTATAGCGTTGAAAGAGCCCAGCTCGAACTCATGGGGAAGGTGGTCAGGGACTTCCAACCGCAGATCTCGAAGCTCGTTGAATTGCTGAATTCCAGGGCAAAAACCGAGAACTTGCCCCCGACAGAATCGGAAGAGCTGCTAAAACTTGGCCATGACGCCGGGCTTGAGTCGTTGGCCAAGGTCTTAAACGGCTTCGATCTGCAGACCAGGAACACAGTCTTGGAGTTCCTACGGTCCGGGGCCGAAGTTGGCGGCTTCCCGCCGATGAAATTGGAAGTTGTGGTCCAGTTGGCCCGCGCCGCAGGACTCGTGAAATACAAAGCGGATATACTCGAGATCTTACTGCACAGCTCCGAAGTGCTCGAGGTGTTGCCCAAAGAATCCTTCGACACGTACGGGCCTATCATTCATGACGCGCTCCTGGCTTTCCTGGACGGGCTGCCCGACGAACGGATTATCGATCGGGCAGTCGCTCTGGCGATGGCCCAGAATGCTTCTCGCGGTGAGAAAATCTTAATCTTTGCGTCCAAGATCCCGACTCTCCAGAAAGTCGGCCAGATCATCGCCCGCATGGAGGCCATTCCTGCAGATATCCAAAAGTCCCTCCAGACCCTCGAGACTGGCATCTGCACTATGACTCGGGGTGAGCTCGTCGCCTACATAGAGAAGGACGTTGGTGAAGAGTCACTCAGGAAGTATGACCTCCAATTTGACGACCGGATTCTCGCCGAAGCCAGTGTCGGCGCTGTGATCCACGGGTCGTTCCAACCCTCAGGCGAGTCGAAGCGGCAGGAATTTGTCTGCAAAGTCGTCAAACCCTACGTGCAGAGCGGTCTCCCTGAAGAGATGCGGAGCATTGGGCGGCTGATCTCACTCGTGACTGAGTTCAGGGACTTCTACAAAATCGAGGGATTCGATCTGAAGGACTTCTTCGAAGACATCCGTGCTCAACTCGAAAGAGAAATCAAAGTCAGCGAAGAGCAAGCACACTTTCGCAGGGCCTTCGAGTTTTACAAACATGACAAAGGGATCAGGGTCCCCGGAATTTTCCCCTTTTCTACCGAACACGTCACCTTCATGGAATTTCTAAATGTACAAAAGCTCACGGACTCGTTTGTGGGAGACAAGACTAGGCGTGGCATCCTTGCCGAACGGCTCGTCACGGTTATGAGCTTCGACGCGCTTTTCTCCAAGCAAAGCACGTCCATCTTCCATGGCGACCCGCACGGCGGGAACATTATGCGGCTCCAGGACGACCCTAAGGACCCTTACACCCTGGCGCTGCTCGACTGGGGATTGATGGGTGAGTTCCCCCGCGAGCAAAGGATGGAGATGGTTCAACTCGATCTGGCTTACAGTCGGAAAAACAGGAAGCAAATGGTGCAGAACATCGGGTGTTTGATCCGGGGAGGCCTGCCAAAAGACCCTCAGAAAATGGCCGAGATCGAAGAGATCGTGGGACGGGCCATGGAGGTCAAGGGAGGCAGCTACGGTGTTTACAACGCACTCCTGGGTGAGTTGTTCAAAGCAGGTTATGTCTTGGATTCCCAGTTCTCCCTCTTCATCAAGTCCCAAGTCACAATTGCCGGGGTATTGCGAGACTTGGATCCTACGCTGAATCAAGACAAGCTGGTTGAGAAGCAGGTTCGCGGTCTGGTCATCAAGGAGTTCCCCAAGCGATTGGCGCTGCTGCCTGCGTGGAATTACCGGGGCTACCGGAGCATGCTCTCCAACGGGGAGGTATTCCAGAAGATGTTCTGATGCAGTGAGTGAGTTGCAGCTCTCAGCTTCTGCTCTTTGTACCATGGCCCCCGCGTCTGCCAAGTCTGAAAACGGTCCAAGATTCAGGGCTTCACTCTATGAACAACCCTAACGCGGCAACTTTGGAAAGCAGAGGCGAGCCTCAATCCAGTCCTCTGGAGTGGCTACTAAGAGTATTCGGGGACGTTCGGGCAGGTGAAACAGCGACCGTGCTGCTCCTTCTAGGCAATATTCTCCTCATCCTCGCAGGCTATTACGTCTGCAAGACCGTTCGGGAACCGTTGATTCTGGCCAGTGGCGGCGCCGAGGTAAAGTCCTATGCCGCGGCTGGCCAAGCTCTTTTGCTCATGCTTTTTGTGCCTCTCTATGGTTGGTTCGCCTCGAAGGTGGATCGCGCGCGATTGATTTACGGGGTGACTCTCTTCTTTATTATTAATATTGAACTGTTCTGGATTGGAGCCAAGTTAGGTGTTCCCTATCTGGGCGTGGCCTTCTTCATTTGGGTAGGCATCTTCAACAATGCCATCATCGCCCAATTCTGGTCCTACGGAAATGACCTCTTCTCACCCGAAGCGGGCGAACGGCTCTTTCCCGTAATCGGCATTGGCGCGACGCTGGGTAGTCCCTTGGGATCGGGACTGGCCGAGAGATTGTTCATGATGGGGGTGGGAGCCTACACCATGCTTCACATCACCGCCGTCATTTTGCTGATCTCCATGGGCCTTTACTGGCTGGTAGAACGCCGATCCGGCTCTTCGAGGCGACAAGGTAGCCCGACAGCCAAGTTAAGAGCAGGTGAAGGAGGCTTCAGGCTCTTGGTTGGCCGGCCTTATCTCCAATTAGTCTGTGTGCTCTTAATTCTTCTGAACCTGGTGAATACAACCGGCCAATATGTGTTGGACCGGTATGTGCTCGCCGATGCCGCCACCCGGGCCGCCGCGGATCCAACCTTCAATAAGGAAGCCTTTCTGGGCGCCTTTTATGGAGGTTACATGTTCTGGGTCAATGTCCTTACCGTGGTCCTTCAGGCACTATTAGTTTCCCGCATTGTGAAGTATCTGGGCCTGGCTGGGGCACTGCTCGCATTGCCCATTGTGGCCTTGGGTTCCTACAGCATGGTGCTGGCTGGAGCCACTTTGATTCTCCTCCGTTTGGCGAAGACGCTCGAGAACGCCACAGACTACTCCGTCATGAACACTGCTCGCCAGATGATTTGGTTGCCCACCAGTAGGGAGGAAAAGTACAAGGCCAAACAGGCAGCCGACACGTTCATCGTCAGAGTGGGAGACTTGCTGTCGGCAGGTCTCGTATACGTGGGTACCACCCTGCTCGGGTTTGCCTCGTCAGGCTTCGCCTTGGTAAATATCTTCGTATGCGTTCTCTGGCTGGGGGTGGGAGTGATGCTGCTCAAACAGTATCGGAGGCTAGCCGTCCAGCCTTCCTTGCAGGCGGCCGCCGGCGGGAGTTGAAAACGCATGGTGTCCCATACTTGATCCACGGAGGCCACTCCCCTGGATTCAATTTTGGCAGCCCGTCGCGAGAGGGCGGCGTGGAGCACGGGTAAGCGAAGACAAGGGGAACAACAGAAACGTCTCGCGTCAGCTTGTTATGAGATCCTCATTAGCGATAGGTCTACCTTTCCCCCGTTTCCAGATCGTCTGGAGGACTTCTCGCTGCGCGTGGACGACTAATCATGAGGAGCGCGGAAACGAGAAGCGTCAAACCGTTGGAAGCATTGCGGAGGAGAAGACCTGGGCTGAGGACCATTGAGCAAACGAATGCCGTATTTGCCATGATACTCACAGAACTCGTCGAGGGATTATTTGCTTCGATCTCGGCGACGCTCCGGCGTATCTGTGATGCTTTCCAAGAATTCCCGTTTCGACTCTCGCTTCATGCTGTAATTCTTATTGCACGTTACATCTGAACTTCTGCGACAATTACCTCCAGACTTAGGATCAATCGGAGGGGGAAATGAACACTCTTTGGAGATACAAGCTATGGATCGGGGCAGGGATTGGGCTAGTAGTGGTGGGCCTCATCATTGGAGCGATACGTCCAAGACCTGTATCGGGAGCCAAGCCGGGCGTTTTGCTGGACGTTGAGGTGGTGCCGGTAAAGCAGGAGGATGTTCAGATTTTTGACGAAGAGATCGGCACACTCGACGGATTGGTGAATGCGGATGTCAGGGCGCAGGTTACGGGCTACCTGCTGCGACAGGCCTATCTGGAAGGCGCGTTCGTCAAAAAGGGACAGCTCCTCTTTGAAATCGACCCACGGCCTTTTCAGGCGGCTCTCGATCAAGCCGAGGGACTGCTGGCGCAAGCTAAGGCGACGCTTGCTAACGCTCAGGCAGTGCAAGGCAGGACTGAACTTGACGTAAACCGTTACACGCCGCTGGCGCGGGAGCAAGCTGCCAGCCAACAGGACCTCGACAACGCCATCCAGAATAATATCGCGGCGAAAGCTAACATCGCCACGGCCGAAGCGCAAATTAAGTCGGCCCAGGCAGCTGTTGAAACAGCCAGAATCAACCTCAATTTCACTCAGCTGGTTGCGCCCATCGACGGCATTGCTGGACAGGCTCAACTTCAGGTGGGTGCTCTGGTCAATCCGAGCAGCGGGCCTGTGACCTCCGTTTCTACCGTCGATCCCATCAAGGTCTATTTCACCGTCAGCGAGCATATGTACCTTGATTTTGAGACACAGTGGTACCCTACGGATGTCACGCGGGAGGCGGCGAGGAAGGGCCTGCGGTTCCAACTCCTTTTGGCCGACGGAACACTTTATCGTGAAGAGGGAAGATTCTACTTTGTGGACCGCCAAGTAAATCAAAGCACCGGCGCCATTCGGATCGCAGCCCTGTTTCCCAATCCTCGAAATATTCTGCGTCCTGGCGGGTACGCGAAAGTTCGCGCGGCCGTCCGAGTACAGAAAGATGCGCTACTTGTCCCTCAGCGCGCGGTGTCGGAGCTACAGGGCGGCCATCAAGTAGCGGTTGTGGACGACGACAACAAAGTGAGCATTCGCACGATCCATGCGGGCAACCAGATCGGCAACCAATGGATTGTTACCGACGGACTGAAACCGGGCGAACGCGTGGTGGCTGAGGGCGTGCAGAAGGTGCGCCCGGGCATGCAGGTGAAACCCAAGCCGTTTACCGGCGAGGCGAAGGGGGACTAACTCCATGTCAAAATTCTTTATCAATCGCCCGATCGTCGCGATGGTGATTTCCATTCTCATGGTACTCGTCGGCGCGATTACCATTCTCACTCTCCCGGTTGCGCAGTTTCCCAGCATCGCTCCACCGGAAATTCAAGTCCTCGCCACCTATGTCGGCGCGGACGCCGAGACCCTGGAACAAGCGGTGGCCACTCCCATCGAGCAGCAGATGAGCGGAGTGGACAACATGAACTACATGTATTCGCTGAATGCCACCGCCAACTCGACCACCAACCTGATTGTGAACTACGACCTGAAAACGGATCCGAACACCGATTTCATTCTCACCCAGGCCCGCGAGACCCAGGCCGCCTCACAACTCCCGGTGGAAGTCACCAATTTCGGCATTACCGTGCGCAAGTCGGTATCCGCCCCGCTCATGCTCTTTCCCCTTTACTCGCCGCATGGAACCTACGATGCCACGTTTCTGGGGAACTATGCCTACATCAATCTCGTCGATCCTCTCCTCCGCTCGCCGGGCATCGGCAACGTCCAGGTATTCGGTACCGGCCAATACGCGATGCGGATGTGGGTAAAACCCGACCGGTTGGCAAAGCTCGGAATCACCGTCCCGGATATCATCAGCGCCATTCAGGCCCAGAACACAATAAACCCCGCCGGCAGGGCGGGGAGCGAGCCCGCCCCCCCGGGCCAGGAATTTACTTACACCGTCCTCGCCCAAGGCCGCCTCGTCTCACCGGAACAATTCGGAGAGATCGTGGTGCGCGAGACGCCCGACGGCGGCATCGTTCGTGTCCGCGACTTGGCTCGCATCGAGCTGGGGGCCCAAGACTACAGTTGGAAAGGCCGCTTCAACGGCAAACCGAGCGCGGTAATTTCTGTCTACCAATTGCCAGGTTCCAACGCCGTGGAAGCCGCCGCGGGCGTCAGGAAGCTGATGGCCGAGGCGAAGCTGCGCTTCCCGGAAGACATGGACTATGCCACTTCGCTCGATACCACTCGCGCCGTCTCGGAAGGCATCAAGGAAATTATTCTGACCCTACTGATCGCCCTGGCATTGGTGATTTTCGTCGTCTACGTCTTCCTCCAGGGCTGGCGCGCCACCCTGATTCCGCTGCTGGCCGTGCCCGTTTCGCTTGTGGGGACATTCGTATTTTTCCCGCTATTCGGGTTTTCCATCAACACGCTTTCTCTATTTGGCCTCGTGCTGGCGATCGGCCTCGTGGTGGACGACGCCATCGTCGTGGTCGAAGGCGTGGAGCGCCACATCGAGGAAGGCTTAACGCCGAAGAACGCGGCGCTGAAAGCCATGGAGGAACTCTCCGGTCCCGTCGTGGCCATTGCCCTGGTTCTCTCCGCGGTGTTTGTACCCACGACCTTCATCCCCGGCATCACTGGAAGGCTCTACCAGCAATTTGCCCTCACCATCGCCATCTCGGTGGTCTTCTCCGCCTTTAACGCTCTCACGTTGAGCCCTGCGCTTTCCGCGCTACTCCTCCGGCCAAAGGAGGAGAGCCACGGGCTGCTGAGCAAGTTTTTCGACGGGTTCAATCGTATGTTCGGGCGCGGTACCGAGATCTATGTGAAAATCTGCGCTGGGTTTCTTCGCAAGGGCTCGCTGGCTTTGGTGGTGATTGCGTCCTTCGCCATAGTCGCAGTTTTCTTTGGCAACCGTTTGCCCTCAAGCTTTCTGCCCGATGAAGACCAAGGCTATGCCTTCATCAACATGCAACTTCCGAACGCGGCTTCGCTGGAGCGCACCAGCGCAGTGGCGAGTCAGGTTGAGCAGATCATCGCCAATACGCCTGGTGTCCGATACACGACAAGCGTCATTGGTTTCAGCCTGCTTAGCTACGTGCGCACCAGTTACAACGCCTTCTTTTTTGTAACCCTCAAACCCTGGGATGAGCGCAAGTCCCGAGCCGAGCAATTTCAAGCCATCAAGGCTCACCTCAACGGGGCCTTGAGCGGGTTGCCCGCCGCTTTTGTGTTCAGCTTTTCGCCCCCGGCCATTCCCGGCGTGGGCACCTCCGGAGGTTTCACGTTTAACCTTGAGGACCGTTCGGGAGGTGATATTCAGTTCCTTGCAAAAAACTTGGGCATTTTCCTGGATGCCGCACGCAAGCGCCCGGAAATCGCCGGCTTGAGCACCACTTTTCTCCCTAGTGTGCCCCAGAAGTATGTCCAACTGGACCGCGACAAAGTGCTCAAGCAAGGTGTGGCTCTCACCGACGTGTACAAAACCATCCAGGCCTTCATGGGCGGCTATTTCATCAACTATTTCAACCGCTTCGGCCGCCAGTGGCAGGTGTACATCGAGGCCGAAAGCGAAGACCGGGCCAAGGCGGAAAACGTTGGGAAATTCTACGTCCGCAACAACAAGGGAGAGAATGTCCCTTTGTCCACGCTTGCCACCATCAAGCCACGCGTAGGCCCTGAATTTACGCTGCGCTTCAACGAGTACCGTGCTGCGCAACTCAATGGCAGTGCGGCGCCTGGCTACAGCGCGGACCAGGCCACCGCGGCCCTGGAAGACGTTTTCAAGCAGACTATGCCGCGAGAGATGGGTTTCGACTACTCGGGCATGTCGTTTCAGGAGCAGAAAGCACGCGAAGGGGTTCCCGCATCGGCGATCTTCGCACTCTCTTTGTTATTCGTCTTCTTGATTCTGGCCGCTCTGTACGAGAGCTGGTCCTTGCCGTTCAGTGTGCTCCTGGGAACGTCGGGGGCGATATGCGGTGCTTTCGGAGTCTTGTGGCTGCGGCGGACCGTGCTCAGTGCCTTCTATCCGGCTTACATGGTGCAGATCGAAAACGATGTCTACTCGCAAATCGGCTTGGTGATGCTGATCGGTCTAGCCGCCAAAAACGCGATTCTGATTGTCGAATTTGCCAAAGAACAGGTCGATACGGGGAAGCCTCTGATGGATGCGGTGCTCGAAGGGGCCAGACTTCGCCTGCGTCCCGTTATGATGACCTCGTTTGCGTTCATTCTCGGTTGCGTGCCGTTGTGGACGGCCTCGGGCGCCGGTTCAGTGGCGCGCCAAATCATGGGCACCACCGTAATCGGCGGCATGCTCCTCGCGAGTTCCGTCGACATCCTCCTCGTTCCAGCACTATTCACTCTGGTGGAGAAGTGGTCCGGCGCCGGCAAGGAGCACGTTTCGGGAGCGTTGCCGGCAACGCCCGCTCAAGCGGAGGGAAACTGAAATGGACAACATCAGAAAACGGGCGCCATGGACGGTCGCTATTTTGGTTTTGGGCATGTTCGGGGGGTGCATGGTCGGCCCGAACTACCATCGACCCGTGGTTGAACCTCCCACAACCTACCGTGATTTGAGCCAAAACCCCCAGCTGCAAGCGCAGACAGCTTCCTATGCAGATCTTCCCTGGTGGCAGGTCTTCCAGGACCCACAATTACAAGAACTCATCCGGACAGCGCTCAAGCAGAACTACGATTTGCAAATCGCGACGGAGCGCATCAACGCAGGGCGTGCCCAAGTTTCTATAACGCGGTCCCGTTTGTTCCCGCAGGTGCAGGGCAACGGCGATTTCACCGGCGGAAAGGATCATAACTTCCAAGCCACATCAAATTTTCTGACCCTGACGGCCGACGCAGCCTTCCAGTTGGACTTCTTCGGCCGGCTGCGTCGCGCGACCGAGTCGTCACGCGCCCAACTCCTGGCGACCGAGGATGCCAGGAAAACGGTCATTCTGACGCTCGTGAGCGACGTGGCAAGTGACTATTTCGCGCTCCTGCAACTTGATCTTCAACTCCAAATCACGCGCGACACGGTCAAGACGCAGGAAGATTCGGTCAGGCTTACCAAGTTCCGCGTCGAGCACGGCGTGGCCACAAAGCTGGACGTTTTGCAGGCGCAGCAGGTTCTAGACACCGCCAACGCTCAGATTCCCAACCTGGAGCGGCAGATCGCTCAGGAAGAAGATGCCATCAGCATCCTCCTTGGCAATTACCCGCAGGCTGTGACACGCGGACGCCCCCTGGTGGAGCAGCCCCTCCCTCCCGAAGTACCGCCGGGCCTGCCTTCATCGCTGATCGAACGCCGACCCGACATTCGTGAGGCGGAGCATATCCTGGTCGCCTCGAATGCGGAAATTGGTGTGGCCAAGGCCCAGTTCTTTCCCCAAATCTCCCTGACTGGGTCCGGTGGCGGTTCCTTCGGACGGAGCAGCGCTTTCTCGAGCCTGATGGGCTCGCACCTCGGGATTTGGTCTTACGGGGCTCAGGTCAGTCAGCCCATTTTTACAGGGGGAGCTCTGCGCGGGAATCTGCGACTGGCCGAGTCACAGTACCAGCAGGCGTTAATCGCGTATCGGCAATCCATTCAGCGTGCGTTCGGGGATGTATCCGATGCGCTGATCGGCTATGAGAAATTGCATCAGGTCCGCGTTCGCCAGGAGGACACGGTCGCGGACTTGCAGGAGTCTGTCCGCCTGTCCAACATGCGTTACCAGGGGGGTACCACAACCTATCTCGAAGTGTTGGACGGGCAGCGGTCGCTCTTTTCGGCGGAACTCACCCTGGCGGAGGCCCGAGGGAACGAGTATCAGAGTCTCGTGCAGCTGTATCGGGCGCTCGGAGGGGGCTGGCAGCAATAGTCGAGCGAACTTTGAAAAATTATCTGCCTTCCACTCCAAGGAAGGCCGAGTTGCTCCTTTGAACGCGAGCCCAAACCATCACGTGGCTGAGCCTTGAGGTGGGAGGGTGAAGTTGTGAGAATGCAGATGGCATTTGCGCGGCTGGACATTGCGTTCGTGGGCATTCACGTCGTCTGTCCACAGCCAACGAACCCACTGATCGTGGCGAATATCGTACGCGGCCGTGAAGTAAGGCCGAGCTCGCCTGAAATTCTCGGAGATCGGCAAACTGCCAGTCGCACAAGGGGAAGATGGCACGCCGAAGAGCGTGGAATGCGACAGATATCTTCGTGGCCATACATCAAGAAAGGGAGGTTCGCATGCAATACAGACTTCTAGGCAACAGCGGACTTCGAGTTTCCGAGGCGGCGCTTGGCACCATGACCTTCGGCGATGATTGGGGATGGGGCGCCGCAAAGGACGAAGCGCGAAAGGTGTACGTTGCTTTCCGCGAAGCCGGGGGTAATTTCATCGACACCGCTAACGTGTACACGAACGGGACGAGCGAATCATTTCTCGGTGAGTTTATGCAAGGCCACCGGCAGAGTGTGGTAATGGCCACCAAATACACCCATGCCGCTCCGGGCACAGACCCGAACGCGGCCGGCAACCACCGCAAGAGCATGGCGCAGGCAGTGGAAGCGAGTCTCAAGCGGATGCGAACCGACTATATCGATCTCTATTGGGTTCATATCTGGGACCAGATTACGCCGGTAGAAGAGGTCATGCGAGGACTGGATGACTTGGTTCGCCAAGGCAAGGTGCTCTATGTCGGTATCTCTGATGCCCCAGCCTGGTGGATCGCGCAGGCGAACACGCTGGCGCACCTGCGCGGGTGGTCGCCCTTCATTGGGTTGCAGGTTGAATACAGCCTCATCGAGCGAACCGTCGAGCGCGAGCTAGTCCCGATGGCCAAAGCTCTGAGCCTCGGCGTGACCGCGTGGTCGCCGCTAGCCAGTGGCGTGCTGACCGGGAAGTACCACGGTCATGGGTCGTCTGACCCGGGCCGTATGAGCGCTGATATGATGAAGGAGTTCCTGCCAGAGCAGCAACGCGCCGACCGCATTGTCGCGGCCGTCAAGACTGTATCTGATCAAACCGGTCACAGCCTGGCTCAGGTCGCACTGGCGTGGCTTCGCTACCGCCCCGTGCCGATCATCCCCATCATCGGCGCACGAAAACTCTCGCAACTGCTGGACAATCTGGCGAGCTTCGAGGTGACTCTCTCAGCAGAGCAATTAAGGCACCTTGACGGGGCCAGCCGGATTGACCTCGGGTTCCCGCATGACCTTTATGTAAAGGAATTTGTCCAGGCCTTAAGGTACGGCGGCCTGCGGGATCGGATTTTGGCTTAGTGCCCAGTTCCGACCGCAGCGCCAGAGGTAAGAGCATGAGCGAATTTGTCAAGCCGGTAGATCCGCACGCAGCCCTTAAACAGCAGGCGGCAGAATATGCCGTCCGCTACATAGAATCTGGAATGGCTGTCGGACTGGGAACCGGCTCGACTGCCATCTTCGCGGTTCGCCATATTGGAGAACTTCTGCGCACTGGCGCACTCAAAGACATCGTCGCGTTTGCGACGTCGCAACTTACCTGGGACGAAGCAGTTCGGGCGAATATCCCAATGTTATCCGAGGACTTGCCTAGGACCCTCGATATCACAATCGATGGAGCCGATGAGGTCGACCCTCAACTCAACCTGATAAAGGGGGGCGGCGGCGCCCTGTTAAGGGAAAAGCTGGTAGCCCAAAACACAGTGCGTGAGATCATCGTTGTCGACGAAAGCAAATTATCGCCGCGGCTGGGCGCAAATCACGTCTTGCCTGTGGAGGTCTTACCGTTCGGCTGGCGCTCAGCGGCCAGGTACGTCGAGGCACTGGGAGCCAAGTATATTGTTCGCCACACCGGGGAGAGAGAAGAGTATCGTACAGACCAGGGCAATATGATCCTCGACTGTGATTTCGGCCCCATCGCCAGTCCCGCACAACTCGCAGATCAACTCGCCGGACGCGCCGGAATCGTAGAACACGGCTTGTTCGTGGGTCTTGCACACCTGGTTGTTGTGAGCAGCTCTGGCGGAATTCGCGAATTGCCCTTAGAGCGTCCATCAAAACCCGCTTAACACGGGCCTTGGAGCGGGCTTGCATCGCAACGGCCAAAAACCAAACGTCGGCGCGAGTTGGACGATGCGCGGCGGGAACTGGCACGGGCAATGAAAGTCAGTGGGAGACTCAACGTCAGGAGCCGCGCCGGGGCCGGAACAGAGGTCGAACTATCGGTGCCGAACGATGTAGCTTTTGAGAATCAGTCTTCAGAAGGCCTGCTGAGACGGTGGGCAAGATGTATCCTCGCAGGGCAGAAAGACGAGAGTAACTGACAAGGGAGCAAGATAAATGAGCGATCCCAATCGCATCCGGATCTTGACGGTCGATGATCATCCTCTGCTTCAGGAGGGGATTGCCGCCATCATCAATTATCAGTCCGATATGCAACTGGTGGGGCAGGCGACCACCGGCAGCGTAGCCATTCAAGAGTTTCGTGAGCAGCAGCCTGACATAACTCTGATGGATCTGAGGCTTCCCGATATGACTGGTATCGACACGATGATCGCCATCCGGACGGAGTTCCCCGAAGCCCGTATCATCATGCTGACGACCTTTGAAGGCGATGTTGACATTCAGCGGGCTTTTGAGGCAGGCGCTCGAGGTTACCTGCTCAAGAGCATGCCGCCCAAGGATCTGGTTGAGGTGATTCGCCAGGTCCATGCCGGAAAAAAGCTCCTTCCTTCGGAAGTAGCGGCTCGTCTGGGGAGACCATCTCGGTGAGGAAGACTTGACTTCCCTTGAGATCCAGGTACTCCGGCAGGTGGTCAAGGGAGATCGGAATCGGGACATTGCCGAGAAACTCTTCATCTCGGAGGAGACGGTCAAGGTTCACGTCAAGCACATCATGGAGAAGTTGGGTGCCGAGTACCCTACGCAGGGCGTTGCGATTGCCATGCGCCGCGGCATCATCAAGTTGGGAGAATCGCGTCCCATCAGTCTTATAGCCATACCTCGACGTTTAGAAGCGTCCTAAGATCTCACCTCAGTTCTGCATCGCCTCTGAGTGATCTCCATAGTGGAGATCTGCGAATGCAATTGTACTGACTAATGTCGTTGTCAACCGACGTTTCCCAAGAGTCAGCCGGCCAAACCCAGCAATTGTGCCACGCTTGAATAAACGGTTGAATTTTGCCAAGTGTAGGCGCGGCGAATAAGGTCGCGTCTTTCTTGCTGGCGACACGCGCGTAACGAAGTCGCTTACAGAATCGGGTAGTTTTCCGTGTACCTCGATAGTGTTATCAGCACGTGGAGCTAAAGGGGTAGAAGAAAACCATCCTTTGTTGTGATGCTTCCTTGTTCAGAATCGTGCATGCTGGCGGATAATGAGCCATGGGGAATCAAACGAGAATGGCGGAAAACGTTGCTTTGGATTTTCAAGAACCACCTCTCTGCTGTTCCCTTTCATGAACTGCTCGCAACTTCCCTGCGCGGCGCACGCTTGCGCCGAATAGGAGAGATAAATTAATACAAATGCGAAAGAGCAAATGGTAACCCTCTCCCGTCCTGCCAGAGCCGAGCAGCGGCTGAAAGAACTTGGCATCAATCTTCCGGCACCAACGCCGCTTGGTGTACGGCGTCGCAAGCCTTCCGCTCGGGACCACGGTCGAACTCGAAGTCATTTTCGCGGTGGGGCATAACGGAGCGGAGAGCAATGTTCAGTCTCCTCGCCGGCGGCAGTAAGTATATTTTGGCAATGTCTGAAGAAGATTCAAAGGAGGATATATGGCAACGACAAAAGTGGCAGTAGCACCAATGAAGGTGGCGCAGATTCCTAAGGCGGGAGCCGATTTCGAGATCGTCGAGCGCGAGATTCCTAAGCCAGGCGTAGGACAGGTGCGCATCAAAGTGCAGGCTTGCGGCGTCTGCCACAGCGACGTGTTCGTGAAAGAAGGGCTTTGGCCGGGAATTCAATATCCGCGCATTCCTGGACACGAAGTCGCGGGCATCATCGATGAACTGGGCGCTGAGGTCATTGGATGGAAGAAGGGACAGCGCGTCGGCGTCGGCTGGCATGGCGGGCAGGACAACACGTGTGTTGAATGCCGGCGTGGACGCTTCCTTTACTGCCGCAACCCGAAAGTTGCAGGCATCAGCTACGACGGCGGATATCAGCAATATATGGTTGCTCCCGTGGAGGCACTGGCCGCCATACCGGACACACTCAGCGACGCTGAAGCAGGGCCGCTGCTGTGCGCGGGAGTAACTACTTTCAACGCTCTGCGGCACAGTGGCGCGGAGCCCGGCGACCTAGTTGCGGTGCAAGGTATCGGCGGTCTCGGTCATCTCGGAATCCAATTTGGGAACAAGTTTGGCTACAAGGTCGCGGCGATCGGTCGTGGTCCGGAAAATGCTACCCTCGCAAAAAAGTTGGGAGCCAGTGTGTACATCGACAGCCAATCCAGCAATGCAGCCCAAGAATTGCAAAAGCTGGGCGGCGCACAGGCAATTCTTGCGACAGCACCCAACTCGAAGGCTATGTCCGAGTTGATCGACGGCCTGGCGCCGACTGGCCGCTTCATCGTGGTGGGGATATCAACTGATCCCATTGAGGTCACACCGTTACAGCTCATCGTCGGAGAGCGCGGCATCCATGGCTCGGCTGTGGGAACACCCACCGATTCCGAGGACACACTCCGCTTCGCCGAACTGACCGGCGTGCGTGCCATGATTGAAACCTATCCGCTCGAAAAAGCGGCTGAGGCCTACGCCCGAATGATGAGCGGCCACGCACAGTTCCGTGTCGTTCTGACCATGTGAAGTTGGCCGGCAACGCAATCCGCTCAATAACTCGCTAGCGGAGGTAAGACTATGGGCCTTTTCAACTCGCCCAAGAAGAACCGATGCCTGCAGGTCTCCCGCATGGCGTTTGTAGTTTCTATCGCACGATACAGCTAGATGGGCTCTCCATCTTTTACAGAGAGGCCGGCCCGAAAGACGCGCCTGGAAGGAGGCAAGCTAATGGCGAGTACCCTAGGAAAGGTTCTCTCAGTCAACGTGGGTAGCGTGCGCGAGTTTGAATACGGCGGGCACCCTGCCAAGAGCGCTATCTGGAAATTCCCTGTCGCCGGCCGGATCGCAGCCCGTGGTGCAAATCTCGCCGGCGACGACCAGGCGGATCGCCGAGCACACGGGGGGCCTGATAAAGCGGTCTATGCCTACCCCGTCGAGGACGCACGATGGTGGGAAGAGGAGATCGGCCGATCGCTTGCATGCGGTGAATTTGGCGAAAATCTCACGACCGAAGGGATTGAGGTGAACGATGCACTCATCGGAGAGCGTTGGGAGATAGGAACCACTGTTCTTGAGGTTTCCGAGCCGCGAATACCTTGCTGGCGGCTTGGAGTTCGGATGAACGATAAGATGTTTCCGCGCCGCTTCACCGAGGCGATGCGGCCCGGGGCTTACTTAAGAATCGTCGTCGAGGGTGATCTGGGTGCCGGAGACGAGATCCGCGTAGTCGAGAGACCCAATCATGATCTCACCATTCGAGATGTATTTCGCATCTACACACGTGATCGCCATGAAGTCGATCGGTTACTTGCGGTTCCCCGGATGTCAGAGAGCTGGAAGAGGTGGGCGAATGATTTTCTTCAAAGGAGAAGAGCCCATTCTCTGGACACGGGCGAACCGGGATGTTGCTAACCAGAATTTTTCACATATAACGAAAACGTGCTACTAGGAGCCTTTTTCACTGCGGCCTTAGGGGCGGAAAAACGAGGGTGAGCGCACCTTTATGGCGGTGCACCTGGCCACGGCGGCTACGAAGGTTTTTCGCGAGGAGCAGGCTTTGATTCTATTGTGTTTGACCGTTCAGAACTACCGTTCGATCAGAACGTTTCGGAGACAAAAAGAGCTGTCGAGGCTTTAAGGCAATCAACCCCTTCAATCCGACTGACTAAATTAGTCACCCTCAAAATAAGAAAGGACTGATAACATCATGAGAGCAATCAAGTCCACTCGAAAGATGAGGATTGGCATGCGAGTCGTCATCGGACTCTGCTTCTTGGTGTCTGCTGGCGCCGCGTGTGCACAGAAAATAACTGTGGACTTCGACAAGGACACGGACTTCTCAAAGTATAAGACCTACACCTTTGCGGCGGGTACGCCCACGCCCGAAACGCTGACGAACCAACGGATCGAGAAGGCTCTAGAAAGGGAGCTGGCAGCTAAAGGGTTGGCGAAGGTGTCGAGCAACGCTGACTTGACCGTCGTCTTTCACTGCGCCCACACTAAAAAAACCCAGCTGAACACCACAAGCCTGGGTGGTTGGGGTTGGGGATCAGGCTGGGGACGCGGCTGGGGTTGGGGCTGGGGAGGCGGCTGGGGAGGACTTGGCGGCGATACGATCACTCAGGTAGAGGAAATTCCTGTGGGTACCCTTATCGTCGACGTCGGCGACTCGGCTAACCAAAGATACGTCTGGCGAGGGACTGCCAGTAAGACTCTCAGCGGTAACCCGGAAAAGAATGCGAAGACAATCGACCAAGATGTAAAAAAGATGTTCGAGAAGTTTCCGCCCAAAGAAGAGAAGAAGTAAGACCGGAGGCGGAGTTCTTGCAGAACCCTCAGTTTCTCAAGAAAGCTGAGGGGCGGGCCCTGCCATCCTTGCTCAGAATTACACACCTTATCGAGGGGGGAGATGGGGGATTGAAACTGGTTCTGAGATCCGTGAGGAGGCTCTGCAAGGTTTGAGGCCACAAAAGACACCCATTGGGACCGGAGCTTTGCGGGGGATCGGCGGGGGAATCATCCAAGTCTTTCTCGAGCTTCACACGGCGTTCGGATCACTGCGCTAGTTAGGAAAGGAGCTACAAATGAGCGACACGACGATGACTAAACAGATTCTTCTGACGCGACGATCGCCCGCGCATTGGCGCGTGACGTTTAATCACCCGCCCGTCAACATCTTTGGCCCGGACACTATTCCGCAGCTCAACCAAATCATCACAGCGCTGGAGACTGACGAGCACGTCAAAGTGGTCGTCTTTGACAGCGCGATTGAAGGGTTTTTTCTGACTCATTACGATTTCCTTGCGAAACTTGAGGATACAACCAGCCTACCGCCGGGACCCACAGGCTTGCAGCCCCTCCCCGATATGCTCGTCCGCCTGAGCCGTGCACCGGTTGTGTCGATCGCGTCAATTCGGGGGCGCGCGACCGGTGTCGGAAGTGAGCTTGCTCTGGCCTCCGACATGCGCTTCGCAAGCCGTGAAAAAGCAATTTTGTCGCACTTCGAAGTTGGGGCTGGTATTGTGCCCGGCGGTGGTCCAATGGCACGGCTACCGCGTCTGATGGGACGAGGACGCGCACTGGAAGTGCTTTTGGGGGCCGACGACATCCCGGGCGATCTGGCCGAACTATACGGATACGTCAATCGGTCACTGCCGGATGCTGAGCTTGATGAGTTTGTCGATGCGTTAGCAACCCGGATCGCATCGTTCGACAAGCGAGCGATAAGTGAGACCAAGCGCTTCGCCGACGTGGCCAGTTTGCCACCTGACTACGAAATCGCGCCGGAGTGGGATGTGTGCTTTGCCTCGATCATGCGGCCGGCCGCGCAAAAGAGGATCAAGAAGTTAATGGAGCAGGGACTTCACCGGCCTGGTGATGTGGAAAACCGCTTGGGATATCACGTCGGCCAACTCGGGCGCTAAACGTCCTAAGAAAGGAGAATACCAATGTCACATCATGCTTCCGGTCCCAACTTTGGGTTTCCGCGCGGTGATGCCCGACTCGACATGACCGATTTCTATGCCTTCACCAAGCCAGGAGACCCGGGTAAGTCGATCCTGGTTTTGAACGTACATCCGTCAATGGCAGTGAACCCTCCTGGGCCTACAACCAAAGAGCCCTTCGCACCGGGAGCGCTATACGAATTCAAAGTTGACATGGACGGCGATGCCATTGCGGATATCGCTTACAGCGTGCAGTTTTCGTCATGCCAAGACGGGAAGCAGACCGCGACACTTCACCGTATTCAGGGTGAACGGGCCGCTGGGGTCTGCGACGACGGCGAAGTTCTCGTCGAGGGAGCACCGGTCTCAGTCGGGAGGGAAGCTCTGGTGACGAAAGCCGGTGACTACCGTTTTTTCTTTGGTTGGCGCGGCGATCCTTTCTTTTTCGATGCAAATGGCCTTTTCAACAAAATGCAGTTCACTGGCGACGATTTCTTCGCCGACAAAGATGTTTGCAGTATTGTGCTTGAAGTGCCTAACTCGGCGTTGGGGAGCAATGTGGTGGGACTTTGGGCTCGCACCCTGGACAAAACTGGAGAAGGCTGGATCCCGGCAGACAGTGGTGGAAGGCCAATGCAAGCGGTTTTCCTCCCCGGAGAGGAGAGGGAGGCGTACCTCAGCGGGGAGCCAGCGGATGATGATCGCTTCATTGGCGTGTTTGCGCACGAATTGGAACACTCGGGCGGCTATAC
>JACXTT010002951.1_pt1 | contig 26612 bp, 25 predicted proteins | sample 9270951 | NCBI WGS metagenome assembly JACXTT01 (sample SAMN15532306, study PRJNA645909) | rock metagenome | isolation source: weathered quartz diorite | place: Puerto Rico | collected 2017-06-21
AGGAAGACCATGAAGATCGCCAGGATGGCGAATAACACGAGCGAGCGGCGTGGAGGGATGGTCGGCAAAGCAGGCTGCATACTGGGCGAAAATGATATCAGCCTCGGAACGCGGCTGCTATGGTCTCGAGTTCGACGTTAGAAAGGTCAATTGAAACAGATCGGCAGGGTGGTGGAGTCTGGTTTGCACTTCGAATGAAATGCACTTGAGACCAGGTGAGTGCCCTCCGATTGCCCTACTTGGGCTCAATCTGAACCACATGAATGGTATTGCTCTTCGCATCGAGTGTTCCAGTGATTTTGACGTGCTTCCCCGCGAAGATCTGCGCTCTGTTTTGATCATCCAGGTGGAAGACGTCTTCCTTTACGACCAGAACAAAATTTCCGCCCAGGTATTTCGTGCAGTAGTTGGCGCAGGCTGCCGCGTCTCCTCCCATCGCCTTGGACTTGAGCATCTCCCTGTGGGAGCGGGTGAGGGAATGAACATTCAGGGCGCATTGGCTGTCGCCGATTTCGCCCTGGAAGGCGCGCGGGGTTGCTTCGTCGCCGGCGTACGACCACACGGCCAGCAGTAAGACCAATCCTGCCATTACTAGCGTGTCTTTCTTCATTACTTACTCCTCTTTCACGGCAAGACGACAAACTTCATCTTCATGCCTTCGTGGTACTCGCTACAGACTACCGTGCACACAACTTCATACAGGCCCGGCTCTAATGGCGCTTCCATCTGGAACTCGTTCACGCCCGGCTTCAGTAACAGGTCCCAGCTGGCTACTTTGGACCGGTCGGCGGCGCGCAGCAGGGAGAAACCATGGATCGAGCCGTCGCGATTCCACGACTTCCCCCGGCGAGCCGTGATGCGCAGCACGATCGCCTCGCCTGCCTTCACGATGATCTCCGGCTGTTTTTCCCCGGCGATCTTGTAGCGGCTGTCCTTGTCGGCCAGCACTTCGATGACCCGTACCTGACTGAACGCCAGCGTCGCAGAAACCAGCACGCTGAGTATGAAAGCAGCGCGCGCGAGGCTTCCTGTACGCCGTGTACTGCGTTTGACATAACGTGCGACTGGCATGGCTATTGGGTCAGATAGCGGACGATCACCCGCATATCTTCATCGGTAATGAGCGCCCGGACGCGCATATGGCGTTCGATCGTAAGGATCATGCGCGGCGGAAATTTATGAGGAAACTGATGGCAGCGCGAACAATTGGCCTGGAAACGCTTCTCTCCTTCGATCCGCATGTTGTCGTTGGATGCTTCATTGCGCGCCACCGGCTCGGCCTTGGACGCCGGCGCGCGCTCGCTGGCGGGCTCGCGCGCGGCCAGAGGGAGCGCCAGCAATCCTGCTGCAAGCAGCGCGCACAGCGCGCCCCTCCGCGTCATTGCACCCTCCCGAGTGGAACGAGGAACCGGTAGGCCAGACCAACCGTCCAGAGGTTGGCGTTGCCGTCGGAACTGAACTCACGGCCATAGCTGGCTGTGGCCTTCAGGCCGTCGAGGAAGTAGTAGTTCATGCCCAGGTCCAGCTGTTGGGTGTTGACCGCCGGCAAGCCGTATTCTGCGGCGTCCGACGAGGTGATTTGCCCGGCGAAGAATTGCTGCACTCGGCCTACGATTTCGGCATGGCGCATGATCGACTGCCAGTTCTGAATCTGGCTGAGACGGTATGCGCCTTCGATCCAGTAGCCGCTTCCCTTGTCACCCGACCAGGCATATTCGGAACGAAGGCTGAGCGGAATTGCGATGGGCTGCCAAGCGAAGTGAAATCCCGTCGACCTGGAACGCTCCTCCTGGAGAAGCTGGCGGAAGGAAACGCCGATCTCAACTCTTGGTCCGGGAAAAAAGACGCCCACGCGTCCGCCGACGGTTCGCTCGGCCTCCAGCTTGTTCACCGTGCTGAGGGTAGAGAAATAGGCAGCATAGTTCAGGTTTGCCTTGCTGCCGACGGGTAACCCGCCGCGCAGCATGACGCCGTCGCTTGCTCCAGTTGCAATAGGAAAGATGAGTGGCTCGCGCTGCAAGCTACGAATCCAGATGGGGTAGAGCCGTTCGTTATAGATTCCAAACGGCGTCAGAAACCTGCCGGCGGTTATCGTGACGTTGCGGTTGGCGATAAAGTCCAACTGGGCGTAGTCGATTTCCTTTCCCACTTTGCCGCCAAAGGGTCCATTGCCACCCTTTCGCTCAAAGTCGCCTTCGAAAGAGGCTCGCGACTCAATTAGCCAGCGTTCGCCCAGCGGCACCAGAAGCACCGGCGCGACAACCGGCACCAGCTCCGTTTCGCCCCCGTTCACATTGGTGAAGAAGCCTGCGCTGCCGGTGAGAATGGGCACCGGCGTTTCGGTGTCAACACTTTGAGCTGCCAGTAACGCGGGAGTAAGAATGAGGAGCACTGCAAGAAAGGCCCGAAGCACTCCGTTGCAGCGAAGCCTCCGAGGTGAACCGAGATTTGACGGCGAGCACACTGCAACATCTCCACATCTATGTTGCAATTGTCGCCGTTTCAGGATTACCCAGACGAGATAACTGAGGTAATGTCTAGATCAGTAGCACCGCCCCAATGCGTGTGAAGACCGCGGATAAAACCCGGGTCGCAGCGGGCAGCATGGAAAATCAGACAGACCCACTACCCCGGCCAGTTATCTGGGGTCACCCAAGCGAGATCAGGATCTAGTGTCCACTATCCCAATGCGCACGAAAACCGCAGACACAACCCGATCGCATCGGACAGCATGAAACGGAAAGGCTTCCGTGGTTGAGATTTTCGCCTTGGCGTACAGCGCCTTTCTTAGCAGTCCATGGGCCCGGTGCAGCCGAATCTTGACGTTGTCTTCTGTAATGGAGAGACACTCGGCAGTTTCCGAGGTGCTCATATCTTCCATATCCCGCATCATCACCACGGACCGATAGTTTTCCGGCAGACTCTCAACGGCCTGCTCGAGGAGTCGACTCATTTCGCTGGAGGCGGTTTCCGATTCCGGATTCGATTTTGTTTGGGCGCCTCTGATCCTGCCCTGTCTGCTCTCGTTCATATCATCCCACTCCTCGAACCGTTTCCCTTTCCGCGCGCGAGCCAGTGCCTCATGGACGGCGATGCGAGTCAGCCAGGTTGAAAACTTGGAGCGCCCGGCGAATTGATGGAGGTGCTGGAAGGCGCGCACGTAGGCATCTTGCATGACGTCTTCGGCTTCACCATCGTTCTTCAGGATGGCGCGCGCCACACGGTAGAGTCGCGTGTTGTAGCGCCGCATCACAACCTCATAGAGCGCCGTCTCTCCCGCGAGAACGCGCTCGATGACCTGCTCATCCGAAAGCGCTCCAACCGAATTCAGTGCCAGTAGCCCCTCAGCCATGCACTCGCCTCTTTCTGCGCGAACCTGTTCTAAGGAATAGAGTCGCGGCACCTGCTATCGGTTACAGCAAAGATGTTCGTCGTTGCACCTGTAACCGAACAGACTGGATGAAACTCTATGCCGGATAAAGGAGAGACAAACTATGGATCAACGACTGAATTCGAGCTGGTGGGCCCTGAGGATCGGTCTGGGGCTTGCACCGTTTCTGGCCGGACTCGACAAGTTCTTCAATCTTCTAACCAACTGGACGTTGTATCTGAATCCACTGGCGCTGCGCCTCATCCCGTTGAGCGCAGCAACATTCATGCGGGTGATCGGGGTGGTCGAAATGATTGTGGGGATTGCCATCCTCACTCGCTGGACGCGGCTGGGGGCCTATGTCGCGGCGGCGTGGCTGGTGGGCATCGCTCTCAACCTGGTGAGTATGGGTGCTTTCCTCGATGTGGCAGTTCGCGACCTGTTGCTCGCGGTGGCTGCCTATACGCTGGCTCGCCTCACGGAAGTAAGGCAGCCGGCCACTGCCGGATCGTATGTTCGCAAGCAAGAGGTGGCACACTCAAGCGCCGCCTGATAGAAGACTTCAGGAGCGCTATTCCTGCTGAGCGGGCGTGGCGCTGACTTTCTCGATGGTAGCGTCAGGCGTTGGCGGGGTAGCGAGCGACCGGGCTACGAAGAAGTTGTGGTCGTAGAGATTGCGGTACATGCGTCCGGCGATTTCGGCGGCTTTGGGACCATACGTCGGACGCCCGCCGCGCAGGAAGACGACGGTCACGATGCGTCCGATGTCGGTGTTGGCGTACGAGGCGAACCATCCAAAGCGTGTGCCATCGTGGGAGCAGGTTCCGGTCTTGCCCAGAATGGATTCTTCGTTGAAATTCATGCGCACGCTTCGGGCGGTGCCGTACTCAACCGCTCCCGCCATACCATCGGACAGTTCAGGAATGACGTTGGCGATGTCGAGATGACGCTTGATGCGGGGCTGGAAGTCAGCGACCGCTTCCGGTGTCGCCGGGTGTTGCAGGTAGTAGAGGGTACCGCCGTTGGCAATCGAGGCGACCATCGCGCCCAGTTGCAGCGGTGTCATGGAGATGCCTTCGCCGTATGAGCACATCTTGGCAACGCCGCCCAGTCTGGACGATATCTCTGACTCCGGATACTCGCCCAGTTGCTCGCCCTCAATCTCGTAGCCAGCCAGTTCGCCGAGTCCAAACTGGTGGGCGTAATAGCTGATCTTGTCGAAGCCCAGCTTGCGTCCGACGGCTTCGAAGTATGGATTGTTGGAGTGCGCCAGCGCCGCCGTAAGATTCATGCGGCTGCGGCGTCCGAGACGAATCTCGGTTTCCTTGTCGATCAGGCCCTCGCTAAGCGCGGCCAGCGCTGTAGAAAGCTTGATCGTCGAGCAGGGCTGCGCGCCGCTCGAGAGCGCTAGCTTCTGGTTGACCATCGCCAGAATGCGTCCGCTGGTCGGTTCGATCGCGACCACGGTTCCGTTCAAATTGCCCAGGGCTTCAATTGCGGCCTGGCGCACGACGGGATCTTCGCCACCTGTGATGTCGCCTTCCGTGGCGCCATCGGCAAAGGAACTGGTGTAGAAGCGCTCGTAGGAACGGCGCCGGCGGAGGCGGGCAGCACGTGAGCGCGGAGCGCGGCCTGCGGCCAGGGTCCGCATGCGCCTTTTCGCGCGCTGACTCTCACTGACAGAGGGTGATTTGCGCGTCGTGAGCGAGCGGGTGTTAACGCTGGCGGCGATGCTGGTCAATTCGAACAGCAAAACCAACCCTAGAACGACTGCGAGACGAGTGGCCCAACTCCATAACTTCACTGGCTTATCCCCGAAGGTTACTGTCTTCAAATATTTATAAGATGCACGCACCGGGCCAAATTGTGCGAGGCCCATGGCGGTGCTTGCAACTGTCCGATAATAGGGGAGTTAACGTTGATGCGCAACGACAAAATATCATTGTGGTTATCATGAAATTCTTGAAATAAGTTGTTTGACTACTTGAGCTTGGACGGATCTGATTGAGGGACAAACACCTTGGTAACTTCTTGTCACCCATTACCTTGCAAGGTACCCCTACCCCGCAATAGTTTGCACAGCCCACAGACTTCAAAGTGACCCCACAGCGCGCTCGATCGCAACAAAGTGTCAACCCGATTTCTTGCAGATCAACTCGGCGACCCCTGATTTTTCTGATATTTTTTGTCGGCATGTTCCGGAGGCGGTATTTTGCGAACTTCAATTTTGCTCGGATCGCTGATTCTACTATTGCCCATACTCAGTCAAGCTGCGGAGCAGAGTCTGGAAGCGCGGCGGGCGGAACTCAATCGCCTGCTCGCCGAGGAGTGGGAATACACGCTGCGCACGCAGCCCGAACTCGCCACCCACATCGGCGACAACCGCTACAACGACCGACTGAGTGACTACTCCGACCAGGCTATTGCTGCCGATCTCGAGCATGAACGTCAGGCACTCCGCCGTTTCGAAGCGCTCGACACCGCCGGATTTCCCGAGCAGGAGAAACTTAACCAGGCGCTCATGGTGCGCACCCTGCGCGAGGGGATCGAATCCGCGCGGTTCAAGGATTGGGAAATGCCTGCAACCCAGTTTGGCGGTATCCATCTGGGATACGCCTCACTCGCCTTCGACTCGCCCTTCCGCAACGTCAAGGACTATGAGGACTATTTGTCTCGGCTGCGCCAGATTCCTCGCGTTCTTGAGCAAGCGATGGAGCACATGCGCGATGGCTTGCGGGAGCACTTGATGCCGCCGAAATATTTGCTGGAAAAAGTGTCGGCGCAAGCGCAGCAGATTGCCGACAGCCCGCTCGATAAGAGTCCGTTTACGGACCCGTTGCGTAAGTTTCCAGATTCGATTTCCGAGGCGGACAGGAAGCGGCTGCGTGCAAACATTGAGGACGCAGTCAAGAACGATGTCGCGCCCGCGTACACCAGGTTTGCGAAGTTTGTGCGGGAGGACTACGCTCCGCACGGACGTCTCGATCCGGGAGTTTGGGCCTTGCCTGATGGAGAAGCACGATACCGTTTCGCAGTCCGCCACCAGACGACTACCGACGTCAACGCCGATCAGATTCATCAGCTCGGGCTGAAGAGCGTGACCGAGATTGAAACCGAGATGATGAAGATTGCGCGGGCGCAGGGCTTCTCGGATTTGAAGACCTTCAACGCACACCTCAAGCAAGACCCGAACCTTCACGCCAAATCGGGACAGCAGCTGCTCGACCTTTACACTCAGTATCGCGACCAGATGTATGAGAAGCTGCCCCAGCTGTTCGGACGTCTTCCAAAAAACAAGTTGGCGGTCGTGCCCATGGAGTCGTTTCGAAGCGCCGATAGCGTGCCCGCGGACTACTCGGTGGGCGCCGGCGACGGCTCGCGCCCAGGACGGATCAACATCAACGAATACGCGCCTGAGAAACGTCTGCTGTTGAATGTGGAGGCGATCGCTTACCACGAAGGCGTCCCCGGACATCATTTGCAGTTTTCGATCGCGCAGGAACTCACCGATCTGCCACCGTTTCGAAAGTACAATCTCGACGTCAATGCCTTCACCGAGGGCTGGGCCTTCTATTCCGAGCGGCTGGGAAAGGAAGTCGGCTTCTATCGCGAGCCATATAGCGACTACGGCCGTCTGCAAAACGAAATGTGGCGCGCGGTGCGCTGGGTGGTGGACACGGGCGTGCATTCGAAACACTGGTCGCGGCAGCAGATGGTGGACTTCTTCCACGAACATACCGCGATGGACGACCAGAACATCGAGACCGAAGTGGATCGCTACATCGCCTGGCCGGCACAAGCGCTTTCTTACAAGATGGGGCAGAGAAAGATTTTGGAACTGCGCGAGCGGGCCCAGCGAGAATTAGGCGCAAAATTCGATCTGCGCGCTTTCCACGATGCGGTACTCGATCAGGGCCCGCTGCCGCTGGATGTGCTGGAAGAGAAGATCAACAACTGGATCGCTGGACGGAAGTAGGAGGGCAGGGCCCAGGAGGCATTGGGGAATCCCGACTGCATTGCTGCGCATCTCACTCACAATGTCAGGAGAAAGCCCTATGAAAGCGATCTTGTGCTTAGCGGTCGTGTGCTTCTTGTTGGTTCACAGCGGAGGAGCTCAGAAGGAGAATGTGCAGCCCCACAAGACCCTTCCATCTGAAACGCACGCGCTTCCTGCTTCCCCAAAGCCGGATTCTGACGACATGGAGCAGATGCGCGCCGACTTGCAGCGGCTTAAAATCCTGCTCAACCAGATGCGGACCAACCTCGCGTTCGTGCAGACTTCACAGACTCCGCTCAAGCACCAGTTCGAGTTGGAAACCGATGCATGGCAGGTGATCGTCGAGCAGATGGAGCGGAGACTGAAGCGCATGGAAGATCGCACCCACGAATCAGCGCGCTAGAGTCAAAGGCAGCGGACAAGAGTGTCCGCTCCACACCCACTACATCACTTCGTTGCGCTTCCGCAGAAATGCGGGGACGTCGAGATCCTCCGGAGTGTAGCTGGGCGATGGCGCGCGCATGCCATCGAGCGAAATCACGTCGGCATGCGCCTGGTTGACCGGCGTCGACGCGGCAGTCTGAAACGCCATCGGCAGGTCAGGCTCAAAAGCCGGTTCACGCTCCACCACCGGCTCGGGCTCAATCATCGGTTCGGGCACATGGAAGCGCTCGTGATGACGGGAAACAATGAGCGGATCGTTGCTCTCGTGCCGCCTTACACGGCGCATGTCGGACTCTTTGAATCCGGTGGCAATGACCGTAATCTTGACTGCATCTTTCATCTTCTCGTCGAGCACCGCGCCGAAGATAATGTTGGCATCCTCGTGTGCGGCACCCTGAATGATGGTGCAAGCCTGCTGCACTTCGGCAAGCTTCAATGAACTGGAGCCCGTGATGTTAATGAGAATGCCGCGGGCACCGTCGATCGCCCCCGCCTCGAGCAAGGGCGAGGCGATGGCGCGTTGCGCGGCTTCCATGGTGCGGCGGTCGCCGGCGGCCGTGGCGGTTCCCATGACGGCGTATCCCATGCCAGCCATGATGGCCTTCACGTCGGCGAAGTCACGGTTGATGATGCCGGGGATGGTGATGATGTCTGCGATCCCCTGCACGCCTTGGCGGAGGATGTCGTCGGCAACGCGAAACGATTCGAAGAAGCCGGCGTTTTCAGCCACACCCAGCAGCTTCTCGTTGGGAATGACGATGGTAGTGTCGATCGATTCCATCAGTTCCGAAACGCCGCGTTCGGCCTGCTGCATACGCCGCTTGCCCTCGAATGCAAACGGCTTGGTGACGACCGCCACCGTCAGTGCGCCCATCTCGCTGGCTAGCGAGGCGATGATTGGTGCCGCTCCCGTGCCGGTGCCGCCGCCGAGTCCGGCGGTGACGAAGATCATGTCCGCGCCTTCGAGGGCTTCGATGATCTTGTCGGAATCTTCGAGCGCGGCTTTACGGCCAATTTCCGGATTGGCGCCCGCGCCAAGGCCGTTCGTCAGCTTCACGCCCAGCTGAATCTTGGTGGCGGCACGCGACATCCGCAGCGCCTGCAGGTCGGTGTTGGCCACGATGAATTCGATGTTCTCCATTCCGGAGTCAATCATGCGGTTGACGGCGTTATTGCCACCGCCTCCGACGCCAATCACCTTGATGCGAGCGTCGTTGCGGGCTTCTTCGTTAAAGCTGATGCGGAGTCCGTTGTCTTCAGTCATGTAAACACCTCGGTAAAACAATTGTTGATTGTTGATTTTTGATTGTTGAATGAAAACCCGAAATGATCATGTCGGTTTTCCAATCAACAATCAAAAATCAAAAATTAGTCGCCTGCGCTACGCGCCTTTCTTCGCGAACATGGCTTTCATGCGCGAACTCCAGCCGCCGTCTTGCAAGCCGCGTGCTAGGCGGGCGCGGTGGCCGTAGTACACCATCCCCAGGACGGTGGCGCATTCCGGCTCGGCTAGCAATGACGGCATCTTCGCCATCGGCGTGGGCCATGCGAGGCGCGCGGCTCTACGCAGCACTGACTCTGCGACATCAAGAATGCCGGGCAAGCGCGAGGCTCCGCCGCTCAACACAAATCCAGCAATGCAGTGATTCAGAACACCTGCCTGACGCAGGTTTTCGCGCAGTAGCTCGAAGAGTTCCCGGGCGCGCGGCTCAAGAATTTCGCCCACCATGCGCTGCGGCATCAGGCGGGAGGGACGATCGCCGACCGAAGGCACCTCGACTTCGTTGCCCTCCGGGATCAGCGTCGCTACGGCGTTGCCGAAATTCTTCTTCAGGCTTTCTGCCTCAGTGAGTCCCGTACAAATGCCAACGGAGAGATCACTTGTGAAGTGATCGCCGCCGACGGGAATTACGGCGGTATGTGCCACGGCGCCCTGCTGGAAGACAATCAGGTCGCAGGAGCCGGCGCCCAGATCGGCAAGGCAGATGCCCAGTTCACGCTCATCCGCGCGCAGCACTGAGTCAGCGCAGGCCAGCGGCTCGAATACAGTGTCATCAACGTGCACGCCGGCTTTGTTAACCGCGGTGACAACATTCTGCGTGGCGTTCGACGCGCCGGTGACGATGTGCACTCGCACTTCGAGGCGGGTTGCCATCATGCCAGTGGGATCCTGCACGCCAGGCTGGTCGTCGAGGATGAACTCCTGCGGCAGAAGGTGGAGAATTTCGCGGTCGGCGGGCAGTGGCATGGTGCGCGCTTTGTCCACCGCCTGACGGATGTCGTCGCGAGAGATTTCTCGCGCACGCCCGCCGAAGGTGATGCCGCCGTGACTGTTCAGGCCGCGGATATGGGCTCCAGCAACTCCGACCAGCGCGTGCTCTACGGGAACGCCGGCCACGTCTTCGGCTTTTTCCACCGCCTTCTGGATACTGCTCACCGCCTTGTCGAGCTCAGTGATCACACCTTTGCGCAGGCCGCGCGATTCACTGATGCCGTGTCCGCGATAGCGCAGGCCGTGCTCGCCGATCTCGGCGACCAGCACGCAGGTCTTGGCGCTGCCTACGTCAACAGCGGTAATGAAGTTGGGCGGCTGGCTGGGCATGGTTATCGCGGGTTCGGCGACGCCTCCTTAGGGATGGCCGGGCTCGGCTTCTTCTGGCTCGCACCGGATGTGGATGGTAACGCCGACAACGAAACTGGTTTTGAAGGTTGGGCTGGGGGTGTGACAGCGGGAGTGGTCTTCGAAATTTGCGCTGGTGACAGGGCTAGGTTGGGCGCTGGTTTTGACGTCTTGGTGAGTTCCGGTATCGGTTTCTTCGCAGAAGCTGGAATCACAGCTTTCGTGGCGGTGTTGGGCCCGGCATTTTTCGCGATCGCCACCGTCGCATGCTTCCCTTTCGGCTTGACTGCGGCACGATGGATTCCCGTTTTGGCAGCGGCTCTCACGGCTGGCTTCGCGGGCTTCTTCACGGGACCGATTGGAGCCGGATGCGTCACGTACTTTTCGTAGTTCACGATAGCTGCGGGCTTCACACCCGCAGACATCGCCGCTTTCGCTGCCGCGGGAGTCAGAGCTGGCGGCCGGCGAATTCCTTCGAGATCGGGGTTCACGATGATCTGACCGTCGTACCGCAGGTCCACCGACTCCAGCTTGTCGAACTGTTGGCGCCACTGTTGCACGTGGGTGATGTAGGTCTTGTAGCGCTGCAGGTAATTCCCCGAGCCCAAATGGACGAGGACTTCGCCGTTCGGGTCGGCGACCACGACTTTCACGTCCTCCGGGTCGGTCAGGTCGACTTCGCTCAGGTCCCGAGAGTAGCTGGCGCCGCCGGAATCGAGTTGCTGAACTAGTTCGTTGTAGCCCTTCATGCGGGCGGAGCGCGTGGAGAGTGGCTCACCGGAATTCATGCCCGCAATCACCGGGAACGAATACTTCCGCTTGCCGTTGGGTGCGAGTTCCATGACCGTGCCGCCGGCGTCGATCAGCGAAATGCGGGAGCCCATCCGCGCAAACGCGACCGGGGTGCGCTCGTGGATCTCCACCCCCAGCCGATTGGGCACGAAGCGCATGACGCTCGCCGACTCCACCCAGGGAATTTGCTCGAGTTGAAGTTTGCGCTGCGCGAGAGGAACGAAAAATATGTTGCGGCCGATGTCGCCGCCCATCACTTCCATGACCTGGGCCTTGGTGACATGCTGCGCCCCGGAGATCTCAATCTGGTCGCTGGAATCGATGCGGAAGCGCCAAGAGTGTTTCCCGTAGCCGTAGAGCGATGTGGCGACCGCACCGAGAATCGCGCACACGAAAATCGCCAGCGCGACCCACTTCAAGCGATTGGCTGTTTGTTTCGGGAGAGAACCGCGCCGGACCGAGACCCGCCTTTGGCCGCGCAGAAAAGGAGATTCCTGCTCCGCTTCCAGATCGAGCAGACGCGAGTCGTCGAAGGGCTCGCGCTCGGGAGCCTGACTGGGAAGAGGATACAACTCTTCCTGGACGATAGTGGAACTAGCTTTCCGCGCCACTCGTTCGGGTCAGTTGTCGTCAGAAAACCGCTGAGCGAGATCAATATAACTTTTTTTCGCGAAATGAGACAGTACAAAGTTGGGAGCGGGTGTGGATTTTGTAATTTCGAATCTGCCGACGAAGCGAAGGGCTCGATGACGAAAAGCGTTCAAATTGCCAAATTACAAAATCACTGGGCGTCGTCGATATCCACGTCCAAGTCAGCGACATCGGGTTGGGCATCGACGGTCACCTGGGAGCCGCTTTGCGGACAAACTACGATCCGGCGGCTGGTGGCGTTACTTAGCTTAAACCGCGTCCGCTCAAGAACACGCATCTTTGACATCTGGGCGCGGTCCAGAACCATGTGGACGCGGTCCAACTTCTGCTCGATACGATCCAGATCGGCCTGACGCAGAGCCATCGCCCGCTCCAGGTCTGCGTGATGCTCCGCCATGACCCGTTCCACTTCCGCCTGCTGACGGACCAGAAACTGGTCGTCGACGGTAAATTCCTGCCGACCGGTAAGAACCCTTGCCAGGGCCAGAGTCTGCTCGGCACGCGTGGCGACCTGGCACAGGACCGCCTCGGCGCGGTCTGCAACTCGATGGGCGAGCGGCAGATTGCCTTTCTGATATTCGCTGTTCAATCCCAGCGTGAATACACCGAGCGCAATCCAATAGAGGGCTTTGTTGTTCATGGCGTGCTCCCTACCTTATGCGCATTGGACGGGTGGGGTGAAAAAAGGTCAACAAGACAAAATTCGTTGGTTGGTGGCCCGTGGTCAGTGGTTAGTTTCGAGAATCAGCCGAAAGCCGGTCATTGGCCGAGCGACTTGTCAACCAGTACTTTCTGCTCCAGCCTCTCCAGAATGATCGGTCCCAGCTGCGACACATTTCCTGCGCCCAGGGTGAGGATCATGTCGCCGGGCTGGGCCAGGGCCGCAATGGCGGCAGACGCATCCACAAACGATGGGATATGGACGGCTTCGCGGTTGCCCTTCGCGGCAATCTGCCGAGCAAGAATCTCCGCAGTTACACCTTCAATCGGCTTCTCGCTGGCGGCATAGATATCGAGCACAAAGACTGAGTCGGCATCGGCAAAGGCCGTGGTGAAGTCGTCGAATAAGTCGCGGGTCCGGGTGTAGCGGTGCGGCTGGAAGATGACGTGCACCCGCTGGAATCCGCACTGGCGGGCAGCGGCCAGAGTGGCACGAATCTCGGTGGGATGGTGTCCGTAGTCGTCGATCACGCTGACGCCAGCGGCCTGGCCGCGAAGCTGGAAGCGGCGGTCCACGCCGCGGAAATGGTCGAGCGCGGAGCGGATCTGGTCGGGCGGCACGTCGAGCGCCGTTCCAACCGCAACCGCAGCCGTCGCATTCAGGACGTTGTGGACCCCAGGCACGTGCAGCGTGAACTCGCCCAGATCTTTTTCCTTGTATGCCACGTGGAATTTGCTGAGCGGAGCGCGCTCGCCAAGGACTGTGCCGGCTCCTGTGACGCGAATGAGGAAGTCCGAGCCATGCGCCGTCCCGTAGGTCAAGACGCGGCGATGAACCCGGGGCAGCAGGCGTTCCAGGATCGGGTCATCATTACAGCCCACGACCATGCCGTAAAAAGGGATGCGTTCCATGAATTCCAAAAATGTTCGCCGGACGTCGCGCATGTCGCGATAGCAGTCCATGTGCTCGCGGTCGATGTTGGTCACGACCGACAGAATGGGTGAGAGCTTTAGAAACGACCGGTCGCTTTCGTCGGCTTCAGCAACCAGATATTGCGACTTACCGAGGCGGGCGTTCGAGCCCATGGCGTCGACGCGTCCGCCGACAACCACGGTCGGGTCGAGTCCGCCTGCCGCTAGAACTGCTGCAACCATCGAAGTGGTGGTCGTCTTGCCGTGCATACCGGCAATGGCGATACCGTACTTCAACCGCATCAATTCGGCCAGCATCTCGGCGCGCGGGATCACGGGAATGTGCAGACGGCGGGCTTCGGCGACCTCAGCGTTGTCCATCGAGACAGCCGAACTGGTGACGACTGCGTCTGCACCCGCGACGTTCGATGCGGCGTGTCCGTCGTGGATCGTCGCACCCAGGGAGGCCAGGCGCTGGGTAACAGCCGAACTCTTCAGGTCCGAGCCGGAGATCTTGTAGCCAAGATTCAACAGCACTTCGGCAATCCCGCTCATGCCGATGCCGCCGATACCGACGAAATGAATGCGCTGGATCTTGGCAAACATGGAGCTTCAGTCCCCGCGGGCTGATGATAAAGCATTTGGGGCTGAAGGCGCTGCAACCTACTCGCGAGCGATAAGGCCCTCGACCATCGCCGCGATCTCCTCGACTGCCTTGGGATGTGCCAACGATTTCGCAGCCGCCGACATGTTCAGCAGCCGGTGGGGATCGCCGATCAGGGCTGCGATTGTATCCACCAGGTAGGCTGCCTCCAGGTTCGATTCCTCGACGACGATCGCCGCGCCGGCGCGCTCAAGCGCCCGGGCGTTGACGTTTTGATGGTCGTCCGCAGCGCGGGGGAAAGGCACGAAGATCGCGGGCTTGCCGGCTGCCGTGATCTCCGCCACGGTGCTTGCACCCGAGCGGCAGACCAGCAGATCGGCTCGTGCGAATGTGGCCGGCATGTCGTCAATAAACTTGTGGACTGCGCCGGACACGCCTACTCCCTGGTATGCCGCGAGAACGTTGTCGTAGTCGCACTGGCCGGTCTGGTGGATGACGTGGAGTCCGGGAACTCGGTCGCGCAGGCCTGGCAGCGATTCAATCATCGCCTGGTTGATGGCGCGTGCGCCCTGGCTTCCGCCGAAGACGAGCAAAGTCGGAGGGCCACCGGCCTTCACAGGGATGCCGAAGAACGCCTCGCGCACCGGAACCCCTGTCACTTTGCATCGGGGAAAATATTCGCAGGTCTCTTCGAAATGCACCGCCGCCACCGAGACCCAGCGCGCCACCACACGGTTGGCAAATCCTGGGACAACGTTCGGCTCGAAAGCCAGGGTTGGGATGCGCCGCCGGATGGCCCCAAACATCGCTGGCCCGGAGGCGTATCCACCCACGCCGATCACGACGTCGGGATCGAAGTCGGAGAGCATCCGTCCCGAAGTCCAGAGGGCGCGCGGCAGGTCGAACATGGTCTTGGCACGGGTCATCAGGCTGACGTTCTTGAGCCCGCCGACTTTGATGAGTTCGAGGAGAAATCCAGCCTGCGGGACCAGGCGTGTCTCAATCCCGCGCGCCGTGCCGATGAAGAGCACTTCAGCGGCAAACTGCTTTTTTAGTTGATGAGCAATGGCCAGGGCCGGGATGACGTGTCCGCCGGTACCGCCGCCCGCGATGACTACACGCATGAGGTGAATATAAACTACGACTTCCGCGGAAAAAGAGCCTGCAAAGGTTACCGTATCAAGCGTTCTTGGAGAGAGGAGCCATGCGCAAGGCGTTATCGCTGATCTCTCTTGGTGTCTCCGTCTGTCTGGCCTGCAACAACGTCAAACCGGCGCCGGACAATATTATCGAGCAAGGCATGGCCGCCATCAACCTGAGCGCCGTAACCAATTCCAATCAAACGCAGACGTTCACCGAAGTAAAGCGAGCAAGTCTCCTTCCCCAAGCGGTGCTTGACTAGTTCGGGGGAATGGCAGATCCCGGACAGCCTTTCAATGCTACAGACGTCGTCGAGCCGAAATTGCCCATGCGCAAACTCATCGCGGCCGCGGTTCCAAACAGCATTGCATCGTAACTTACTGGCAAGGTGGAATCGGTCTTTCGTTCAAGACAACCATCTTTGAATTGTCCGGCGGAAGCGCCAGGATCGTTTGGGTTTCCTTTTCTCAAGGGGGCTTCAATTTTCGAGACCTGAAAGAGATGGTTGAGTCGGGCCGGATACGCAACGATCTGGCTACCGGATCGCGGTGACCCGATAGAATAGAACAAAGCGCCTTAGCCTATTCTGCCTGCTTCGTAATATTCAGCAGCACGCCCACGCACGCCAGCGTCACGAATAGCGACGAGCCCCCGTAGGAAACAAACGGCAGCGGGATACCTTTGGTTGGCATCAGGCCGAGCACTACGCTGATGTTGATAAAGGCCTGGAGCACGATCATGCTGGTGATTCCGACCGCGAGGAAGCGGCCGAAGTTGTCCTGAGTGCGCAGCGCGGCGCGCGTTCCCCGCCAAAGGAAAATTGCAAACAAGACCACGACTGTCAGTGCGCCCAACAGGCCGAGTTCTTCGGCGGTGACGGCAAAAATGAAATCCGTGTGCGGTTCGGGCAGATAGAAGAGCTTCTGTTTGCCCTCCATGAGGCCGAGTCCGGTGACGCCGCCGGTCGAGACTGCGATCAGCGACTGGATCATGTGGAAGCCGCGTCCCTGGGGGTCGGAATAGGGGTTCAGAAAGGCCAGGATGCGGTCCTTCCGGTAGGCAACGTGAAAGATCAGGAAATAGAGCGGCAGGATGGAGGCGGCAAACGCGTACCCGAAATAGCGCAATCGGATCCCCGCGATGAACAACATGCACGCCGTGATACCGACACAGGCCAGCGCTGTCCCTAGATCGGGTTGAAAGACGATCAGGCAGAGAATGACCAGCGTGGGCACGACTGCGGGCAGGATCGTGTTGCGCCAGTCGTCCATCGCTTTGGTCTTATTTTCAAGAAACCATGCCAGGAACAGAATGAGCGCAGGCTTGGCCAGTTCCGAGGGCTGGAAGGAGATCGGGCCCAGATGGAACCAACGATGAGTGCCGTGGGTGCGGTCAAGAAAGAAGACGGAGATCAGCAGGAGTGTCGTAAAGCCGAGCAGCAGAAAGACAAACGCAGGATGCTTCAGACGTTTGTAATCCACCTTCATGGCCACAACCATCACAGCCAGCCCGGCGACTGCCCACACCAGTTGCTTCAACAAGAATTCGTAGGCCGATCCGTAGCGTTCTTTGGCCATGACCGCCGACGCACTGAAAACCATGACCAGTCCGATGAACACCAGGATGGCGGTGACAGTGAACATCCAGCGATCGACACTGACACGCTTGGCCATGGGAAGAGATTCATTTCACCACGGAGAGAGGGCTAGATTGTTGATTGTTGATTTTTGATTGTTGATTGTTCTGGTTCACGGGGGTGCAAATCAATCATTCAACAATCGAAAATCAACAATTTGACTACCCTCGTAGCGCTTTGACCACTTCCTTAAACACCCGTCCCCGGTGTTCGTAATTCTGAAACTGGTCGAAACTGGCGCACGCCGGGGCGAGGAGAACAATGTCACCGGTGGTGGCGGCCTCGCTGGCATGGCGAACGGCATTTTCAAGTGTTTGCGAAGGAACGATCTCAGCGGAGCCTGCGATCTGCGATTCAATTTTCGCAGCCGCTGCTCCGATCGTGTACACCCGCTTGACGCGGTCGCGCAGCAAGTGGTTGAGTACGGAATAGTCGCTGCCCTTGTCCTTGCCGCCCAAGATCAAATGGATATTGGCCGGGAACGACTCGAGCGCCTTGATGGTCGCGTCCACGTTCGTCGCCTTCGAGTCGTTGTAGTAGTCGACGCCCGCAACCTTGGCGACGAACTCCAGACGGTGCTCAACTGCCTTGAAGTTCCGTACCGCGTCCCGAATCTGCCCTGGCTGACAACCTACCAGCGCGCCAATCAAGACCCCGGCCAGTACGTTCTCCAAGTTGTGCGCGCCCTTTAACGGAATCTCCGAGACCGGCATGATCTCGCGCCCGCCCTTCCCGTCGCGAAAAAAAATATACCCGGCGCGAACGAACGCTCCCTTCTCGACTTCCTTCTTCCTGCTGAACCAGAACAACTGCGCGCGCGTGCGGCCTGCGAGTCCGGCGGTGGTGGGATCGTCAGCGTTGAGGACTGAAAAATCACTTGTCTGTTGATTTTCAAAGATGCGAGCCTTCGCGCTAACGTAATTGGCAAATGTCTTGTGCCGATCCAGATGGTCGGGGGTAATGTTCAGAACGACCGCGATCCGCGGGCGAAACTCAACAATCGTTTCCAACTGGAAGCTTGAGACCTCGAGCACAACCCATGCATCCGGCTTGGCTTGGTCCGCGAAGCTGATCGCCGGGGTGCCAATGTTGCCGCCGACCAGCGTTGGAAATTTTCCAGCGGCAATGATTTCGCCCGCCAACGTTGTCGTTGTCGTTTTGCCGTTGGCACCCGTGATCGCCACGATTTGCCGGGGGAGAAACTGCGCGGCCAGCTCCACCTCACCGATCACCGGTTCACCTAACGCTCGCGCCTGTTCGAGTTGAGGGGCGTCGAACGGCACTCCCGGGCTGACGACGATCAAATCCTGTCCTCGGAAGGTGCGGTCGCCGTGGCCCCCGGTTTCGACGGTGATTCCGTGATCGAGCAAGAGGAGAATCTCGTTGCGCAGCTCCGCCTCGGGCTTGGAGTCGGAAACGGTCACGCGCGCCCCGTGCGCTTTCAAAAACAATGCCGAGGCCACGCCCGACTTGCCCAGGCCGACGACTAACGCGCGTTTGTTTTGCAGGTCCACGCTTTAGCTTTTACCACAGAGGCACAGAGCCACAGAGATACCCAATTGTTGTTTTTTTCGCCTTTCGCTTTCTCTGTGTCTCTGTTGTGAAAACCTACCTCAGCTTCAGGGTTGTCAGCGCAAACAGCGCGAATACCAGCGACGCGATCCAGAAGCGCACGATCACCTTCGATTCCGACCAGCCCAGCAGCTCAAAGTGGTGATGGATGGGCGCCATCTTGAAAACGCGTTTCTTCCTCAGTTTGTAAGAACCGACCTGAATGATCACGGAGAACGCCTCGATGACGAAGACTCCGCCGATGAACGGCAGCAGTAGTTCCTGCTTGATCATGACCGCGACGGTTCCAATCGCGCCGCCGAGAGCCAGCGACCCCACGTCGCCCATGAACACTTCCGCTGGATGCGCGTTGTACCAGAGAAATCCGATTGCGGACCCAACCATCGCTCCACAGAAGATGGTCAGTTCGCCAATCTGCGGCATGCGCTGGAGCTCAAGATAGGTCGCGAAAGCAGCATGACCGCTCACATAGGTGAGGACAGCAAGCGCTCCGGCGGCAATCACAGTGCAGCCAATGGCTAGGCCATCGAGACCGTCGGTAAGATTCACGGCATTGCTGGAGCCGACGATCACGATCACCACGAAGATTACAAATGGCAGAAAAGCGAGCGGCCACAGTTGCGGATGCAAAGCCCATTTCTCGATCACCAGATCCGGCCGGAACTGTTTGAAAAACGGCACCAGCAGCCGGGTGGAGTACATTCCGCGATATTGCAGATCGATGAGCGCGACCGCGATCAGGGTGCTGGTTGCAATCTGCAATCCAAGCTTGGCGCGGGCTGTCAGGCCGAGATTGCGGCGATGCACGACTTTGAGGTAGTCATCCGCAAAACCGATGGCGGCAAACGCTATCGTGGAGAGCACGGCGATCCAGACAAAGGGATTGCTCAAATCGGCCCACAGCAATGTCGGCACCACGATGCTGATGGCAATCAGCAGGCCGCCCATGGTCGGCGTGCCCGCTTTTTTCTGGTGCGCCTGCGGTCCCTCCTCGCGAATGTATTGCCCGATTTGAAAATCACGCAGCCGCTGAATGATGATCGGACCCACGATCAAAGCGGTGAACAGCGCGGTCAGACTGGCGAAAGCGGTGCGGAACGTCAGATAGCGGAAGATGCGGAACGGCGGGAAGTAATGGAACAGCTTCAGATATAAGAGCCAGTAGAGCAATCCGCCTCCGAAATCAGTCCCCGGTTCTCAGTTTCCGGTTCTCCGCGCGTCCCTGGAACGAATACCACTTCTTTGCCGCCAACCTTCCAGGGCTTTCTCCAGCTTCACGCCACGAGAGCCTTTCAGCAAAACGACATCTCCTTCACGCGCTTCGCGAGCGAGCCAGTCGCCAGCTTCTTCGGGTGTAGCGACGAACTCCGCTTTCATACCAGCTTCGAGCGCCGCTTCCACCATCGGCTGCGCCAGTCCCCGGACGCCGAGCAGAAAATCCAGCTTCTTGCTCGCGATGTAGCGTCCACATTCGCGGTGCAACTGTTCGCCTGTGGGACCGAGCTCCAACATCTCGCCAGCCACAACCATTCGCCGCTTTGCAGGCATCGCTGCCAGCGTGTCCACCGCTGCTATGAGCGCCTTCGGACTGGAATTGTAGCAATCGTTCAGCACCGTGATGTTACCCAGTTGGACGACCTGCCCGCGTTTGTCACCGGGTGCGAGCGCGGGCAGGGCTGCCGCGATCTCCGAAGGAGTGATGCCATGTTCGAGCGCGACCGACGCCGCGGCCAGCACGTTGTACACGTTGTGCGTCCCCAGCAGCGGACTGCGCACCGCCTGCCGCACTCCCTGGCTGATGAGATCGAACCGCGTGCCTTCGGGACCGAGGACTTCGATGTTCTCTGCGCGGAGGTCGGCCGTCGTTTTCAGGCCGAACAAGATGACTTTGCCCTTGAAGTCGCGGCCGAACTGGCTAACGTACTCGTCGTCTCCATTCAAAACGGCAGTGCCGCCGTGCGGCAGGGCTTCGATCAGTTCGTACTTGGCACGCGCAATTCCGGCGACCGAATCGAAAAACTCCAGGTGGACTGGACCGACCGCAGTCACCACGCCCTCGTTCGGCAGGGCGATTCGCGCCAGGGTGGCAATCTCGCCTGCGTGCGACATTCCCATCTCGATCACGGCGAGATTGTATTCGGGCTCCAGCGTAAGTAGCCCAAGTGGCAGTCCGAAATGATTGTTGAAATTTCCTTTGGAGTGGTGCACTCGATGCCGTATCGAAAGCAGGTGGGCCATTGCATCCTTGGTCGTGGTCTTTCCCATCGAGCCTGTAATCCCGATAGCCGTCTTTCCCCACAACTTCCGCACGGCTGTGGCGAGCGTTTGCAGGGCGACGAGTGTGTCGTCAACCGCTAACAAGCCAGTCTTTGCGGGATAGCGATTCAGTTGATCTTTCCGGACGATGGCGCTGATCGCACCCTTACTCAAGGCGTGCTCAACAAAGTCGTGCCCGTCGAGGCGTTCGCCCTTCACCGCAAAGAAAAGTTCTCCGCTCTGCACGGTGCGCGAGTCAATGGAGTATCCCTGCGCCAGGGCGCGCGGGTCGTATTCGCCGATAGCGGTGGTGAATTCTGCGATTCGGGACAGGGATAGGTTCATGCGGACTTCCCCACGCTACTCGCTCGGGCAGTCTCGCAGTCGTAGCCCAGGGCTTTTAAACTTTCTCGAGCCACTTCGACATCATCGAACGGGACGGTCCCCGCTCTCGTCACCTGCACTTTTTCATGCCCCTTGCCGGCCAGCAGCACGATGTCGCCAGGTACGGCTTGCTGAAGCGCGAGCATGATGGCTTTTCGGCGGTCGGGCTCCATCGTATATTTCGCGCCTGACTTCTGGAGCCCGACGAGCGCGTCGTTCATGATCGCTAGCGGATCCTCGGAACGAGGGTTGTCTGACGTCAGCAGCACGAAATCGCTACCCTTGCCCGCTGCCTCGCCCATCAGCGGACGCTTGGTGCGATCGCGATCGCCGCCGCAACCGAATAATGTGATGACTCTTCCCTTTAACCCTGCGCGGGCGACAAAATCACGAGCCAGCGCCGTCAGGTTACGGAGTGCGTCGTCGGTGTGGGCGTAGTCCACCGCGACCGTAAACGGTTGCCCGCAATCCACCCGCTCGAAACGGCCGGGAACACGAGCCAGATCGAAAATCCCTTTGGCAATCGGTCCGGTGGGACAATCGCGAGCATATCCCGCAGCCGAGGCGGCCAGCGCGTTGTAGACATTGACTGGGCCAATCATCGGCGACCACATGGGGATCCTGCCGGAGGGCGTGATCATCTGGAAGCGCGTTCCGTGACCCGTGAACTCGACCGACTCGGCGTGGAAGTCGCCTGCGGTCAGACCGTACGAAAACACGACCGAGTTCTTCTTCTGGCTTAGAGTCAGCAATCGTCGGCCGTGTTCATCGTCGGTATTGATGACGGCTGCGCGCGGCGGCGCAGTGCCGCAGCCCTCGAACAAGACCTGCTTGACGCGGAAATATTCCTCCATCGTACCGTGGTAGTCGAGATGGTCGCGCGTGAGATTTGTGAACACCGCAACGTCGAACGGAATCCCGAACACGCGCTGTTGCTCCAGCGCGTGCGATGAAACTTCCATCACCGATTCCGTCACGCCTTGGTTTAAGCCTTCCGCCAGGAGGCGGTTCAACTCCAGCGCTTCGGGCGTAGTGTGAGGAGCAGGGAGCACTTTGCCGGCGACATGATATTCAATCGTTCCCACCAGGGCAGTCTTCCGCCCGGCGGCCCGAAGAATCGATTCGATCAAGAATGCTGTCGTGCTCTTTCCGTTAGTGCCAGTGATTCCGGTGTTGGCGATGCGCTCCGCGGGACGTTTGTAGAAGTTGGCACTCAGCCGCGCCAGAGCGCGTCGACCATGCGGAACCTGTGCCCAGGCTATGCCGGGGCGCGGCACTTCCGTTGCTGAATCCGTAACAATTGCGACCGCTCCAGCAGCGATAGTCTGATCAATAAAGCGATTGCCGTCGCTGGTCTCGCCCTTCATGGCGATAAAGACCTTGCCTGGCTCCACGCGACGGGAATCGTATTCCACACCGGTGACTGGCGGATTGCCGCTCTGGGAGAGCACTTCCGCGCCCTCGAGCAGTTGTTGGAAGGTCATTGGAGTGATTATAAGCTGGGTCTTTCAAGACCCTCGCTGTAGAGACACGGCAAGCCGCGCCTCTCGCCAGGACGCTTTTATCTTCCGAACTTCACCATTACACGCGATCCGGCCGCTACCTTTGCGCCCGGCGCGGGCGTTTGCTCCCGGGCTACGCCGCTGCCGACTGCATCGAGGTCGAGGCCGGCGTCCTGCGCTGCTTCGACCGCGGCGCGCACGTTCTTGCCGAGGAACGAAGGCACTGCGATTCCACCTTCTTCTACTTCCAGGATGACCGTTCCGCTCGCGGGTAGTTTCTGTTCAGATGCATCGTCTGGTTTCGCAGATGGAGCGTTGAGTGCAGCCTGCGTTGGCGCGGCATTCTCTTTCTCTTTCTGCGTCAAAGCCGCCGGCACCACTTGCGCCGCGATTGTCGCCGCCTTCGACTGGGCTGGCGCTGACGGCGTTTCCCCTGCATCGGCCAGATCCAAACCAGTTCCCAAGTGATCGGGCGCGCTTTCGTCCAGGTCTTTGTCGGGCGCGTTGCGACGGGCCAGCAATACCTGGCGGCTGGGCGGAATCTCCACGTCGTGCGGGACGTGCATGTATTCGAGTACTTGCTGGGCCACGCGCTGGAAGACCGGGGCCGAAACCTGTCCGCCTTGATGCAAGCCAACTGCAGAATCGAGTATGACCGCCACCGAAACTTTCGGATCGTTGACCGGCGCGAATCCCGCAAATGATGCGACGTACTTCGTCTTCGAATAGGTGCGCGTCGCCGGATCGACTTTTTGCGCGGTACCGGTCTTGCCGGCGGAACTGTAACCTTCCAGAATCGCTTTGCGGCCGGTGCCGTGCAACACCACGCCCTGTAGGATCTGGCGCATCTGCGCCGCAGTCAGCGATGAGATCACCCGCCGGCCCTCCGCCGGCTGGAAAGAGATCGTCTGTGGAGTACTCTGCGGCTCAACTGTGCCAGCTACAATTCGCGGTGCGACCCACACCCCGTCGTTGGCCATCGTAGAAATCAACGCGATCAGCTGCAACGGCGATATCCCGATCTCCTGTCCCATTGAAATGGCGCCGATCGAAACCTTCGACCAGCGATTCACCGGTTTGGTCATGCCGCGCGTTTCACCGGGCAGTTCGATGCCCGTCTGTTGTCCGAATCCGAAAGCGCGAATGTATTTGTAGAAGCGATCTTCTCCCAGGCGGAGCGCGATCTTGATGGCGCCGACGTCGCTCGACTCCGCGATGATGTCCGAGACCGAGAGCACGCCATGCGGCTTGCTGTCGCGGATGCGCATGCCGTTGATTACGATCGAGCCCATCTGGCAGTCGAACATTTCGTCCGGGCGGGTGATCTTCTCTTCTAATCCTGCCGACACGGTCACGATCTTGAAGGTCGAGCCGGGCTCGTAGATGTCGCTGACCGCGCGATCCTTTAGCGCATCAACTGTTATTTCCTTGCGAAGATTCGGATTGAAGGTGGGCCGGTTGGCGAGGGCCAGAACTTCGCCGGTGCGGGGATTCTGCACGATCACCGTTCCAGCGACGGCTTTAGTCTGTTCCATCGCCGTCTCCAATTCGCGTTCGGCGATGTACTGAATATTCTGATCTACGGTCAGGACCAGGTTGTTTCCCGGCTCGGGCTGCTTCTCGACGCTCGAGAACCAGCGCTTGCGGGCATCTACGGAAATCATCAGCTTGCCGGGTTTTCCCTGGAGCTCGGCATTGAACTGGCGCTCCAGCCCGCTTAGGCCTTGGTCGTCGGTGCCTACGTAGCCGAGCATCTGCGCCGCCAGTTCGCGCTTGGGATAGAACCGCTTGGGCTCTTTCTGAAAATGGATGCCTTGCAGGTTCATGCCTCGGATACGTTCGATGACTTCCGCGTCCGCTTTGCGCGCCACCCAGCAGAATGTCTTGCGGGCGCGGCAATCGGCGAGCAAGACGCGAGGATCGTCACGAGTGATGCGGGCAATCAGACTAATGGTGTTGGCAAGATCTGGAATCTCGGTGGGAACGGCGAATGCCGAGTCTACCTGGATCGACATGGCGAGCTCACGCCCGGCGCGGTCGTATATGATCCCACGCTTTGGCGAAAGATCAAAGCTGCGCTGCTGCTGGTGCTGGGCACGTTGCGCGAAATCTCCGTAGCAGAAGATCTGGAGATAGACCAGGCGCAGGCAAATGGCCACCAGCCATAGGCAGAGGAATCCGCTCAAGGCGTAGAGCCTGAAATTTCTGCCGGCCGGGGTGCTGTCTGTCGCCACTTTCGCTTCGTCTCTAGAAAGGTTCGGCGGCCCAAAAGAGCCGCCGCGAAAGCAAGAGAACCTATTCGGTTACTGCCCGACACACTTCTCTGCTCACTATCCTGATTCCGTAGTAAACCGGGGGGCCCCGTAGCTCAGATGGATAGAGCGACCCGTTGCTAACGGGTAGGTCGCCAGTCCGAATCTGGTCGGGGCCTCCAGGCTCCTTGTGCCGATGCCTTCGAACCACATCGGCGCTTTGACACGGAGGGTGCAACCCGTTGGTCGTGGAAACCGTCCATCAAACGGTCAACCGTGCGCAAACACGGTGGAGTTCGATTCTCCCACCCTCCGCAATCAAACTCTCAAAAAAGCTGATATTTCGCCTTATTGAAACGTCGTCGCTCCCTCTGGCCAAAGGCGATGAAGAGAGCGTTGGCAGGACGGGAATCATCGATATGTGATTCCCGCGGGTGCCAGTATAGCTCCATATCCCCTGACCAAAAAACATTGGCCAATTCCTCTATCTGGCCGAAATCACTGATATTGGCGTTACGCTGGCCATGACCGACGTGCCCGTGTCAGCATCCACATCCAGATGCATGACTTGCCCCGGTTGCGGAGACTGCAGGCCAAGTTTGCGCGCCATTACGTCGATCCGCTCCGGGTCGCGTAGGGACGCTTCTTCCAGTCTCAGAGCCCGGTTCATTTCCTGTAAGCCGTCGCGCTGACTGCGCAGCGCTTCGATCTGGTAACCGTACTCGATGGCGCGGAAGTGCTGGAGAGCGTATCCCATGACCAGCGCGAACAAGATGCACAGCGCGATGCCAAATTGTTTCATCTCGCGAGCCCGGCGCGGATCTTCGACTTTCACCAGGCGCGAGTTGTCGATGGTCTTCCGGAAATAAATTTCCGGAGTTCCCAGCCAGCACGATTTCCGCCGGCCGGAAGGAGCTGCGCTGCTGATTGCCGCTGCTGCACTCATGGTATGCGACTCCGTTATGCCACTCCGCGAAGGTTGTTGTCGCAGCTTGCGCTGTCCTGGCCGGACACAAACCAGATTTCCATTTCCGCCACTAATTCCGCTTCCGCCTGCGTCTTTTGTTCGACGCGTTCGACGGTCGCGATCAGGTCCTCGATCAGGGTTCCCGTTAGCATTTCTGTATTTCCCGCTTCTCTTCCGGACTCGGCCTTGTTCTGTTTTTTTGTGGCCGCTCCGGAGTACTCCACCACAGAATCTTGAGACTGCCGAGGCTGAAGCCTGTCATCAACCCTGCAAACGCGGCCCTAAAGGGCCGCTCTTCCACAATTCTTTACCCGGCACGACTTACAATCACCGCACCGGGGAGCCCGCCAGTTTCTCCGGGCAAACCCAAACTTTTCTCGCTTCAAACTTTGGCCGGCAAGTTACCGGCGCTACAGCCGCTCCGCTGCGCGCATCTTTGCGCTGCGCGACCGCGGATTACGATCGATCTCTTCTTCTGATGCGGTCAGCGGTTTTTTCGTTAGTAAACGAAAGTACTTGTCTTTGCCTTTGCGCAATGCATCTTTGACGATCCTGTCTTCGAGCGAGTGAAAGCTGATCACGACCAGTCTTCCGCCCGGCTTCAACACGCGGGGCGCCGCCTCCAGCAGTGCTTTCAGATCGTCCAGTTCACGGTTTACGAAGATTCGGAGAGCCTGAAAGGTTCGGGTCGCCGGATGAATCCTTTCGTACTTGTGTTGACCCAGTTTCATTGACCGGGCCGCGGTCGATATCACATCCACAAGTTGCCTGGTAGTGCGTATCGGCCGCGACCGGACAATGGCTCTGGCGATTCTCCGCGACCTCCTTTCCTCACCGAATTCGTAAATCACAT
>JACXTT010002952.1_pt1 | contig 26609 bp, 18 predicted proteins | sample 9270951 | NCBI WGS metagenome assembly JACXTT01 (sample SAMN15532306, study PRJNA645909) | rock metagenome | isolation source: weathered quartz diorite | place: Puerto Rico | collected 2017-06-21
GGATTGTGATAGAGTTTTTGCCACGCCATGCGGATCTTCGTTTTGGGGGCCGGAGCGACCGGTTCCCTTCTCGCACAATTGCTGGAGCGGCAAGGACATACGGTCTGGTGCGGCGACCGCGACCCGGAGCGCGCGCGGCGCTTCCTGGGCAAAAAAAGCACCATCGCCGTCACGGAAGTGAACGCGCGAAACCTGCGGGGGATTGTAAAGGCGGCGAAGGGCTGCCACCTCATCGTCAACGCCTCGGCGTCGCTTTTCAATGAGATCGTGTTGCGCGCGGCGCTGCGGCTGCGGGCGCATTACATGGATCTGAGTTCCCACCTGACGCGGCATCCCTTCCGAGCGGAGCAATTTCGCTACGCAAAAAGATTCGAAGAAAAGAACCGCGCGGCGCTGATCAATGCCGGAGTAGCGCCGGGGCTGACCAATCTGCTGGTGAAGCGCGGAGCCGAGATGCTTGATGAGGTCGAGGCCGTGCATATCCGGCTGTATGAAAGTACGGAAAGCGACGACCCGATCTCGCAATGGTCGCCGGAAGTTTCGTTCGACGAAGCGATTTCGCATCCGCAAGTCTACCGAAACGGAAAGTTTCAGCTCGGAAAGCGTTTCTCGGAAGTCGAAAAGTTCCGCTTTCCCGAACCGGTTGGGAGGGTAAGCGTGGTGCTCGCGGCACAGGATGAAGTGGCCACGCTGCCGCGCTTCATCGCGATGGGCCAACTCGATGTGAAGATCGGCGGGAATGAAATCGATCGGCTGAGGCGCTGGCACAAGCAAGGGAAACTATCGAAATCCCGCGGGATGGCAAAACTGCGATTTCCTCAGACGTCCTCACCGCGGATGATCGCGAAACTGATTCGTCAGGGAGTCCTGCAAAACGCGCGGTTTGCGGCAGCAGTGCTGGTTCGCGGGAAGAAGCGCGGCAAGAAGGAGGACGTGTACCTGCTGATCCGCAGCGACTGCTTGTTTCCCACGCTTTATCAAATTCGGCGGAAAGGATTATTCACGACGCCGGTAGCCTACGCCACGGCTCATGTGGGGGCACTCTTCATCAAGTTTCTGCCGCGGGAGCTCGCGGGCGTATTCTCGCCGGAGATGCTGCCTGCGGAAACGCGCCGGGCCATTCTGGCCGGGATCCGCAATAACAGCATTCGAATTACGCACAAGACGACTGTGCTGAAACACCACGGCGAAGACGACGAAGAGTTGTAGCCAGTCCACTGCGCCACAAGAACACGGCCAGGCGTGGTTGACTGGCCTTACGCGAGCTAAGAATTAATCCGCCGAAGCGGCCTTGGCATTCCCTGAAAAATGTATGGTGATCAGGAAGCCATTCGTCCCATCATATGAGAACTTGTGGCCGTCTCCCTCGAAGGCTTCATGCTTGTTCTTCCACATGCGAAAGCCATCGTTGGACTGCGCCGCCCAGTACTTCAAGTTGTGCATAACCACTTCGTGGCTGGAATTATCGCCCTTCACGCGCTCAAGGATTACTTCGCCCTTGCCATTGTTCATCTTGGCGTGAGCTACGCCGGTCTTGGTGTCCACGTTCCAAGAAAATGCCGCAGTATCCACTGCCTTTTTTTGCCAGGGAATCGCCGCATAGACCTGGGGGAGAATGTCAGCGAGTGCGGTCTGCTGCTCCTTGCTGACGCTGGGATCGAAGTTCATCACCAGCCAGGAATCTTTGCCGGTGCTCCAGTCGCTGCCTAGATCGGCCGCAAGCCAGACCTTGGCGCCATCCAGCTTGGTGTCTTTGTAATAGCCCTTGTCCACTTTCAGCACGAGGTTGGCACGGCAAAATTGCTCATTCATATGATGCTCGCCCATATGATTCGTGGAATGGGTATTGAAGTAGCAGGGACAGAACATGTCGCAACTGCAGGCTTCGATGTAGCTGGCGGTCATGTCAAAGTCAGGTTTGGAAGATTTCTCCTGCGCGTAGGACGTGAGATAGATGATGCTGGCTGAAAGCGCAAGGAGAGGAAAGAGAAGCATACGAGACGTACGTAACATTTTTCCCTCCAAAATAGTGATGTCGGGCAGGACCCTGCCGAGATTAGCGCGAGTCTACTCCCGAAGATTGGCGGATACAAGCTTCCTTCCAGCCGGTGCGACAGCAGCGAACAAAATAGAACTCTAGTTCTCCGTTCGAGGAAGAGTTCCTAGGGCCGCGCTTCGAAGAAGACTGGGTTCAAGTCGAATCGAATCGGATTGTATGGCGGGAGGATGGCAGCGGCAAGAAAAGCTTCAGCAGCAGCGGTTGGGACGGGAATAGCGACGGTTGAGCTGCTCGACGTAGTACTCCTCCGGCGAAAGCGCGGGGCGAGCGCTGGATTGCGTGCGCGGTGAGCGCAGATAGCGTTCGTAGGCGGCATCGCCGCACCATTCGCGAAGGCCGCGCCAGAAGCGGCGGAGCGGACGCGAGATGGATTTTGGAATGCGCGGCATCAGTCGTCTCCATGTGCCGCGCCGGTAAAGTTCGCAGCCCACTTCGTTGCAACGTAGGGGGACTCATGAAGCACTGGTTGCTTGCGGCGGCTGAGAATCGAGTACCACTGCCCGAGCGCCTCCACAATCAGCACGAGAATCATGGAGGCGAGAACGGCAGTGACCGCGGCGTCGAGGCGCTGGTTGAAAATGAGGCGCTGCGTTTCCGCAATTTTCTCAGCGGGAATTTTTCCGGCTGCAATTTGAGCGGCCAAGGTGTTCGCGTAGGCGAGGAAACCGATGCGAGGATTCGAATGGAAGATTTTCTGGCAGCTCGCGGTCATGGTGATTACGACCAGCCACGCCATGGGCAGCAGCGTCACCCAAATCCAGCGGAGGCTGCCCATTTTCATCAGAATCGTGGTGGCAACGACGAGCGCGACCGCGGCTAACAACTGATTTGAAATGCCAAAGAGCGGCCAGAGCGAATTGATGCCGCCAAGTGGATCGACAACGCCTTGATAAAGAAAGTAGCCCCACAGCGCGACGATGATGGCGCTGGAAATCAGAACGCCCGGCATCCAGCCGGTGCGGCTGAACGGCTTCCAGATGCGCCCGCCGAGCTCCTGCACCATGAAGCGGCCGACGCGCGTGCCTGCGTCGAGAACGGTAAGAATGAAAAGCGCCTCGAACATGATGGCGAAGTGATACCAGATGCTGAGGAGACGCGGACCGCCGATGGTGTTTGAAAAAATTTGCGCCATGCCGACGGCCAGCGAAGGCGCGCCGCCTGCGCGATTCCAGAGTGTGATCTCGCCAACAGCATGCGCCAGGTCAGTCATGGTTTGTGGTTGCAGGGAGTAACCCCAGCCGCTGATCGTTGCGGCAGCCGCGTCTGCGGTGGCGCCGACAATGCTGGGCGGGCTGTTAATCGCGAAATAGACGCCCGGCGTCATGGCGCAGGCCGCGACCATGGCCATCACACCCACAAAGGATTCCAGCAGCATGGCACCATATCCGATCAGGCGCGCGTGGCTCTCGCGGAGAATCATTTTCGGCGTGGTGCCGGAAGAAATCAGCGAATGAAATCCGCTGATGGCGCCGCAGGCGATGGTGATAAAGCAAAAAGGAAAGATTTTGCCAGCAAACACGGGGCCGGTGCCGTCGACGAAGTGCGTGAGCGGCGGCATAAAGACTTGTGGGCGAACCAAAAGGATGCCCGCAGCAAGTGAAAAAATGGCACCGGCCTTAATGAACGCGCTAAGGTAATCGCGCGGTGCAAGCAGCAACCAGACGGGCAAAGCGGAAGCGGCAAAGCCGTAAATAATGATGGCGAAGGCGAGCGCCACACCACTCAGCGTGAATACATGGGACCAGGAAGGGGAATCGGCCACCCACTGGCCCGCGACGACTACGAAAAGAACCAGCGCGACGCCCATGATCGAAGCTTCGAGGACGCGGCCGGGGCGGACGAAACGAAGATACAGACCAAGCAGGATTGCGATAGGAATAGTCATCGCCAGCGTGAACGTGGCCCACGGAGAGGACTTGAGCGCGTTTACCACGACGAGACCGATGACGGCGAGGAGAATCGTCATGATCGCCAGCACAGCAAGTTGCGCGATGAAGCCGCCGCGTTCGCTTACCTCTTCGCGCGCCATCTGGCCCAGCGACTTTCCATCCCGACGAATCGAGCAGAACAGAATGACGAAATCCTGCACGCAGCCCGCGAACGCCGCACCGGCAATCAGCCAGAGCGTACCCGGCAGGTAACCGAACTGCGCGGCGAGCGTTGGGCCGACGAGCGGGCCGGGACCCGCGATGGCCGCGAAATGGTGGCCGAAGAGGACCCACTTGTTGGTGGGCACGAAGTCGCGGCCGTCGTCGCGACGTTCGCAGGGCGTAGCTCGCGTGTCATCGAGCGCGAGGACCTTGGCGGCGACGAATGCGGAATAGAGGCGAAACGCGACGAGATAGCAGCAGACTGCGGCCACAACGAACCACGTCGCGTTAATGGGTTCGCCACGGTCGAAAGCGATTTTTCCGAGTGCTCCTGCACCCAGAAGCGCTATGACAATCCAGGTAGCAATGCCGAAGGCGCGTTTCATTTTGCGAAACCAGTCAGCATGCTGGATTTGATGAATTGGGCGATGTCCGACTTGAGCTTGGCAAGCGAAGGCGGGTGGACGTACATCATGTGACCGGCTTCGTAGTAAGCGCCGGCGAGGTGGCTGCGCAGCGTGGGATCAAGTCCGAGATGATCGAACGTATAGTCGGCGGCGAAAAACGGCGTGGCCAGATCGTAGTAGCCCTTGGCTACAAACACGTGTAGAAACGGATTTTGCGTCATGGCCTTGCGCAAAGTCTCAGCCACGTTGACGTAGCGGTTTTCATACGGCGCGTAATTCCACGGCCGGACACGTGCCGTGAGAACTTCGTAGGGCAAATCGCTGTCGAATTTCAGATCGTTGCGCACATAGTCGTTCAACATGGCGGAATAAGGGCCTATGATCGCCGCGATGCTGGGATCGAATTCCGGCTCGTCGCCAGCGGCATCGCGATCGATGCCCAGAAAGCGCGCGTCAATGCGGCCCACGGTACGCCTCTCGTTGCGCAAGAGCTCTTTCGTAAAGCGCTGAATCTCGATGCGCAGGTTTGTGCGGTCGATGTAGTCGGGCGAAAGCCCAGTGAGCCGTGCGAGCTTTTGCATGATCTCACTGCGTCTCAATGTGGGAAGCGCGTCGCCGCTCATCAGCGCATCCGCGTATTCCCCAACGGCGAACTTGCGCGATTCCTCAACGGCTTTCCGCAGGTCGCCCTGCAAGTCCGCGGGAAGTTTTTTGTGATACCACGCAATGGCCGTGTAGGTCGGCAAGTAAAGAATGTAGGGCAAATCGTTGCCGGCATCGAATTTCGCCGTTTCAAAATTCAGGATCGCCGAAATCAGAACGATGCCGTTGAGATACATCCCGTATCGCTGCTGGAGATAGCCAGAGAGCCCCGCGGCGCGCGTCGTGCCATAGCTTTCGCCTGCGAGAAACTTCGGCGACGACCAGCGCTTATTGCGCGTGGCGTAGAGCCGGATGAAATCGGCCACGGACTCCACGTCTTCCTCGATGCCGTGGAATTGCTTGGGCGCTTCGCCGGGGACTGCGCGGCTGTAGCCCGTCGAAACAGGATCGATGAATACGAGATCGGAGATATCAAGGAGCGATGCCTCGTTGTCCACAAGTTTGTACGGCGGAGGAAGCAGCGCACCGGCATCACCCATCTGCACGCGGCGCGGACCGAGCAGGCCAAGATGCAGCCAAACGGATGCTGAACCCGGTCCGCCATTGAAGCTGAATGTAATTGGGCGCTGGCTTGCATCGCCGACATCATCTTTCGTGTAAGCCATGTAGAAGATGCTGGCTTTGGGCGTTCCGTCCTCGAGCTTCAGTAGAATGGTTCCGGCCGTCGCGGTGTACTTGATCTCCTGCCCGCCAATTTTCAGAGAATGCTTGGTCTGAACAATTTTTTCTTCAGGAACGGCCGGCTTCTTTTCGTCCTTTGGCTTTTCCGCAGGCTTCTCCGAGGCAGACTGCGGAGGCTGCTGCGCGAAACAGATACTTGCACCAAAGAAAAGCGATGCGGCGAAACTCAGAAAACGATGCGAACACTTCATGGGCGGCAGCTCTCCTTCTTGTACCTGCAAGAAACAAAAATTGTGGCGTGCGGCATCGTATGCGAGACCGCGGGCATCGTCAATCGGTTCGGAGCGCCGCCCGCAGTGCGTACAGCCCCGCGATTCCTATTGCAACGCCTGAAATCACGGTTAGAATGCGGCCCACTAAAGAATCTCATTCCCCAAGGAGCGCCGAATGCGCCGTGCTGGTCGGTCCGCCGCCATTCCACTACTTCTCGTTGCTGCGTTGGTCTTGACGCCCGCCCGGAGCGAGGCGCAACAAAAGAAAGAAGATCTCCCACACCCGAAGACCGTCGAGGAATTGCAAAAGGCAATAAAGGGCGTCCTCGACAAGGAGCGCGTCCCCGGAGCCGGAGTGGCGCTGGTGGCGAACGGGCAACTTCTCTGGTGCGGCGGAATCGGCAAAGCCGACGTCGCCACCGGCCGCGAAATGTCCTGCGACACGGAATTTCGAGTCGGTTCGATCAGCAAAACGTTTGTCGCGCTGGCACTGCTGAAATTGCAGGAAGAAGGAAAAATCAATCTGTATGCCCGGCTGCAGGACGTCGCGCCGGAAATCCCCATGAAAAACAGGTGGGAAGCCACCAAGCCGGTGCGGGTTGTAAACCTGCTGGAACATACCGCCGGCTTCGACGACATGGAATTCAGCGAAGTCTACAATCTGAGAGATCGCTATGACTTTCCGCTGCTGGATGTGTTCAAGCGATTCCAGAAACCGCAGGTCACGCGCTGGCCTCCCGGCACGCGCATGTCGTATTCGAATCCGGGAAATGCCATCGCGGGCTACCTAATCGAGAAAGTGTCCGGACAGCCTTTTGATCTATACATCCGTGAATCTTTTCTGCGCCCGCTGGGCATGGAAAAAGCCGATTTTCCGTTCACCGACGCAATCAAACCGCTGCTGGCGACCGGTTATGAAAAGAATCCGCCGAAAGCTGTCGGATATCCATTCATCTATCTACGGCCTGCCGGAGATTTAAAAGCTTCGCCGGGCGAATTGGCGAAGCTGGTGCAATTCCTTTTGCGACGCGGGAAAGCTGGGGAAACGCCGCTGGTGAAAACGGAATCGATCTTGAGGATGGAAGTGCCCGAAACGACTCTGGCTGCGAGGAACGGGCTCCGGCTCGGTTACGGCTTGGCCAACTACTCGAGCGTTCAAGGAGGAGTCGTCACACATGGCCATGATGGCGGGATCGACGGCTTCATCTCCTCGTATCGCTACATGCCGGAGCACAATTGGGGTTACGTCGTGCTTCTGAACAGCACGAATTCGGGCCGCGCTCTGGAGGAGCTGAATCGCCTGACGATCGATTTCCTTTCGAAAGATTTTCCCAAGCCGCAGCAGGCCGCGATCAATCTTGCTCCGAGGGAGCTGCAGAAATATGCCGGATATTACGCTTCGCGCGCGCCGCGAAGCCAGCTACTCGCGTTCCTGGACGACCTGACCGGCGGCACGCGCATTCGCGTCATCAGCGGCAAATTGACGCGCTCCGCATTGTTTGGCCAGCCCGAGCCGCTGCTCAGCGTCGGCACGAATCTGTTTCGCAGTGAGAAGGAGCCCGAAGCCACCACGATCTTTTTCCCAGGTGAGCCCGGCAAAATGGCGGTGGCCGGCAGTGGGCTGCACGGTATTCCCTACAGCGAGAGGAGCAGCCTCGCGATGCCGTTCCTTCGAATCGCCATCCTCACGCTCTGTTTGTTTCTGATGCTGACAACTCTACCCTTCGCGCTAATCTGGCTTTTCCGGAAGTTCGTTGGAGCCATGAAGGAAGCGCGCCACCTGCGGGTTCGCGCAGTCCCCCTGTTCGCAACGCTGGCCTTCCTCGTCATACCGCTCTGTTTCACGCGACTGGACGGCTCACAAATCGGCAGATTCAATTTTTGGACCGTAGGAATCTTCTTCGGGACATTTTTCTTTCCGTTGTTGTCGATCGTCGGCCTCGTGCTTGTCTTGCGCGTTCCCAAGGAAGAAATCCATCGCGCCGTTCGAATTCATTCCCTGCTCGTTTCTTCCGCTTGCTGCGTGCTCACCGGTTTTCTCTTCTCGTGGCACCTGCTCGCCCTGCGCCTCTGGGCCGCGAGCTAGATTTCACTCCGGTAACGAAGTGAACCGCACCAACGGGTAGAGATCGCGGAAGACTTTGGCGGCCTCGCGTGGAAAGGACACGCGCGTGGCGGCAGCGGGCGCGAATTTGCGGCGGACGATCCACGCGAGAATTTTCTTCCAATCTTCGGGTGAAGCCGGCCAGCCTTCGTGCTTGGTCCATTCGCCCTTCACGGTCGTGTACCAGTAGCTTTCGTAGCGCCGGCCGAGGCGCTTCTTCTGCTTTGCGACCCAGTGTGAATCTGCCATCACGTGCGGTTCGGCAATCAGCGCAATCGTGGACTCTTTGCGCTTCCCGCCCGTGTAGATGCGGAAGCCCGCCGTGACCGTATCGGCCGTGAGGCCCACATAGAGCTCGCCGGTTTCCCGCTTACCCGGAGCGGGAACAGCGAATTTCAAGTACATGTGCGTCTTGTAGAGCGTCTTGTCCTTCGCGAAGCGGATATCGCGGTTGATCCGCGAAAAATTCGCGCCCGTGCGGCCACTCGTGTCAAAGCGCGAATCGAGTTCCAGCGCCGCAGGCGCAAGTTCCTCCAGCAACCGCCGGAACGGCTGAACAAGAGCAGCTTGATAGCGGTCGCGGTTCGCGTCCATCCACTCTTTGTAGTTGTGGCGGCCCAGAGCTTTGAAAAATTGAAATGTTTCGTGTGTGAAGACCGCCTTTGCGGGAGCCATGTATCGCCTCGGTCTTTTCGTTTGCGCGACTGCGCGGCGTCCCACAGCCTACACGATTCCGGTTGAACGTCAATTCCAGGAAAGAACTGCGCTCCAGTACGACAGACATTCTTGGCTGTCTTCTTTTCTTGCTCTTTAGATATTTGGGATGCACAGGCAAAAATGCCTATCCTGCCAGATTGGCACTTGCCGCGAGGGACGTGTGCCAGCTAGTCTGCCTGCATGAGCAACTTCACTCCCACCGAAAGAACACGAGTCCGCCGCAAGCCGGATCGCGGCAGCTACGACCGCGAACTCATCTATCGCATTCTCGATGAAGCTTTTGTCTGCCACGTCGGCTTCATCGCCGATGGTATGCCGTTCGTGGTCCCTACAAATTATGTGCGCGTCGGCGACAAACTATTTCTCCACGGCTCGGTCGCGAGCCGCTTGATGAAAACGCTAGGTAGCGGAACACCTTTTTGTCTGAGCGTGACGCTACTCGACGGCATCGTGTGTGCGCCCACGGCCACAGGCCATTCCGTCAACTACCGCTCCGTCGTCGTGATGGGCAAGGGCGAACCGGTCGAGGGCGAAGCCGCCAAGCGCGCGGCGATGCGTGATTTTGTCGAGCACGTGATTCGCGGCCGCTGGGCCACCGTCCGGCCGCCGAGCGAGCAGGAGCTGAAGGGCACCATGGTTCTTGCCGTGCCGCTGGTCGAGGCTTCCGCCAAGGTTCGTACCGGCTTCGCCGTTGACGACGACAAGGAGTATTCTGCGCCCGGCTGGACCGGAGTTATCCCCATGAAATGGACGGCGCAAACGCCTGTGCCCGATCCACGCGGCAACCCGAAGAATCCGATTCCTCCAAACATCGCGAATTATTCGCGCCCGCAGTAGGCGCGCGAGCGATTGGCGCTGGCTGGTTACTTTTTTCCGCCGGTGCCCGCGAGCGCCGTGGCGAGACCCAGAGTAATCAACATTCCCCCGGAAACGTAGCGCTCCGTGCGATTCCAACGGCTATTTCGATTTAGACGAAGCGCGACACTCCCCGCGAATAATGCCCAAAGACTGTCGCTCGTGATGCCCATCGCGGCAAAGAGCGTCCCCAGAAAAAGAATCTGCAACGCCACGTTTCCGCGCGATGCATCCACAAATTGCGGGAGGAAAGCGAAAAAGAAAAGTGCGGTCTTCGGATTCAGGATGTTGACGATGATTCCTTGCCCGAGAACGCGGCTCAGCTTGGTACGTCGAGCATCTTGCGAAAGCTCAAGAGATTCCTCGCCCCGCAGCTTTTGTATACCCAGGTAGATCAAGTACGCCGCGCCCAGATATTTGACGGCGCTGAACGCGATCGCCGAGGACATCAGCAGCGCCGACAAGCCGGCCGCCGCCGCAGCCGCGTGGATTAGCGTGCCAACGCCGATTCCCAGCGCGGACACGAATCCCGCGCTGCGTCCCTGGCCGATACTGCGGCTCGTCACATACAGCACGGCGGGCCCAGGTATAACCAGCAGCACCACAGCTGCGCTGACAAAGAGCAGGACAGAGGAGGAGCCTGGCATCATGGGATGGAATCTTGTGATCCAGCGTTCAGTTGCAGCCGCATCCGCCGCCACAGCAACTGCCGCCACCCGTGAATCCTCCGGATGGCTTCGCAGACGCGCCGTTACCGGAGCCATTCGCCGCGCTGAACACCGAAAGCTGAATCGCATTCTTCTTCCCCGCGCACTTCGGGCAGGCAATCTCCTCCGTTTTGTTGAGCACAATCTTCTCAAAGTGCGTCTGGCAATCCTCACAAATGTATTCGTAGATCGGCATTCTGAAACTCCAGTCTATTTCCCGGCACTTTGATTATAGCAGGCAGAAGTAGAGAGGCAGAAAAATCCGCTCAATCATCAAAACCTCACTGAAACCCGCTGCGTGTGACTCAATAAAAAAGCGCCTCCGGAAAAACCGGAGGCGCTCAGTTTATGGCAGTTAATACCTTGGCGTGGGATTAGTCGCCGGCGACGGCCTCTGCAGCCTTCTCGCCGGTCTTAACCGTAATGCCGTTGCCGCTCGGATGGCCATTGCCATTCGCCGGAGCGATGGTCACCGGCTTGCCCGCGTTGGCGAAATTCGCCGGAACCGCCTTGGCGATGTCGCTGACCGTGCCGATCTGCACGACCGTCGGCTGAGGCTTCTTCAGCACCAGTTCTTCGTAAATCGCGCGAACCTTGGCCTGCTCTTCGTAAGCCTTCTTGCGACGGGCGCGATCTTCTTCGGCTGCGGTCACCGGAATGTCGTGCTCGAGGTGGCGCACGCGAGCGGCGTCTTCGGCGTCAATCTTCAGGGAATGCTCGAAGCTCTGCAGATTGACGGTTTTGCCCTTGGCATAGATTTCGTGCTTGCCGTGTGTCTTGTACCATTCGGCGACCGTCGCGTTCTTATGCATGTTCTCGATAATCTGCCGCCATCCCACGCCGGTGTTGTACGCGCAGAAGGAAATTTCGCCCTGCTGCGTGGCGTACGGGATGATGCACATCTCCGTGCGGCGGAAATCGTAATTGAACAGATCCTGGAACCACATCCCTGCGATGAACAGGAAGTTCCACGGATCGGTCTGACGGCGCTTCATCGCGTCTTCGTAAGTGCGGTCCGGAGACGTCTTGCCGTACTTCTTCTCCGCGCCCTTCGTCAGCGCCCAGGTCTTGTCAAATTTCTTGAAGAGGTCATACAGCTTCAGCCCCTTCGGGCCGCGGAACGGGTGGTAGTTCTTCAAGAGGGCCATGGCCATCATGAAGTTGGAAAAATTCTTGCCGCGAGCCGCATCGGTAATGTCGGTGACGTCTTTCGTGAGCTGTACGGCGTCGAGAAAGCGAGGAACGGGAGCCCATTCCTTCGTTTCCTTGTTGATCATCAGCGCCGTGCCGACGCCGCAGTTCGGGTGGCAGCCACAGGAGAGCGACCCCCACGTGGACTCTTGTCCTTTCACCATGTCCGAGAATCCGGCAAACGTGCTAACGAACGAAATCGGAAACCAGTCGCGCGTCGGTTCAACCTTGCCCACCTGGCTGCTGACGTCCTTCGCCAGATGCGAAAGCGTGTAGCGCTGCCGCAAGCGGCGTTCTGGAGTAATGTCTTCATCGCGGCCGGTAAACGAAACCGGCTGGAAGCTCACGAACGCGATCTTCTTGGGGTTCTCCATGGCAAACTTCACGACCGTGCCCACCTGGTCGTTGTTCACATTGTTGACGATGGTCACCACTAGCACGATTTCGATGCCTGCTTCGTGCATGTTCTCGATCGCGCGCAGCTTCACGTCGAACAAGTTGCCGATCTGGCGGTGGCTGTTGGCGTCGTTGCCGATGCCGTCGAATTGCAAGTACGCATAGCGCATGCCCGCTTCGAACGCCTTCTTGCAGAACTCCTTGCTCTTCGCGAACTCGATGCCGTTCGTCGCGGCTTGCACGCTGTTGTAGCCAATCTTGCGCGCGTACGCGACCGCATCCAGGAAATACGGGCTCATCGTCGGCTCGCCGCCGCTGAACTGCACGGACATCTGGCGGCGCGGCTTGATCTTCAGCGCATTATCCAGGATTTCCTTAATTTCTTCCCAGCCCAGTTCGTGAACGTAGCCAACCTGATTCGCGTCCATGAAGCACGGATCGCACATCATGTTGCAGCGGTTGGTCAAATCCACGGTAAGCACCGACCCGCGGCCATAGCGAACGGTCGAGGAGCCGTGCTTGTGAAGGTCTTCGTCGTTGTGCGCGGGAATATCGCGGCCGGGGAACTGCTTTTCGATCCAATTGAGGAACTTGGAATCGATGGCCATCATATCTTCGTAGTGGCCGTGGAGCGGGCAATCCTTCACCATCCACACCTGGCCGTCGCGCTCGATGATCTGCGCCTTGATTTCGCCGACCTTTTCATGCATCAGGTCGCGCCAGTCTTTTTTGCCTGCGATAATCGCTTCGCGCGCTTCCTTCACGCATGCGGGACAAAGCGAATCGGTCTGCCGCGGGAAGCCCAGCGTCGGCTTGGTCTTTTCCCAAGACTTGAGCAGCGGCTTGTCCGACCACTTTGGCGTCACGGACGGATTCGGATTGCGCTTATTGAAGTACTGGATGGTGTCAAAGGTGATTCCAGCCGCTTTGCAGAGGACCCAATCAAACGTCCTCGCGATTTGCGTGCCTACTTGATTCGGCATAAACCTCTACCCTCCACTTTCAAAAAAGTACAACTACTTGGCCTGGAATTTTTACCGAGCCCAATCAATCGTCCGAACCGAGCTCAAACGACTGCCCCCGGGCTCACTTGTGTGCCTAAAAAAAGTACCACGAACCGGTACGTCCAATAAGTCTTTGGACACCTATAGTTTGAGGCTTACCCGCCGGGGATGCCAGCAGCTTACGTCGAACGGTCATTTTGGGGGGGTAAACGGTAGATGGGGTCAGGCAACGGGCATCTTTAGTGCTCTTAAGGGGGTTACTCCTAGTGCGAATGGACTGTAAGTTTTCCCAGTTTGCTCACTCGTTCAGAGAGGGACGCAGCACCGCAACCACGAAGTGCGCGAAATGCGATGCCCCTTCATCCAACTGCAGCCAGCGTACCACGCAATGATCCGCGAGATATTTCGGCACGCGCGCTTCCGGAATTCCCAGGTGCTCGGCAAGCTGCGGCTTTAGGGAATCCACCCCGCGCCGGCCCGATCCACCGCGCAAAAGATTCCCGATGGCAATTCGCAGCGTCTGGCATGCTTCGACGTAGTAGTAGCTTGTCAAGTCTGAATCAGTAAGGACAAATACTCCTGGCCCAACCGGTGCGGTATCTGCCTCATTGAGTTTCACCGGCGGACAGGTAAGCAACCGGCGGAATTGCATCTCCAACAGCGAAATCCGCGAAGACAGCCCCGGATCACCATAGCGCCCTTTGACGCTGGGTCCACCGGGATCTCCCAGGGACTCGATCGGCAAGCTGGGCATCGCCCGGCTGTGAGTCACTCTGGGAGGCGTTGGCTCAGCCGGTTCGTTGAACACCGCAGGTGGCAGCCCACGACGCGGCGCGGAAGCTTCCGAAGAACGCTGAGCGGGCGCTGCCGCAGTTTCTCTTCCTACGCCACCCTTGCGGCGGTTGCGCCCGCCGCGACGGCCCCGGCGACGGCGCTTTCCGGCCGGATCAGCTGCAGAGGGCGCGTTCGCGGCAGTATCGGTGGCTTGCTGGACCTCGCTGCTGACAGCCACCATGGATTCGAGCGCGGCTGCATCCTGTTCGAATGGCAGGGATGGTTCTGGTGTCGTGACCGGAGGTGGCGTCAAAGCAAAGCCAGCGCCGCTCAGCGTCGCAGTTTCCAATGGCGTCTCTCCGGCTACGCCGCCCAGCCGGACCGCCGCCTCTTGCGCCTTCGTCTTCCAATCGGCTCGCCGGAAGCGTTCCGCGGCAGCAGAATACCATTTCGCCGCATCGGCATTCTGACCGGAGGTTTCGAAATACTTCGCCAGTTCGAACGCCACCATGGCGTCCCGCGTCTTCTCGTAGAGATTCGAAAGTTGTCCCGCGGGATCCTTGCTGGTGCGCGCTCGCCGGATGCGTGCGGTAATCTGTTTCCAGTCAGCCATGTGTTGGCTTGCATTGTAACAGCGGAATACGATGTCGGCCAGCACCGTCCCTCCACAGCAAGAACAGCACCCTTTCGGCACCAGAAGTGTTTATCGATTGACGGCCCAAAACTTAGTCAGTATTCTTTCATAGCCCTCTTGGAGACGTAATGTCGCGCTTGCGCGAAGCTATCGCTGCATTAGTATCTATCTCCATACTGATTACACCTGTCTCGGGCGCTCCCTCATCTTCGCTTGGCACGATTGTTTATGCGGATCACGCGCGCATGGGTGCCGCAGCGGCATCCGTCGGCGCAACGGTTTTCGGCGGCGATCGGTTGAGCACCGAGCAGTCCGGCAGCATTCAAGTCCGCGTCGGCGCAGCGCGTTTCCTTCTTTCCGGCGCAAGCAGTGCCACGCTTGCAACGGATGATGCCACGCCTGCCGCGATTCTCACTCGGGGCTCCGCCACTTTTTCCACTGCCAATTCCAAGGCTTTTGCGCTGCATGTTGCCTCGGCCACAATTCGTCCCAATACGGATCAGCCGACGATCGGACAAGTTACCGTCTTGGGCCCCAAGGAGATCGTGGTGAAGAGCACGCGTGGCTCGCTCACCGTTGCCGTTGAAGAGGATGTGCGCGTAATTGCCGAAGGCACTGCCTATCGCATCGTTCTTGATTCGCCGGCCACCGCGTCTGCCCCACAGGGGCCCCGCGGCGCAGGCGGCAGGGGTAGCGGCGGCCCACCGATCAAAGCCGCCAGGAGCCGATTCATCTGGTACGCCATCGGCATCACCGCCGCTCTGACCATCTGGGCCGTCCACGAAGCCCTCGAAAGCGACGACCGCCCGTAAGCTTGGCGATTCATCGCTCCGTGTCTGCGCGTTTCATAGCAGCGCTAACAGATTCCTATCTGAGTGGCGCCCGGCTAAGGATGGCGTCTAAGCGCCAACACGTGTATGAACCAATCTGTAATCGCGGTATTCGTGGCTGTGGCGGAATAAGGGCCAGGGGCCGCCGTTTGGAGAGTTTCCACAAGATTGTCGTGATAGGCGGAGATGGTCGTGAAACCGGGTCCGGCGCTCGTAACCGCGCTGTCATTGAAAGCAACGACCAGCAGCAAATCATTTGCAGAGGTCGTGGTGACGGGGCCGCAACTCACCGCAGTGCCCGAGCCGATGGCCGCGCAAGTGGTGTCCACAGAATTTGTTGGATCGACATTTGCGTATTCCAATTGGTACATGTGGAAGGAGCTGGTGGAGTTACCCGTGAGCGTCACGGTTATGGCGATCGGCGCGCCACCCCCCACAATGTTTTTGGCGTAGAAGGTTTGCGCTCTCTTCACTGTCCCATTCCAGTTGGTGGGCCCGAGGGCAGGCGTATAAACATTTCCTTTGTTGTCGGCGATAGAGGAAACGGTCAGAGCCTGATTGCCCCACTTGACGGTAACGACGATTAGATCGCCGCTGACGCTAGCGGCTGGGAAAGTTTGCGAAATCGTGCTGGTGCCCGAGAGCACCGACGTTTCGGCGTGCTGGACAAGGGTGACGGGCGGTGGAGGGGCCGCCGACTGAGTCAGCGTAGTAGCTATGTTCGAGAAGGTACTCGGATTATTGGCTGCGTCGAGCGCTCGTACCTGGTAACTGTAGGATGTCGCGGCGAGCAGCCCACTGTCCGCGAAGCTAGCCGTGGTGGAGGTTCCCACCTGCGCAAAGGAGTTGCAACCCGCACCCTGACAACGTTGAATTTGATACTGGGTGACGCCGACATTATCCGTCGAAGCGGTCCACGTCAGATTGATCTGCGTGCTGCTCGTCGCTGTTGCCACCAAGTTGGTTGGAGCTGTCGGGGGTGTGGTATCCGCGAGCGTGGCCGTGCTGGCGACGTTCGAATAGGTGGAATCGCCAGCGCCGTTCGTGGCCCGCACGCGGTAGAAGTACGTTGTCACCGGGTTGAGCGGGCTGTCGGAATAGATGGTTGTCGTTGCCCCGGTCGTTCCGATTTGGGTGAATGTCACGCTGTCTCCTGAACGTTCGACCTTGAAACCGGTCTGATTGGTGGCGTTGTTGGTCCATGAAAGATTTATCTGCGTAGCCGAAGCGGCCGTGGCCGTCAATCCGGAAGGCCCGGCGGGTGGACCGGCAAGAGTCGTTGCAGTTCCAACATTAGACGGCAGGCTGGGATTGCCGGCAGCGTCGGTGGCGATGATCTCGTAGCTATAACTGGTCGAAGGCGAGAGGCCCGTGTCGATATAGGTAGTACCCGTTCCGGCGGGGGCGGCGATTTGCGCGAAGGTGGTGCAGCTGGCGCCTTGGCAGCTCTGTATCTTGTAACCGGTGACAGCGACATTGTCTGTCGAAGCGGTCCAAGAAAGGTTGATCTGCGTGCTGCCGGTGGCGGTGGCCGTCAAGTTAGATGGCGCACTCGGCGGCGTGGTGTCTGCCAGCGTTGTGGCGCCGGAAACATTGGTGTAGCCGGAGTCTCCGGAGGTATTGGTGGCACGGACGCGGTAATAGTAGAGCGTCTTTGGCGCCAGATTTGGGTCGGAGTAGGTTGTCGCGCTCGCGCCAGCCGTGCCGATCTGCGTAAACGTAATGTTGTCCGGCGAGCGTTCCACCTTGAAGCCCGTCTGATTGATGGCGTTGTTCGTCCACGAGAGGTTGATTTGGGTGGCGGAGGCCGCCGTGGCGGCCAAATTAGAAGGACCAGCCGGTGGACCAGTGGTAACGGCGGTCGTCGTATTTGAGGGCAAGCTGGGATTGGCGGCGGCATCCGTGGCAATTACCTGATAGGTGTAGCTGGTCGAGGGTGAAGCACTCGTGTCGCTGTAGGTAGTTGCTGGGCCTCCGGTGCTACCCACCTGAGTGAAGCTCGAGCATCCCGGTGTCGTGCACCGCTCAATCAAGTAGTTCGTGACGCCTACATTGTCCGTCGCGGCGGTCCAAGACAAATTGATTTGCGTATTACTGACGACCGCAGCCGCAAGATTCGAGGGCGCTGTTGGCGCTTGGGTGTCGGCCAAGGTTGTGGCACTCGCTGGATTGGAAGGCAAACTAGCATTATTCGCAGCGTCCGTGGCAACAATTTGATAGGTGTACGTCGTGGAAGGCGCAACGGTGGTGTCGTTGTACGCAGTGGTGTTGCCGGGCAAGGACGCTACTTGGGCAAAATTCGTGCAGCCCGAACCAGAACAACGCTGGACAAGGTAGCCGGTGACGCCGACGTTATCGGTCGACGCGGTCCAAGAGAGATTCACCTGCGTTGGGCCCGTTGCCAGCGCCGTCAAATTGGAAGGCGCGGTCGGGGCAATCGTGTCGGCATTGGCGGCCTTGAACGTGGCCATCTGCATGAACCAATTGGAGTTACCGGTGGCCGTGCCGAGCGCCGCGTAAGATCCAGTAGCGCTGACAGCCATGTCTTCGACCAGGTTCCCGCGGAACGTAGACTCGGCGGTGAATCCCGGTCCCGGATTTATGTTTACGGAATCGGCGATGGAGAAGCCGAAAATCAGTTCGTTCGGGAAATTGGTCGTGGCCGTGCCGCTGCTGACGGAAGTGGCGGTGCCGATGGCGGCAGAAACCACATCAAGTGGTGCATTGATGTCCGCGTTCGAATACTCGAGTTGATAAATATAGAGAGAACTGGTGGCGCTGCCGGTCAAGGTCACCGTGATGGTGATCGGAGCGCCGCCACCGGTAATGTTCTTTGCGTAGAAGATCTGGGCGCGCTTCGCCGTGCCGCTCCAGTTGGTGGGGCCTATGGCGCTGGAGTAGGAGTTGTTCTTGTCGTCTGTGATGGAAGCGACGGACACGGTCTGGTCGCCCCACTTGACACCAACAACGATAAGGTCGCCGGCAACGGCCGGGATGGTAAAAACTTGTGAGGCTTTGTTAACGCCGGTGCCAGCGGTCATGGCTACCTGCTGCACGAGTTTGATCGGCGGTGGCGGAGCCACGGGCGTTGTGGCGCTGGCGACGTTGGAATAAGGCCCGATGTTTCCCGCAGCGTCGTTCGCACGGATGCGGTAGCTGTATGACGTTGAGGGCTGCAAGCTGGTGTCGCTGTAGCCAGAGACCGCACCGAGGATGGTTATCTGACCGAAATTGGTGCAGCCGGCACCCTGGCAGCGCTCGACTCTGTTTCCGCTCACTCCGACGTTGTCCGTCGCTGCAGTCCACGCGAGATTGATTTGCAAATTGGAAGATGCAGTCGCCGTGAGATTGGTTGGCGCGGTCGGCGGGATGGTGTCCGCCGAGACGATTACGGAAAGCACGGGGTTTATCGAATGGCTCAAAGACCCGCTGGTTCCGGTCACTGTTAAATTGGAATTGCCAATCGGTGTGCTGGCGGAGGTCGTTACCGTCATGGTTGTCGAACCAGAGGTGGTCACGGTTGCTGGGTTGAACGACGCAGAAGCGCCAGAAGGAAGGCCCGAAACCGAGAAACTGACGGAACCGGTGAAATTAGGGCCGGGGACAACGTTGACCATGTAACTTGTGCTGTTGCCGGCGACCACGCTCTGCGTGGATGGCGAGAAAGTCAGAGAAAAATCGGGGGTAACGGTGATAGTGCGCGTGGCGGGGCTTGGATCTGTGAGACCAAGATTGTCGGTCACCGTGAGCGACGCAATGTAAGTGCCAGCAGTCGCAAAACTAATGGAACCAGGATTCTGCGAGGAGCTTGAACTTGGATTTCCGCCCGGAAACACCCAGTTATAGGAAGCGATCGTTCCGTCGATGTCGCTTCCAGATCCAGAGAACGAAACCGATTGGCCGGGGCCAATCGCCACGTTCGAAGGGGGAGTAATAATCATCCCGCTGGGAGGTAGGTCCGTCGGAGTTAGGGAGAGCTGCACGAATTGCGCGACTGAAGGAACGCCGGATGAATTGAGAATGAAGAGAAGGTAGTAGCCTGGTGGCGCGATATTGGAATTCGGCGGAGTAGTGGCATTGAGGACGCCGCTGCCTGTTGTAAAAGAGAGCCCGACCAAGCGCTGGTCCATGTCGAAGGCGTGCGTGACAGCCCCGGCCTTTATCAAAACGGCAGAGGTGATGTTGGCTGCATCCGGTGTCTGAATTTGAAAAGCGCTGTTGTATCCGAGGACTCCCGGCGTGACAGCCGTGATCGTCGGCCGCGTGGCTAGGGAGCCGCTCGAATTGAACAAGTACGGCGGGGAGTAAATTTCTAGGTGCGGATCGTAGGTTCCTTGGTGGGGATTGCTGCCGGTCATGAGCACGGTCGCATCAGGCAGCAGAATGGTGTTGGAATGATAGAGGCGGGGGAAGGTGTTTGAGCCGGCTGGAGTGAACGCACCGGTTGTCCCCACGGTCGGATCGTAGAGCTCGGCTTTCAAACTTGCGGTTGTTCCATCCTCATCAATTTGAGAACCGCCGGACGTAAGCACCTTTCCATTCGGAAGAATGGTGGCGTTCATTTCGATGCGGGGTTGCACCATCGAAGGGCCGTTCACCCACGTTGGGCTGGCCGCTGAAAGATCGATGAGTTCGGTTGTATTGGTGGAAGGGCTTGCACCTCCGAGGATCAGCACTTTGGGCACGTATCCGTTTGCCGGGGTCAAGGGAAGAAGCACGGCAGAGCCATAGGTTCGGGGGACGCCATAGTTCGTGGTCGGGCCAAAACTCCATGTTTGATTGGAAGGGTCAAAGAACCGCGTCAGTGCCTCCGGCCCTGACATGAACACCTTGCCGTTCGGGAGCAGGTGCATTCGGGGATAGAGAGCAGGTGTGAATGGGGCGATAAACTGTGAGCTCCAACCTGAGCCAATCTTGTAGATTTCGACGGCAGTATTCGTCCCGCCTGTCTCCGTCAAGCCAGAGAACACCATGATCCGGCCATCCCCGAGGACCGTGCCTGTGGGGTACCAGCGGCCGTGCGCCATGGACTGGAGGTCGACAAAATTTCCAGTGGCGGGGTCATAGACCGAGGCGCGGTTCGAGCCTTGAAAGGGTTGGTAGTTAATCGTGCCGCCCATGATGAAAGGCCGGCCATCCGGCAGAACGATCATGCCGTTGCAAAACATGTCCCAGGTCACCGGCTGAGTAGCCATGGTATCTGTGGCAGGATCGAACACGCCGCCTTGAAAAAACGTTATCGTCTTGTCGTTCCCCGATCCGGAGACGACAAGGATCTTCCCATTGTGCATCAGCGCGATATGGATGGGATTGATTGGCGCCTGGGTGACCAGAGTCTGCCACTGACCCTGCATATTCGCCTGCGCCGCGGCCGGAGGGGCCGATAAAATCGAGGACAGCGAGCAAGCAAAAAGAGCAACGGCAAAGGAGAGGTATCTGCCCGCGAAGGTCATAGAAAACCCTTTCGGCCAGCTTTTTTCGCGCAATGGGGTAGGAAACTCTGCGGAAGCTCATCGAGAGAGCAAGCCTGAAAGTTGACCCCCTCTTTCGAGCGTGTACGCTCGGCCAAGCACGCCACTATGTTTTGGGGTCGCTTTTCCGCTGCCGCATGGGGACAGTTCGTTCCTTCCAGTTCTCGCTGGCGACGTTGTTGCCCTGAACAATACCTCGCGGCCTCACCAAGTGCAAGAGTTTGCAAATTGGCCAGCGTGAGCCTGAGAATTTCAAGCACGAGGTACTTTTCTGGTCCCCTGGAGACGCGTGGGGCCAGCCTTTGCCAATCCTTCTTGCCGATCTTTGTTTTGCGAGGGCCTATACTATGGCAGGAATGCTTCAGTCGGCCGCCGCGTTTTGCCGCGTGGGTGTCCCATCCTTTCCCGATGCTCAGAAAAAGAGCGGGTCCATTCCTTTCTTCTTGCTGCGATTCTCCTCTTAACGATTGACTAATTCCTACGCGGGGTGCCTATAGCATGGCGATCACTTCAATTTCGACCAGCGCATCCTTCGGGAGCCGCGAAACCTGCACCGTCGAGCGCGCCGGCGGTGTTGTCGTGAAATAGCCCGCGTACACTTCATTCATCGTACCGAAATCGTTTATATCCTTCAAGAAAACCGTCGTCTTGACGATGTGGTTCATTTTCGATCCCGCCGCCTCCACGATGCCGCGCACATTCTCCAGAACCCGCTCCGTTTGTTTGCGGATATCGGCCTCCGTCATCTCGCCGCTTTTCGGATCTAGCGCCACCTGTCCCGAGAGGAACAAAAAGCCGTTCGCGCGGATGGCCTGCGAGTAAGGTCCGATGGGTTTCGGTCCCCGGTCGGTCAAAACGACATCTCTCATGGTGTGGTCTCCTTGGAAGGTTGGGCTGCCGCCCCGGTTTCGCCGTATCGGGCGCGAAATTCGTCGGGCACGCCCGGGCGCTTCATCCACAAACGCACGAACTCGGCGACATTCTGCTGCGTTTCCTGTCCGAAAGCGGCGATCAAGTCGCTCAGTTCCAGTCCGCGTTCCCTGCGAGCATACAGCATGTGGCGCACCGCCTTGCGAAACACTTCCCGCCCGTAACGGTCTTGCAATGCATAGAAAAAAAGAAAACTTTTCGCCCGCAGAACGGTCCGATCTTCCGGATGATGCGCCGCGGTCTTTTCCGGAATCAGGCGGAGAACGCGGCGAATCGTTTCCGAGCGTGAGTCTGCGCCTTCCGCGGCCTCTCTTCCGATGGATGCTGCAAAGGCCGGAAAGGCGGAAAGAGGCGGCTCCTGTCCGTAAAATCCAGGGTTCTGCGCGTAGCCCAGCCAGCTCGATGCCAGCGACGGCGCCACAGCAGCCGCCAGTTTCGGCGTGCCGCCGCTGAGATCCACAACCAGGGTATCCGACGAAGCCATTTCTGCCGAAGTCGTCTCTTTTCCCTCGCCCTCTTCATCCAGGAGCCTTGCGATTGGTGTGCTCAAACTCGTGAAGCATCCTGCCGCGACTGGACACTCCACGATCCATGTCGGGAAAGAATCCTTGCTGCGGTTCCCAAATTCAGAGTCGTACACCTGTATGGTTCGCACGAGCGCATCGCTCACCGGGCGGAGGCTCGCAACGTTCTGCGCCTTCCGTGTCCACAAGAAAACTTTCTCATTTCCAGCGCCAATCTGCGCGGAGATGAAACGCCCTGCAACCAGGAAGGGATGCTGATCGTTCTCTCCCTGCGTTGCTCGGACCATCGATTCTCCGCCTTTGCGTGAAGTCTTCGCTTGCGCCCCGCTCATATGAATCTGGAAACCTTCCGGAACACGAGCGCTCAATTCCCATTTCTTCGGTGGCACTCCGCCGGTGGCAAAGACCCCCCGGGCCGGCAACAATTCCGGACTCCAGCCTTGTGCGGGCAAAAAAAACGCGTCCTCCGCAAAACCCAAAGCCGTCTCGCCCGGCTCAGCCGGTGCAAATTCATAAGAAACATGGAGCGTGCGGCGCGCCGAAACCGCCCACGCCTGCGAAAAACGGGCGAGAGAGTTTCTGGGATTGTCCGCAGAAATTGCCATCGCGAGTGCCGCGCCGTCCCAGGTCGCTCGAGGTTCGCCATAGTGAAACCGCCGCCGTCCCGGCAATCGAATCTCGAGATCGCTCAACGGCTGGTTGCCGGTGTTCTTTAGTTGATAGTCCGCTTCGATTCGAATGCGTGGTGCCGACACGGGGACAAACTGTATGTGGATTTGCTGCTTCTCAATCGTGTAGCCGGGTCCCAGCGGCGCAACACACGACGCAACCCAGAAGGCGGCGGCCGTGTGAAGCGATGCGAGCAGAAAACGGGAATGCGGCTGCAGATTCAAAACAATTTGATTGTAACGGGGAACGGTTCGAAGAAAAAGCTGCGCGCGAAGAATTACCGGCCATTGTCGCGCATCGTTCTCCGATGCGCGACAAAAAATGCCGGCCGGAGCGGCGCGCAAAACATTTATTCGAAACAATTATCGTGAGCGGCGCCCTCGCACCCGCGTGAAACCAGTTCCGGAATGATTGCGCGTTACTTCGCGGACGGTGGCTTCCCGGTCGGCTTGGGCGTCGGTCATGCCCTGATCGATGCGCTCGAGAATTTGTTTTTCCGTCAGCCCGGTATTCTTCAAACGGCCGATTTGCGCGCTTCCCATCGTCGGCTTCCCCGCGAGGCGCCGGTGCAAAATCTTATCCACGGCCCCGTCGGAAAGTCCCACCAGTCGCAGCATCACGGCGTCCCCGCTGATGATGTCGAGCTGATCGTTTTTCGCGATCTCCAGAATCACGGCTTCGCCATAGCCGGCACGCGAAAGGTTGACCGCCGAATCCGCGCTCGTAAACAAGTACTTGCGGTCGTGCGCATTGCCAATCAGCGCCACGCAGGTGCCGTCGCTGACCCCGGCTTGCTTCATCTTTACGAGTTGTGCGACTTCCGCATCCGAGGTGTTCAGCTTTTTCAGTTCCTCGACGCTGCTGGACCACATGCCCACTTTATCCAGAGGGCGATAGTCGGTGAGCAGATGCTTATCGCATCCGCCTACTCGCAGAAGAGCGAGAACGCCGAGAAGAAAGAGTTTGTAGCGCATGCCTTCATTCTAGCGGCCGCAAGCGGAAGGGCTGCGCCATGTGCTGCAGGTGATACCCGGCGAAAGGACAGGTACGAATTGCAATGCGTCGGGACGTGCGCGAAAAACTTACTGGCTGGCTTGATACACGCGTTCCACGCCGTACACGCCGGAAATCTTTCGAATATTCGCTACAATCGTCTCCAGTTGACGCTTGTCCACAATTTCCAAATTGGCGTCAATGCGCGCGTTGTTGCGGTCGGGGCGGCTTTCCAGGTTGTGAATGTTCGAGCCGGCGCCGCTGATCACGGCAGTGATTTCCGCGAGCAGGCCGGCGCGGTCTTTTGCGCGAATGGAAAGCTGCACGGGGAAAGTCGCGGAACCTCCGCCGCCCCACTCGACGGCAATGCGCCGCTCGGTCTGATACATCAAATTCTGCACATTGGGGCACAGCCTCGTGTGCACGGCGACGCCACGGCCACGCGTGATATAACCGACAATTTCATCGCCGGGGATGGGGTTGCAGCACTTCGCGCGATAGACCAGCAGGTCGTCGTAGCCCTTAACGATGAGCGGAGCTTCGCCGAAGCCCAGCATGCGCTTGACGGTCTTGACGATGGTGGGCGTCGAATCCGCGGTCTCGGGCTCTTCTTCCTTCACGTTTTCACCGAGCACGCGCGCCAAAATCTGGCGCGCCGAGAATTTCCCGAACCCCACCGTCGCGTACAGATCCTCAATCTTCGATAGCCCGTGGTCCGAAGCAAATTTAAGCAAATCCGCTTCCGGTATTTTCTTCAAGCTGCGTCCGAAGTGCCGCGCTTCAGTTTCGAGCAGCTTCTTCCCCATTTCCTTCGCTTCTTCGCGTTCCTGCTCGTTGATCCAGTGGCGGATTTTGCTCTTGGCATGCGAGGACTTGACGAAGCTCAGCCAATCGCGGCTCGGGTGATGGCCTTTTTGAGTGAGAATCTCCACGACGTCGCCGCTGGTAATCTCGTGGCGGAGCGAAACCATCTGCCCGTTCACTTTCGCGCCCACGCACTGATGCCCCACTTCGGTATGCACCAGGTAAGCAAAATCCACGGGCGTGGCGCCGCGCACAAGCTCGAGCACGCGGCCTTTTGGCGTGAAGGCATAGACCTCGACGGGCGCAAGATCGACCTTCAGCGTGGAGAGGAATTCTCCGGGCTCCTGAAGCTCCTGTGACCATTCAATCAGCTGGCGCATCCAGGCGATGCGCTTGTCGTCGTCTTCCGAGCCGGGCTTGCCGCTCTTGTATTTCCAGTGCGCGGCAACGCCCTCTTCCGCGATGCGGTGCATATCCTGCGTGCGAATTTGCACTTCAAAAGACTGCCCGCTGTGCAAGACCGTGGTGTGCAGCGACTGGTACAAATTGGGCCGAACCATCGCGATGTAGTCCTTGAAGCGGCCGGGCACAGGTCGCCAAATATGATGGACCACGCCGAGTGCCGCGTAGCAATTGCGCTCCGAATCGGTGATGACGCGGACGGCGAGCAGGTCGTACACCTGTTCCAGGCCGGTTTCCTGGCGGAGCATTTTGCGATGGAGCGAGTACAGGCTTTTCACGCGGGCTTCGAGCTCCGCGGGGATGCCATTTTCGACCAGCTTCGTCTGGATGGTGGTTTGCACTTCTTCGAGAAATTTCTTGTGCAAGGGCGCCTTGTCGCTGACTTCCTTCTGCAACGCGAGAAAGGATTCAGGCTCGAGATAGCGGAACGCCAGATCCTCGAGCTCGCCGCGGACGACGCCCATTCCCAGCCGGTGGGCAATGGGCGCGTAGAGGTCCAGCGTCTCGCGGGAGATGCGCTGCTGCTTCTCGGGTTCGAGGTACTCGAGCGTGCGCATGTTATGCAGGCGGTCTGCCAGCTTGACCAGGACGACGCGCACGTCGTTCACCATGGCGAGGAGCATCTTGCGGACGTTTTCCGCCTGGCGCGTCTCCGGGGCCAGCATGTTGAGGCGGCTGATTTTTGTGACGCCTTCGACGAGGTGAGCCACCTCGGCGCCAAAGCGCTCTTCGATGCGCGAGACGGGATACTCGGTGTCTTCGATGGCATCGTGGAGAAGCGCGGCGGTCAGAGTGGTCGCGTCAAGGCGCATGTCCGCGAGGATGTGCGCCACTTCCAGGAGATGAGTAAGGTAGGGGTCGCCGGAGCTGCGGAACTGGTCATGATGGCGCTCGGCGGCAATCTCGTAGGCGCGCCTTACCATCCAGGGATCTTCGGAGGGGCGGTTGACGCGCAGCTTTTCGAGCAATTCTTCGAGGCGCGCGTCGAGCTGGCGCGCGGCGCGGTCGCGGTTGAATTGGAGCGGAAGATTGCTCGGAGAAGGCATGGCTTAGTTTACGCCTGGAGGGGCGCCTCCGGCGAGGAGGGGATGAATGGTGACTGGTGGGGAGTTTGAGGACAAAAGAGATAGTGTCGTTTGAACGCCTGAACGAAGAAACACCGAAGTTAAGAGAAAGTTGGTTAACCATAACACCCCCCACCCCCTATGTTTTTTGTAAGTGTTGCATCTAAAGGATTTAGGCTTTCTGTAAGTCCTTTCTTTTCCACACTTACAAGCAAGTCCACAAGTGTTGATTCTAAAAGATTTGGAGGGGGCTGGAAAATCGCAAAGCGAGGATTGAGAATAATGAGGAGGCGCAAGGCAGAAAGCAGGACGGTCGGACGAGCGAAAGCAGGCGAGGGCAGTGAATGGCACTTCGAAGATCCCCTCGA
>JACXTT010002953.1_pt1 | contig 26607 bp, 17 predicted proteins | sample 9270951 | NCBI WGS metagenome assembly JACXTT01 (sample SAMN15532306, study PRJNA645909) | rock metagenome | isolation source: weathered quartz diorite | place: Puerto Rico | collected 2017-06-21
CGCCTCCGTTTTCCCCGCACCCCTGTTCAGGTATTTGGGCGATATGAACCGGCGATCCATTTCCGCGACGAGCGATCTTACGCTCCGGTGGTCGGGAGGAAACGCCTCCGATGGAATCCTCCTCGCCGTGATGCCTTTTCCCCCCGCGCCGCTCGGCGGCGTCCGGCCGCCCGGAGATCCCGATAGCTTACACCCGCACGGCCCAGGCGGCATGCATCCCGGCGATCCGCGCCGCGGTCCCGGCGGCGGCCCCGGAGGACCGGGGGACTTTAACCCACCCCCGCCGATCGATTCCACGAAGGCAATTATTGTGAAGTTACAGGATAACCCCGGTACCTATACAATCCCGGCCGGGAGGCTTCAAGGGCTGGTGAATAACACCGGAGCACGCGCGATCGTCTGCGTGATATCACAGCTGACACAAAATACTCCCTCTCATGACGGAGGAACGGTCCGCATCGTGCTGGCGAATGAAGATCACCTTCACCTTATTATACAGCCATGAACAGGTGATCTGCTGGCTGGGGACGACGGGGTTGACGCGCGGGGCTGGAGTTGTCGACGAGGTTTTTTATTCCGACAATTCCCGGTGCCGGAAACAGTCGATGAGATGATCATTGACCATGCCGGTGGCCTGCATGAATGCGTAACAGACGGTCGATCCGACAAACCTGAATCCCCGCGCTTTCAGATCCTTGCTCATAGCATCTGATTCCGCGGTCGAAGGAGGGACCTCCTTTAAACTCTTCCAGCGATTGATTTTCGGCTTCCCTCCGACAAATCTCCAGAGGTAATAGTCAAACGTCCCGAACTCTTTCCTGATCTCCAGGACTTTTCGGGCGTTCTCCACCGCCGCCTCAAGCTTCAAACGATTGCGGACGATTCCCTCGTCCTTTAATAATTTCTCCACCTCCCGGCGGCCATAGGACGCCACCGTTTCTATAACAAAATTATCAAATGCCTTCCGGAAGTTTTGCCTCTTTCTCAGGATGATGAGCCAGCTCAGCCCCGCCTGCATTCCCTCGAGAATCAGCATCTCGAAGAGTTTTCGGTCGTTGTGGAGCGGCACTCCCCACTCTCTGTCGTGATATTTTCGGTAAAGCGGATCCGAATCACCCCACGGACATCGTTTTTCACTGATTGTCATCTGGATCACCTGCAAGTGTTTGGTTATCGCCCGTTCGGTCGCGGCGGTCCCCCTGCGTAGATGTAATGCTCCACGGAGGGCTCCCCCGGACCGGCGTGAAACGCACGGACCCGCTTCTCAATCTCCCGGTCCGCTACCGTGACCCTCTCGTGCTGACGCATGTGCTCCGCCCACGACTCCACGATGAAGTACTCGACCAGACGGGTGTCATTCGAGAGATCTCTGAAAATTCCCCACTGTATTGCACCATTGCGCCTGCGACTCCCTCTCAGGGCCCGCAGGGCGTCGAAGAGCCCGTCGTTGTTTCCGGGTGTTATGGAATACTCTACCGCGACAAGCACCGGTCCCTCCTCAGGATGGGGTTCCACGACGACGACGGGGTCAGCCCAGTGCATCGACTGCGTGTGGTCGACCGCCTGATCAATCCTGAGGGGCCGCCCGAATGCCAGGCCCGCAAGGAGACATCCCGAGGCGCTCAGGAGCGAAACCATGGTCCCCCCATACGAGGCGAGCATTCCCCAGAAAGCGCTTCCGCACGCGAATCCGCCCATAAAAACCAAAATGTAGACGGCCATGACACGGGCCCTCACCCAGTGGGGCGAAACAAACTGTGCGGCCGTGTTGAGGCTCGACATGACGATCATCCATGCGATTCCGCCGATGTACATGCCGCAGAGGATAAACGGATAAACCCGCGTGAGGGCGAGAGTCGCCAGAAACCCGCTGAACATGACCGTCGCCAGCCGGACCATGGCTTCCATAGACATTTTCCGGCGCATCCTGGCCATCAGCCACGCCCCGCTCACCGCCCCCGTGCCGAAGACGCCGACCAGGGTTCCATATCCCGCCGCCGTGAGCCCCATCTCGTGCCGCGCCACGTACGGCAGGACCGCCCACATCGCACTCGCAAAGACGATGAAAGTGGCAGTACGTATGAGAACCGTGTGGAGCGCCGGGGCATGACGGGCATACCGGAGGCCCGCACGCACTGCGCTGAATATCCGCTCCGCAGGAAGGATGCTTTCCCTGTGCTCCCGCTTCCAATCGTGGAGTACCCAAATGACGCCAAGAAACGAGACGGCATTGAGTAAAAAAACTGCCCATGGCCCCGATGCCGCGATGATCAATCCGCCCAGCGCCGGGCCGACCGCCCTCGCAACGTTGAATCCGATGCTTCCCAGCGCCACTGCAGCAGGAATTTCAACCGACGGGACGATTTCAGGAAGTATCGCCTGCCAGGCAGGTCCATTGACGGCTGCGCCGACATTGAGGACGAAGGTAAGTGCCAACAAGGATTTCGTGCCGATGACGCCCGCGAGTGTCAGTATGCTCATCAGGAGCGCTACGGCAAGCATCCACGATTGAGTCGATATCAGGATCCGGCGGCGGTCTACGATGTCCGCCACTGCCCCGGCCGGGAGCGAAAGGAGAAAGATCGGGAGCGTCATCGCCGTTTCCAGAAGCGCCACCATCGCCGGGGAGGTGGTGAGCGATGTCATGAGCCACGCCGCCCCAACTTCCTGCATCCAGGTCCCGATGTTCGAGACCATCGAGGCGATCCAGAGCCAGCGGAAAAGAGGCAAAAGGAGCGGGCGGAACGCCGAGTTTGTATCTTTACCACTCATTGGGATGGATTGAACGGTTCGATTACGCCGGCAACCGGCCTTTGAGGCTCGCGGCGCTGAACGGTCCGCTATCGGCAATGAGCGCACGCGCGCGATCGACCTGACCCCAGGTGTTCCAGAGTAATACCCCCCGCACGCGCTCTCTGTCCAGGAAGTAGATGACTCCCTCCCGGAACTCTTCCTTCCAGTCCTCCACCGCCTGCAGCCGGCTGTCCAGTTCACCGACGGCTTCGTAACCGAGGTCGAACAGGTCTGAATAAAAAAAGGGGAGATGGCGGTAAAAAATTGATTCGCCCGCCATGTTTTTACCCGCACAGGAGCCCATCGTAAGGGCGTTGTCTTCATGCTCAACCCGGATGCGCTTCCCCAGCGCCGGGTTCGGGAAGTTTGCCACATCACCCGCTGAATAGATGTGCGGATCGTCGGTCCGGAGGTATTCATCCACGACGATGCCGTTATTCACACTGAGCCCCGCCTCGGCCGCAAGTTCCGTATTGGGCTGAATTCCTATCCCCGCCACCACGCCGTCAAATGTGAGTTTTTCCCCATTGCGCGTCCCCACCGTGTATGTGCCGCCGCTGAGCCCGATCTTTTCCACACTGTTGTTTCCCAAAATGTTGACTCCCTTCGAGCGATAGTATTCCGTCACGAATTTTGAGAGTTTTTCGGGATACACACGCGCTCCTATTCCCCCCTCCGGGAAGATCATGCTCACACGTTTCCCGTTTAAGGCTAGCGCGGCCGCAATCTCCGATCCGATGAACCCCCCGCCGATGACGAGTATGTCCCCGCCGGGAATTTTTCTCAGCTTCGTATAATCATCAACCGTGCGGAAATATATGATGCCCGGCGCGTCCTGCGGCAGCGTCCTGACACTTCCGCCTGTGGCGAGGAGAAGTTTCCGGTATTCGAAAACCTGGTTCTTCTCGGCGATGATCTGCTTCTTCCCCCGATCAATCCGACTCACCCGGGTTGATAGGTGCAATTGTGCCCCTTCAGACGATTTTAGCCATATGCTTTCTAACGGATCACCTTTCCATAATGCCTTTGACAGGGGAGGGCGCTTGTAAGGGGCGTTGGGTTCCATGGTGAATAATCCGATGGTGCCCGATTTATCCACCGATCGAATCCCCCCGACAGCCGCATCCGCCGTCATCCCTCCTCCTATGATCACATAGTCGTAACCAGTCATGGTCGACTCATAACTCGTGTCGATGGCGTTGGAATTTGTATCGGAGGGAGATGGCGGGCGATCTGCTCTCTTTCAGATTCGTACATGTCCGGCAATTTTAGTTCCATTCCAAGCCCCTCCGCAGTCTCATCGATCAAAAACCCCGGCGGATCGGTCGCAACCTCGAGAAGAACTCCGCCCGGCTCGTAAAAATAGATTGACCTAAAATATTTTCGGTCCATGACGGGGGTAACATGACAACCTGCTTTCACGAGTTCTGTCCGTGCCTGAAGCTGGGTCCCTTCATCCGGAGTACGCCAGGCGACATGGTGAACAGTTCCCACCCCGATGGTCCCCCGGGCCCGTCCCGGTTCGTGGAGAAGATCAATGGTTTTTCCCGGTCCTCCCCCGGCAAGCTCGAAACGGTGGCGTCCGCCCGATTCGCCCTTTTGTTGAAATCCAAGATTTTTGAAAAATCCTCCCGTCTTGCCGATGTCCGTTTCTGAAAGGGTGACGCTGTGGAGTCCGACGATGGTATCGCTCTCTTGTACGTCTACCGAACCGATCAACTCGAAGTCAAACCCATCGGGATCGACTGCCGAAAGTACTTTTTCCCCAAATCTTTCTTCCTGCCGGAGGATTTCCACCCCGCGCAGCTCAAACTTCTTTTTCCAGTTTGAAAGTGATCGCGCCGGGACGCTGAATGAATATACCCCGATCTGCCCCGAACCCTTCCGCCCCGGCTGACCCTGCGAAGTCCACGGGAAGAACGTCAATAACGTCCCGGGGCGCCCAATGTCGTCGCCATAATAAAGATGGTAGGTGTAGGGATCGTCAAAGTTGATTGTCTTTTTGACAAGCCGTAATCCCAGGGCCCCGGCGTAAAAATCCAGATTTTTCTGCGCATCGCCTGCGATGGCAGTGACGTGGTGAATGCCCAGTAGGTTTGTCAATCGGGACCTTTTTTCAATATACAAAAGGATCGGTTTTTCAGAAAATCATCAATTTGCCTTTTTTCGGGACATTGCTATATTGCATCCCCCGACCCCGGGCCGGAAGAAGAACGGGGTCGCTTCTTTCACACTTTGAGGAGACCTGTCATGAAGAGAATGCTTCTGGGAGCGCTCGTCGGCGGAGTTATACTCTTTTTCTGGAGCTTCCTTGCCTGGGTTGTCCTTCCACTCCACGAGCCGAGTTTGCGGGCCATCCCCAATGAGGATGCCGTCATGGCGACGCTTCAGTCTTCATTGAAAACAAGGTCGGTCTATATTTTCCCAAAAAACCCCGGCTCAAGCGCCGATGCCGCAGCTCAGGCCGCCTGGACCGATAAGATGAAACGGGGGCCGACAGGATTGATTTTCTTCGACCCTACGGGAACAGATCCCATGATGCCGGGCCAGTTCGCGTGCGGAATGCTTCTTGATATTATTTCGGCGTTCGTCGCCGCATGGTTTCTTGCCCGAAGTACTGCCGCCGGGTCTTCTTATATGATGCGCGTCGCCTTCTGCGGGATGTTCGGGATTTTTACAGCCGTTTTCGTTCACCTCATGAACTGGAACTGGATGGGATTCCCCGCCGATTTCACGACCGGCCAGATCATCGATGCGATCGTCTCCTGGATTCTCGCCGGACTCGGAATTGCGGCGTTTGTAAAATCGGCCGAACCGGCCCAGACCGCCTGAGGTTTTTCGGGAAATTATCCCACGGCCTCGAAAAACGCGGAGAGCTTGCGCTCGTCCAGCTTTCCGTCCGTCCTGACGCCGCTGCAGACATCCACCCCGAAGGGCTCGACGACGCGGATTGCCTCGGAGACGTTTTCCGCCTTCAATCCGCCCGCCAGATAGACAGGGATTTTTACCGCGTCCCTTATGCGCCGGCTAATACTCCAGTCGTGCCGGCGGCCCGTCCCCCCCAGCTCAGGCACGGGGAGCCGCGGATTGCCCGAGTCGAGAAGTATGGCATCTACTCCGGCTGACATTCTCACGGCTTCCTCGTAGGCACTGCCGTCCATGACGTGAACGACCTGAACGATCGCTACCCCCCGAAGCCTGTCACGAAGTTCACGGTGAGTCTCAGGGGAAACCGATTGAACGAGCTGGATGACATTCACCCGGAAAAGTCGCTGCTGGGTAATGATTGATTCCGCATCAGTCTTGCTCGTGAGGAGAAAACGTGCAACCCCGGGCGGAATTCTTGGTGCAATGTCGAGAATTTTATCGTCGCTGATAACCCCCGGGCCGCTCGGCATTTCTGAGACAAACCCCAGGGCCGATGCCCCGTAGCGAATTGCCAGCAGGGCTTCCTCCTGATTTTTTATACAGCATATCTTAACGCGGGGACGCATTGTCCGGGTATCTGTAAAGTGAGATTCTGGCCCCGGAAATTTAAGGTTTTTATCAGCAGGCTGCAATCTGGATATTTCCATCGATGGCAGGAGCAGGTTCATCAACGGGGGGGGGGCGGCACCTGACGATTTACCGGGGGAAAATATAAAGCGGCCTGAAGGTTCTCGCGTCCTCCAGACCGCTTTTGCTTATGCGGGTTTGTCCTCCCACTACTGTTAGACGGCCGCCGGCTGAAAAGGTTGCAGCTTTTCGGGCATTTCGTATTTTCCTTGAATTTTTGTATATTTTGTGAGTATTAAAACGCTTGGAGCATCGAAATGCACGATATTCTTGTCCAGCAAATAAGGGATGAAGTGACCAGACTCGGAGTAAAAGAACTGCGCACTCCGCAGGAGGTGGATTCCACGCTCGCCGGCCAGGCGGGAACCTCGCTCGTTTTTGTGAATTCTGTCTGCGGCTGCGCCGGCGGCATCGCCAGACCCGCCCTCGCCCTGGCCATGAAACATCCGGTTCAGCCCGACGTCATTGCCACCGTCTTCGCCAGCGGCGATCATGAAGCAACGATGAAGGCCCGGTCGTTTTTTACAAATATGCCTCCGTCATCGCCCTCGTTCGCCCTCCTCAGGGACGGGAGACTGGTCCACATGATCCACCGCTCTGATATTGAAATCCGGGATTGTCACGAGGTTGCCGAGCTGCTGACGGCCGCTTTCGACAAGTTCTGCAAGGTTACGGCCAGCTAACTCCCCCCCCGGGGGGGGGCTGGTCGCAAGACCGGTTTGGACTTACCCCGGAGTTTTAGTATATTGTGTTGTATTGACGCCCCCGGCTATCTCGCGCGCCGGAGGCGTTTTTGTTATAACCTATGAACCGCAGAGAAGATATACGCAATATCGCCATCATCGCTCACGTTGATCACGGCAAGACGACGCTCGTGGATCATATGCTCCGGCAAACCGGAACTTTCCGCGACAATCAGGAAGTCGTTAAACGCGTGATGGATTCAAATGAGCTGGAGAGGGAACGGGGGATCACTATTCTCGCCAAGAATACCGCCGTCTTCTACCGCCAGGATTCTACCAGAAAAGTTTTCAAGATCAATATTGTCGACACCCCGGGCCACTCGGATTTTGCGGGCGAGGTCGAAAGAACTCTCAAAATGGTGGACGGGGTTCTCCTTCTCGTCGATGCGGCCGAAGGGCCTCTGCCCGGAACAAAATTTGTCCTGAAAAAATCGCTGGATCTGAATCTGCAGCCGATCGTCGTCATTAATAAAATCGACCGCAAGGATGCCCGCCCCCACGCGGTGCTCGACGAGGTTTTTGAGCTTTTTCTCTCCCTCGGGGCCAATGATCAGCAGCTCGATTTTCCCACGATTTATTGTATCGCGAAGCAGGGGATCGCCAAGCGCGAGCTCGAGGAAGAAGGGAAGAATCTTGAACCCCTTTTCGAAGCGATTATCTCAAAAATCGCCGGGCCGCCCGGCGATGTGTCATCCCCCTTCCAGATGCTCGTGACGACGATCGACTATAATGACTACCTCGGGCGCCTGGGGATAGGCCGCATTCACCGGGGGAAAATCCATATCGATTCCCCCATGAAAATCGTTCACCGCGACGGGAAGATCGAAGGGGCCCGCGTGACGAAGATCTATACGTTCGAAGGGCTGAAACGCATCGAGGTGTCGGAAGCATTCGCCGGCGAGATTATCGCCATCGCAGGGATGGAGGATGTCGATATCGGCGAAACGATCGCCGATGCCGCCGACCCTGCCTCGCTCCCCTTCGTGGCGATCGAAGAGCCCACGATGTCGATGAATTTTGTGGTCAATAATTCCCCGTTCGCGGGCCTCGAAGGAAAGTATGTCACGACAAGAAGCTTGGGCGAGCGGCTTGCCCGCGAGCTCCGCTCGAATGTGAGCCTGAGGGTGGAACTCACGGACAGCCCGGATGTTTTTAAAGTCAGCGGCCGCGGGGAACTGCATATCGGAATTCTCATCGAGACGATGCGGCGCGAAGGTTTTGAATTTCAGGTCTCCGCCCCCCAGGTGATCTACAAACGAATCGACGACGTTCTCTCCGAACCGATGGAACATGTGATCATCGATATTCCGGACGAGTATTCCGGGATAATAATACAGAATCTCGGGTCCCGGAAGGGGATCATGAATACGATGATTCAATCCCAGGGCAATACGCGTATGGAATTCACCGTGCCGGCCCGCGGCCTGCTCGGGTTCCGCTCCGAATTCATGACCGATTCAAAAGGGACCGGGATCCTGCACCACAATTTTCACGGCTATGAGCCCTATAAAGGGGAGCTTTCTACAAGACATAAAGGGGCCGTCATTCAGCTCGAAGAGGGGACCGCTACCTCATACGCCATGTGGAAGCTGCAGGAACGGATGACCTTTTTTATCGAGCCGGGGACGAAGGTTTATAAGGGGATGGTGGTGGGCGAGAACTCCCGGGACGAGGATATTATCGTGAATGTCTGTAAGACGAAACAGCTGACTAATATGCGCGCAAGCGGCGCCGATGAAGCTATCCGCCTCGAACCCCCGAAACTCCTGACGCTTGAACAGGCGATCGAATGGATCGCCGATGATGAGTTTATCGAGGTGACCCCAAAGTCACTAAGACTCCGCAAACAGTATCTCGACCACAACGAGAGACTCCGGATGTCGAAACAGAAGGTGGAATCGGTGGATTCCGTCTGACGGCCCGGTAATCCCCGCAAAATCTTTAAAACCACGCCCTAACGCAACGCACCTCATCTCCCCCCGGCTCCCGCAGGGTGAAAAAAGTTATTTCATGAAAACCATGCGCCTGGTCTGTGTGAAACTTCCGGCCGTGAGCCGGTAGAAATATACCCCGCTCGGCATGTCGCCGGGGCTCCACCGGATCACATGGGTGCCCGCCTCCTCCCGTTCGTTGACGAGGGTGGCAATCTCCCTCCCGAGCAGGTTATAGATTTTTAGTGTCGCCTGAGCGGCCCTCGGAAGAGTGAATTCGAGGGTCGTGCTGGGATTGAACGGATTGGGATAATTTGCAGAAAGGTTGAAGCGATCCGGCAACGCCCGCGTATCGGAAAACCCTGTGAGCTGCTGGTAGGAGTACTGATACCTGTTGTTATTGACCCAGTCCGACCCGCCCCACACCTGAAAGACAGATTCGACGAGATTTCCACTTCCGTCATATGTGGAAAGGTTTTGCGCAGTGTTCACCCATGCCGAGCCGTTCCAATGCTGGGAGACTCGACTGGTCTCATAGCCCTTGACATTATAGGTGAAGAGCGCCTGGTCTGTGTCGGCCCACGAGACGCCATTCCACCCCTGGGATACCGTGCTTGTTACATGGCCGCTCCCGTCATAGGTTGCGAGAGATTTAGAGGCATTTACCCAGGCGGTGCCGCTCCAGGTCTGAATTACGAGGCTCGTCTCGTGCCCTCCGGCGTCGTAGGTGAAGAGATAATGGATGTAATTCATCCATGCGGAACCGTTCCAGATTTCAGCGACTGCCTCGACGATATGCTTGCCGGCATCAAGGGTCGCGCTGACCCGGAAGTAATTCACCCACGCGACGCCGTTCCACGTCTGATAAACCTCGCCAGTCAGGTTCCCACCGGCATCATAGGTGTAAGTGTTTTGCGACGAGTTGACCCATGCGCCAAGGGACCAGAACTGCGAGACGCTGCCCGTGAGCCTGCCGCCCGCGTCATAGGTGTTTGTCGTCCTCGAGGAATTCACCCACCCGGTGGTATCCCAGAATTGAGCAAGTTCTTGGAGCACATTTCCGCTTGCATCACATGTATATGTGTTGAGGGATGAATTCATCCAATCAGTGACTGCCCAGGTCTGCGACAACGCGCTCGCCATCTGCCCCCCAGCCTTGTAAGCGTAACTCTCCTGGGAGCTGTTCTGCCAGTCAGTGCCGGACCATGTCTGGTAGACGTAATTCAATTCCCTTCCGCTCCCATCCAGCGTCGTGCTGTCTTTTGATAGGTTGGCCCAGCTTGCTCCCTGCCACGTCTGGTAAATGGAAATGACGATCGAGCCGCTGCTGGTGAATATCTTCGTCGCTGAACGAATTCTTTGTCCGGTAAGTGTCGATTTCCCGGACAACGACATTGCACCGGGTTCAATTTTGTTCCCGGGTCGCATCTCAGCGGCCCGAAGTCCCAATTTCTCCGTCAGGAGATTCAGAATCTTTGTGGCCTGATCTTTTTGCCCAGGGCCGGAATGCCCGTTCGCCGACGCGGCGGCGAGAGCAGCTGCAACAAGAACTGTCAGAGTTTTGATCATGGTGCTCCTACTCGATATGAAGAAGTTGTCATACCACTCCCCACCGCCTCGCCCCTCATCTTCCCCCCAAAAAACGAATCTCGCGGACTGCAAAGAGCTATTTCATGAAAACCATGCGCCTGGTCTGTGTGAAACTCCCGGCCGTGAGCCGGTAGAAATATACCCCACTCGGAATGTCGCCGGGGCTCCATCGGATCACATGCGTGCCCGCCTCCTCCCGTTCGTTGACGAGTGTGGCAATCTCCCTCCCGAGCAGGTTATAGATTTTTAGTGTCGCCTGAGCGGCCCTCGGAAGAGTGAATTCGAGCGTCGTGCTGGGATTGAACGGATTGGGATAATTTGCAGAAAGGTTGAAGCGATCCGGCAACGCCCGCGTATCGGAGAACCCGGTGAGCTGCTGATAGGAATACTGATACCTGTATGCATTGACCCACGCCGAGCCGCCCCAGGTCTGATGGAGGAATTCAACCTGATTTCCGCTTCCGTCATACGTGGAAAGGGATTGCTGAGTGTTCACCCATGCCGAGCCGTTCCAGTACTGGGAGAGTTCACTGGTCACATAGCCGCTGACATTATAGGTGTAGAGTGTCTGGTCTGTATTGACCCACGAGAATCCATCCCACGTCTGGTCTACCGTGGTCTTTTCATGGCCGCTCCCATCATAGGTGGTGAGAGTTTGCGAAGAATATACCCAGTCGCTGCCGCCCCACGTCTGAATTACGAAGCTTGTCTGGTATCCCCCGGCGTCGTAGGTAAGGAGATAATGCAGGTAATTGGACCATGCGGAGCCGTTCCAGAGTTCGACGACTAACTCGACGAGATGCCCGCCGGCATCATAGGCCGCGCTGATCCGGGTTGTATTCGCCCACGCTGTCCCGTTCCATTGCTGATAAACCCCTCCAGTCACGTTCCCACCTGCATCATAAGTGTATGTGTCTTGCAACGAGTTGACCCATACTCCGGCGGTCCATACCTGCGAGACGCTGCCTGTAAGCCTTTCGCCAGCATCGTAGGTATTTATCGTCTGCGAGGAATTCACCCACCCGGTAGAACCCCAGTACTGATTAAGGGTCCGGAGAACGTTTCCGCTCGCATCACATGTGTATGTGGTGAGGAATGAATTTTTCCAATCGGTGACTGCCCAGATCTGCGACAAGGCGCTCGCCAGCTGCCACCCAACCTTGTAAACGTAACTCTGCCGGGAGGTGTTCTGCCAGTCAGTGCCGGACCATGTTTGGATGACGTAATTCGATTCCCTTCCGCTCCCATCCAGTGTCGAGCTGTCCTTCGTCTGGTTGACCCAGCTTGCTCCCTTCCAGGTCTGATAAATGGAAACGACGATCGAGCCGCTGCTGGCCGATAGCTTCTGGGAGGAACGAACTCTTGTTTCCGAAAAAGGCGAATTCCCCGCGGCTGTCAGCGCGCCGGGTTTCGTTAGGTTCCCGGGTCGGATATCAGGGGCTCGAACTCCCGATTTCTCTGTCAGGAGCTTCAGAATTTTTTGGGCCTGATCGCGCTGCGAAGGGTCTGAATGCCCGTTCGCCGATTCGGCGGCGAGAACAACTGCAACAAGAACTGTTAGAGTTTTGAACACGGTGCTCCTCCTCGATACGGGGAATTTTTCATACCACGCCCCGACGCCTCGCCCCTCATCTCCCACCGGATATTGCAGGTTGAAAAGAGTCACTTCACGAAAACCATGCGCCTGGTCTGTGTGAAACTCCCCGCTGTAAGCCGGTAGAAATATACCCCGCTCGGCATGTCGCCGGGGCTCCACCGGATCACGTGCGTGCCCGCTTCCTCCCGTTCATTGACGAGTGTGGCAATCTCCTTCCCGAGCAGATTATAAATTTTTAGCGTCGCTTGAGCGACCCTCGGAAGAGTGAATTCGAGTGTTGTGCTGGGATTGAATGGATTGGGATAATTTGCAGAAAGCTCAAACCGATCCGGCAATCCCCGGGTATCGGAAAACCCCGTGAGCTGCTGATAGGAGTACTGGTACCTGTAGTTATTGACCCAGTCCGCCCCGCCCCACGTCTGAAACAGTGATTCAATGAGATTTCCGCTTCCGTCATATGTGGAAAGGTATTGCGAACCGTTTACCCATGACGAGCCGCTCCAATACTGGGAGACTCGATCGGTCTCATAGCCCTTGACATTATAGGTGAAGAGCGTCTGGTCTGTGCTGAGCCACGAGACGCCATTCCACGTCTGGGATACCGTGCTTAGTACATGGCCGCTTCCATCATAGGTGAGGAGAGATTGGTAGGCATTTACCCAGGCGCTGCCACTCCACGTCTGAGTTACGGCGCTTGTCTGGTGTCCCCCGGCGTCGAAGGTGTAGTGAACACGGCTGTAATTGGCCCATGCGGAGCCATTCCAGAATTCAAAGACCAAATCGACGAGGTGGTTGCCGGCATCAAAGATGGTGCTGATCCGAGCGTAATTCACCCACGCGGTGCCGTTCCATTGCAGATAAACCTCTCCAGTCAGGTTCCCGCCGGCATCATAGGTGTAAGTGTATTGCGACGAGTTAACCCATGCTCCGGCAGACCAGGACTGCGAGACGCTGCCTGTAAGCCTTCCGCCAGCGTCATAGGTGTTTATCGTCTGCGAGGAATTCTCCCACCCGCTAGTTCCCCAGTACTGATTAAGGGTCCGGAGAACGTTTCCGCTCGCATCACATGTGTATGTGGTGACGGATGAATTCATCCAATCATGGGCTACCCAGGCCTGAGACAACGCGCTCGCCAATTGCCCTCCAGCCTTGTAAGCGTAATTCTGCTGGGAGTTGTTCTGCCAGTCAGTGCCAGACCATGTCTGGTAGACGTCATTCAATTCCCTTCCGCTCCCATCCAGCGTCGTGCTGTCCTTTGATAGGTTGCCCCAACTCCCTCCGTACCAGGTCTGGTTGATGGAAATGAGAATCGAACCGCTGCCGGTGAATATCTTCGACGATGAACGACTCCCTTCTCCCGAAGATGTCGAAATCCCGGTTCCCGTGACTGCACCGGGCTCAAACCGTTTCCCGGGTCGCGCCTCAGGGGCTCGAAGTCCCAATTTCTCGGTCAGGAGTTTCAGAATTTTTTGGGCCTGATCGCGCTGCGAAGCGTCTGAATGCCCGTTCGCCGACGCGGCGGCGAGAACAACCGCGAGAACAAATGTTAACGTTTTGATCATGGTGCTCCTCCTCGATATGGAGAATTTTTCATGCCACGCCCCGACGCCTCACCCCTCGCCTCCCCCAGCTCAATCCGGATGCCGCGGGCTGAAAAGCGTTACTTCATGAAAACCATGCGCCTGGTCTGTGTAAAACTGCCCGCTGTGAGCCGGTAGAAGTATACTCCGCTCGGCATGTCGACGGGGCTCCATCGGATCACATGGGTGCCCGCCTCCTCCCTTTCGTTGACGAGGGTGGCGATCTCCCTCCCGAGCAGATTATAGATTCTTAGCGTCGCCTGAGCGGCCCTCGGAAGAGTGAATTCGAGCGTCGTGCTGGGATTGAACGGGTTGGGATAATTAGCAGAAAGTTGGAAGCGATCCGGCAACCCCCGCGTATCGGAGAACCCGGTGAGCTGCTGATAGGAGTACTGATTCCTGTATGCATTCACCCAGGCCGACCCGCCCCATGTCTGATGGAGGAATTCAACGAGGTTTCCGCTTCCATCATATGTGGAAAGGTTTTGCGAAGTGTTCACCCATGCCGAGCCGTTCCAATGCTGGGAGACTGAACTGGTCTCATAGCCACTGACATTATAGGTGTAGAGCGTCTGGTTTGTATTGACCCACGAAACTCCATTCCACGTCTGGGACACCGTGGTTAGGAGATTGCCACTCCCATCATATGTGGAGAGAGATTGCGATGAATTTACCCAGGCGGTGCCGCTCCAGGTCTGAACAACAAAGCTTGTCTGGTGCCCCCCGGCGTCGTAGGTGTAGATATAATGGATGTAATTCATCCATGCGGAGCCGGTCCAGAGTTGAGCGACTAAATCGACGAGATGATGGCTGGCATCAAGGGTCACGCTGACCCGGATGTAATTCACCCACGCGGTGCCGTTCCACGTCTGATAAACCTCTCCAGTCAGGTTACCTCCGGCATCATAGGTGTAACTGTATTGCGTCGAGTTGACCCACGCACCGGCGAGCCAGGACTGCGTGACGCTGCCCGTGAGCCTGCTGCCCGCGTCATAGGTGTTTGTCGTCCTCGAGGAATTCACCCACCCGGTGGTATCCCAGAATTGAGTAAGGTCTTGGAGCACATTTCCGCTTGCATCACATGTGTATGTGATGAGGGATGAGTTTTTCCAGTCAGTGACTGCCCAGATCTCGGACAAGGCGCTCGCCAACTGCCCCGCAGCCTTGTACGCGTAACTCACCCGGGAGGTGTTCTCCCAGTCAGTGCCGGTCCACGTCTGGCTGACGGAATTCAACTCCCTCCCGCTCCCATCCAGCGTCGAGCTGTCCTTTGTCTGGTTGCCCCAGCTTGCAGCCTGCCACGTCTGGTAAATGGAGATGACGATCGAGCCGCTGGCGTCGAATAGCTTCTGAGAAGAGCGAACTCTTTTCCCGGAAAATGTCGGATTCCCGGTTCCTGTCATTGCACCGAGTCCAAGCTGGTTCCCGGTCCGCACCTCAGGGGCGCGAACTCCCAGTTTCTCCTTCAGGAGCTCCAGAATCTTTTTGGCCTGTGCTTGCTGCGCAGGGTCGGAATGCCCGCTCGCCGGCCCGGCGGTGAGAATAATTGCAATGAGAACTGTTAATGTTTTGGTCATGGTGCTCCTCTTCGAGATGGGTGTGCGAAAATGTGCTGCGTTTTGATTTACAGATGGATGTCAGCGGAGGATGGGTAACCCTTGGAAGAAGTGACTTCTCGATGAAACCGGCAAACGAAAGGATTACCCCCGCGGTACCAGAATCTAAGAACTCCGTGCCATAATGTCAAATTCCGGGCGCTATTCGGACCGCCGGCCTTGTTGCGGGATCGGGAGCTGTAGTATTGCTGCGACCCTAACGAATGACGGCAAATTTGCCGATCTGACGCCCCAGATCCGATTCGACAGAGAAAACGTAAACACCGCTCGCTAACGCCCTGCCGCTTTCGCTGACGAGATTCCACGACAGTTCACCGCTCTCGGGGGACTCGGGAGGCGCTTCGTACCTGAGGGTCGCGATCCTGTCTCCGCTTAGATCAAAGATGTGGATGACACACTTTTTCGGCAGGTGTATAAACTTGATCAGCCTCTTTCCCTCATTCCACGACGCCGGGTCTCCCTCCCACCCCTGGTTCGACGATGTGTAATCAATACCCGTCCTGTACGGGTTCGGAACGACAAGAACCGTGCGTTCATTCGACGAGGAAAACCGCAAGCTTACCCGCGCCGCGTTTTCCAGTATCGGGGATTCCGAATATGCAGTATAGAGCGTATCCGGGTAGTGACTTCCATCGGGGCGATACTCTTCGTGAACGACAATATCGGGAAGCCCCAACGATGTGACCGAATACCAGTAATTTTTGTCCCTGCCGAGCGTGGAGTCCACATAGGATGTGCTGTACGGTCGGGAAGAGTGAGGTTGATACGGAGATTCTGGCAGGATGTACTGAGCAAGGAGCGTAAAGCTGTTTTCCGCCGGCAATCCCGCCGAAGGGATGTCGCTGCGGTATATGTTGTAGCCGATCAAAACCCTTCCGCCCGGCCGCACCATCTTTCCTCCGACCGTGATGCACCGGTTCTCGATGCAGTCGGAGGAATTCTGGCAATCACCCCCCGAGCTGTGAACGAGCTGATTGTAATTGTCCCAGACGCTCGCAGGATCCGGCCCCCCGACCCCGCTTCCCCAATCAAGCCTGATGTCATCCCTCTCCTGCGTGATTTTCAGCGCAGGCGAAGGGAGTGTGACACGTGGGTGGTAACCCCGCCCGTAAAGCGCCAGGGCGTTGAGGACGTTCGCATAAAGACTCCTTGGGCCGCTTCCCAGATCCCCCCCTGACACGAGTGCCGCCGATAGCCTCAATGTGTCGCCCGGGTTCAATGTCCCAAATGGCCCGATCGAGATAAAATATTTTAAGTCCGACAATTCTGTCGCAGGCTGACAGGTCGGCGGAGGCTCCGGATAAAATCCCCCGCTCAGAATGTCATAGAGGACAGAATCGGCGACCGATCCTGAGGTGTTGAATCGTACAATGATCGAAAGAGAGTCGAGCGGATGCGAGGCTCCGAGGATCGTGAGTGCAAAGGGCGTCGCACCGGGATCGATCGGATTGCTGACGACGACCGTGCGCAGGCTCTCAAGGCAGCCGAAGTTGTGCTTATAGTATTCCTGGGCGCTCACGGGCCCGACGTCAGGATCCATGATTAATCCAAGGAAGACGCCTTTGATGACATTCTGCCCGGCATTGATGAAATAATAATCGAGCGGAAGTACCGCCTCTCCATAGGCGTTCGCCCACGCGTAGGATTTCTGCATGATCCGGATGCCCATCGGTGTGTGGCCGGGAAACGGCAGAAGGTCGGATTGATCTGTCGCCGTGGAATAAAGGTCGTTGTCGGAGACCGCCCCGAAATCCTCGTCCACATGGGGTTCTCCGTGATCAGGGAGGTTGTTCTTCTCAGTCCAGATCCCGACGTCGTTCTTTAACGGGTGGACACCGTTAGCCATGGGATGACACCGGTCGGTGTCCCCCGGATTATAGTTGTCCTGCGCAGGATCAGGGTTCGTGACGGGGTCATAGGGCACCCCCGTGCATGACGCCTCGACGGAATCAGGCAGACCGTCGCTCCCCACGTCGTCAACAGCAGGGTTCCAGTCTCCGTCCTTGTCAAGGCCATCCAGCTCGTCCTCGTCTATCTTGCCGTCATGGTCGTCATCGCAACCTCTTGTGTTGGTCAGAATTCCATGGTCGTAGTAGTACCCCGACCACCCGTACTCATCATGGGGCGGTATTCCCGTTCTCGTTCTCCAAAAGTGATCCCTAAAACGGGGAAAAGCCGGTAAAAGCTCCTCTACGCCGAAGATGTCTGCCGCCGCGACTCTCCCACGTCCATTGATGACCCCTGCGATGAAAGGGCCGCCGGAATACAGATGCTCGTTCCCCGAGTGTAAAGGATATTCAAGACCATAGTGCGGCTCGAGGGGGATCTGAAGCCCGCTGCCCACACCCCATGAATTTATACCCATGACGAGCCGGGTGTTCAACCAGGCTCGCATGGCGAATCCCTGGAGTTCATGGGAGAGATACGTTTCCGGAGTGGCGAGCCCGATCCGCAGAGCTTTCTTGTCGATTGAGTCGCTGAGGGAGGTGAGCCCGAAAAGGAGAAGTAAGGTTACCGCAGGAGTAAGAAACCGCGCGTTCATGATGGCGACTTTGCCGGCGCTGACCGCCACCGCCACACTTAACGAATCATCAACCCCGCGGGCGGTGAAGATACCGGCTTCTAACCTCCATGCGCATCGTATGGAAAAAAATGTCCAAAATCAACGCGAATGTTAAAGTATCAATTTATCGAGAGTTAGACTGCCGGCTCGTTTTGTTTAGGTTCTGAGCAGATCGCGGTGGCGCCGGTTTGATGATTCCCAAAATCTTGGGTAGATTGGCTTAATTGAACAAACGTTTGGGTGACGTTACCGTGAGAGAGATGACCCGCATTCTCGCCATAGTGCTTATTTGGCCTGTAACCTTAGCCGCCCAAAGAATCGCCGTGTCGCAACTGGGATTCCTTCCCAGCATGAAGAAGCAGTTCACCTCCCCGGTCCCGTTCAGCTCCTTTCAGATCAGGCGCGCTGGCGATGGTGGAATTGCCTTCACGGGGGGGAGCGCGATTCGATCCGTGACGTCTGCTCTCGTCGGCGGTTCGACTATCTGGATAGGGGATTTTACCGACCTTTCATCTCCAGGCCGCTACAAGGTGGTTGTCGATTCAGCCGAAAGTTTTCCCTTCGATATCGGCCTTTCCATCTATGATCCCCCTCTCAGGGCTGTCCAGCTTTTTTTTTATTACCAGCGGGCTTTTACTTCTGTCGATATTCCGTATGCCGAGGGTCCGTGGGTCCATGCGAGCGATGCCGATAAAGCGCCTCCCGGGGTTGTGAAAGGATGGCACGATGCCGGAAACTATGCCGTCTATATGCCCACGATGACTCAGTCGATTTTCTGGCTTCTCGAGGTCTGGAGCGATTTCACTCCGTTGGACGATTCAACAAATATTGCCGAAAGCGGAAACGGGGTTCCCGACCTTCTCGATGAGGCTCGCTGGGGACTTGAATGGGTGCGCTCGATGCAGGATTCAAACGGGGGATTCTGGGGCTCCGCCTGCCCGGGGTGTAACAATGTCTATACCTACGGCTCGTCCTTCCCGACCGATATGCTCCCTTACTGTAAAGCAGCAGCCCCCACCGTCCAGAATACAGCCAAAGCCGTGGCTGTCCTCGCCTATGCGTCCGTGGTTTACGATCAGTATGATCATTCGTTCGCCGCCTCCTGCCTCTCGGCCGCACAGAGAGGGTGGAACTGGATGACGGCTCATCCCGGCTCGACGGACGATTCGGGACCCTGTGGCTCCTATATTCAGGGCTCTGACCCTGCCCTGCTGAAGACTCACCAGATGTGGGCCGACGCCGCATTGCTTTACGCGACCGGAAGTTCTGTCTATGAGACTGCCTTCGAAAACGATCGTGTCCCCATCGGGGGAATCAGTGCTTTCAATAAAAGCGAGGGGTTCGCTGCAAGCCTTTATCTCAGGGTCCGGTCCGGCGCCAATTCTTCAGTTCAGACAGCCCTCAGAAATGAAATTTTCGCGGGAGCTGATGTCGTCCGCGCTTCTGCCGATTCGCATCCGTTCGGGTTTGCGACCGAATACTACTGGGGCTGCACAGGGAACGGGATGCATCGGAGCGGCCAGTTCTCCTGGCGTGCGTTTGAGCTGGATTCCACCCGCACAGCGGACCGCGATCAAACTCTCCTGAATCTCGATTACATCTTTGGACGGAATTTTTACAACCTGTGCTTTGTGAGCGGCATCGCGGGAATCACGAACGGACGGCAACACGGTTTTCACGAGTGGATGAAGGCTCTCAATGCCTCTCCCTGGCAGTTTCCCGGAGGGCTCGCCGCAGGTCCGAATCAGTCCCCGGAGCCTAATGATAACTCCTACCCCTACGCCCGGCCGTATCCCGTCTGGGGATATTGGGGCGATCCCGAAAATCCCCGGAGCGCCGCTACTCCCGTCGAGGGCCGGTTTACCGACAATGACAGCTGGTCGACGAATGAGGTCGCGATAAACTGGAATGCCGCCCTTCTCTACAATCTCTACGCCGCCAGAAAGGTCGCCTCCGCCGACCGGATCGATGCAGCCGTCGAGTCACCCTACACTCTTCCTCTCCGGCCCCGTATCAGACAGAATTTCCCGAACCCCTTCAATACTTCCACCATGATCGAGTACGATCTTCCGTCAGAATCACAGGTTCGTATCACGGTTTTTGACGCAGCCGGCCGGCTGGCGAAAGTGCTTCTCGACGCACAAGAGCCGGCGGGCACCCACCGCGTTCGCCTTGATTTAACATCGCTAAGCAGCGGGGTGTACTTTTGCCGCCTCCAGGCTGGAAGTTTTTCGGATCAAATCCCTTTGCAATTTCTGAAATGAAGGAAGCGTCGGGCTCCGGGACTATGCTTTCCGGTAACTCCCTTCCATCATGGGCTGCCACTGCGTGCCGTCCTGCGACATGTCCATCTTGAATGTGTATTTTCCTGGCTGGCTAAGGTCAAATATCGCCCGGCTTTGCCCCATCTGTCCCTTGTGCACCATCGAGAGGATGCTTCCCTCGAATTTTCCGCGAAACTCATTCAGTGGCGACCCCATGGAATCGAACCAGTAAAGAAGATATTCATTCCGCTGAAGATCGTAACTGAATACCCCGTGGCCGCGATAGGTTACGGATCCTCCCCGCTCCTGCTCGTAATCGTGCAAGACGACGAACCCGTCAAGGGCCGAGCGGTTGTTAGCCCTGCCGACCGCTGCTCCTCCCTTCGGATCCCAGGGGGACGGGAAGAGTTTTTCCTCTCCCTGCCAGTTGCCGGCAAGGAGTGAGAGCTTTTTGTGCGCATCTGATGGTTTTGGCATTTCCATGACAATACTCCTAATGGTGAGCGGGTTTTTCTGCAACCTAAAGAAACATCCTGATAATTTCAAATTACTGGATAATACGGCTAAAGAGTTAGATGAGACGCCGAACCATAGATGGCCCCGCATGTTTTCACATCGCGTGCACCCTGGCGGTTAGCGGTAATACCCCCATCCGACCGACGACAAAAGTTTTTTTGGATAGTATATCAGATTGTTCTTGATGACCCATTCCACGCGCCGGATGTCGCTGATCTGAGCAGCCGGATTCCCCTCGATCAAGATCACATCGGCCGGTTTTCCCACCCTTATCGTGCCGTATTCATCCAGGAGATTGCAATCTTTAGCAGCATTATAGGTGGCGCACTGCAAGACATTCGTCGCCGGAATCCCCGCCTGGGCGTAGATTTCAAGCTCATGTTCCAGGGCGAACGCCTCACCCCCATCTGTGCCGGCGACGATGAGTATTCCGCTGTCGTAAAGTTTTTTCAGTAGCTGCATCATCCTGGCAAACGAGGAATCGTACGCAGGCCTCTCGGCGATGGCGGCAAAACTGCTCTTCGCTGCAACGTTTACCCTTTCATCGGCCGGCATCCAGCCGAGGATGGGCTTGACCGAGGGATTGGTGTCGCCGGGGAAAACCGTGAGCATGCCCGCGAAGACGTTCATGGTGGGGTCGAGCGATGTGTGCCTGTCTTGCAATAACCGGATGAATGATTTAACTTCGCTACTGTTGAGGTCGAGGTCTTTCCCCCGCTCCCCGACGAGGCTGAACCGCCTCATGGCCCTCGTATCTATCGTGTCCCCCTGAAAATTAAGCATGACCATGTTCATGTGAGTTATTTCGTCATAACCCGCCCTCACCGCCTGCTGTGCCCTCGAGAAGGCCGGGATATGCCCCGCCACTCGCATTCCGAGCTTGTGCGCCTCCGCAGCCATCGGCGCAACCCACGCGGGGTCGATCGAGCTGTAAAGTTTGATCTGCTTGTAACCCCGGCCCCCATAGTCGTCGACAGCCTTAATACCTTCGCCGAGATTGTGAATCATCACTCCGGTCGGTCCCTGGAACGGGCCTGCCTGGTCGATGAATCCAGACATGTAGCTGATGTCGGGTCCAAGAAGGTCGTTCGTCCGGATGGCGTCGCGGATGGCCGGAAGCCGACGGCTATTCCCCATGTCACGCACGTGCGTCACCCCGCCCGCAATGTAATTCAACCCCTCCGATTCCCGATAATGGCCGTGCATGTCCCATAGCCCCGGAAGAAGGGTCTTGTTCGTCCCGTCAATGATTGTATATCCCTGAGGAATTCTTGGGGACTTTCCGATAGACATTATTGTGCCGCCGTCGATGGTGACCGTCATATCATCCATCATCGCCGCACGTTCGGAATCGAATATGCGGACATGCTCTACTGCCAGCCTGGGAAGCGTGTCCGCCAGCGTTTTCATTTGTTTTCGGAAGTATTCTTTTGACTGGATGAGCTGGAGTATGTTGAGCGAATCGGCCAGCGTCTCATAACCTTTTCTTAAAGTGCTGAACCACTCGGACGCATAGGCGAAGAAATGTCCGTCTTCGCCGAACCAGACAAAATTCGGGGGGTTGTTCTTGGTGTAATAGTATTCGTACAGGAGGAGTTTTACCGGGCTTCCCCCGAAGGAGACTGCAATGGGGTGAGGTGGTACCATCATTAATGTTCCGCCGGTTGCAAGCGGGATCGTGTCATTGACATGCCGCACCAGGTAATGCATCACCGGTTCGATATCCGTCGGCTCCGCGCTCTGAAATAATTCTCCCTTGAATAGTTTCGACTTTCTCTCGTCGTTGATGACGATGAACGCGGAATCTTTTCCTCGTGTGTACAACTCATGATAGGGTTTCTTGAAATAGTCCACCCCGTTGGTCTCTACCCCTATGACGAATCCGGAATCATCTGTTGTGACGTCCGTTGTGACGCTGTCTCCTCGCCCGCGATCGTTGTATTGGTAGGAGGAATGATAGTGGTGAGGGTCGCTTTGCCATATTTTCTGAATACCGGATTTTTCTCCTCCTTTCACGACAGAGTAGAACAGAGTGTCGGTTTTCTGTGCCCAGACCGATGAAACTATAAGGACATGCGCAGCCAGGAGGTTTCTGAGAAAATTCAGGGCTGCCAGAAAGTGTGACGTCATTGAATCAGGTATCTTCTTCATTGATCCGACCCTTTTTTTGCGTGATGAAGGAAATGGATTTCTATAGCCAATTGCGGTCGGTTGACCGACGACTATGACCAGAATGCAAACAACCCATCGGAGTCTTCTCTCTGCTTGAGGATCTCAAAGAATTCGGTCTCGTTCCGGTAGCCGAGAACTTTGGGGATCTGCCTGCTGTTTAAGCGGGACCACATGCTGAGCGTGTAGGCCCCGATGTCGTGAATCAATAGATAGTCACCCTCCTCCACGGCCGGCAATTCCACGCCATTCGCAATGACGTCTCCTGCAAAACAGAGGGGGCCGGCCACGATATATTTGTTCGTTTTCCCTTCCTTCAGGTCTCCATGCCTGTCGACCACTGTGATCTGATGATGCCAGTTCTCGGGATCATAGCATTCCCGAAGCAACAGATCCGCGCCGAGATGTGTCATGATGATGTTGTGGTTCTTTTCACGCTTTACATATTCGACCCTCGAGGCCGCCCACCCCGCATTTGCATGAACGTAACGGCCAAATTCGGTGATGAGCTTGAATTGATCTGAGAAGAGTTCCCTGGCGGACTCTTTGAGGAGGTCGCCATATTCCTGCATCGTCACGGCGGGCTCATCAGGATGGTATGAAACTGGCAGCCCTCCTCCTATGTCAAAAACCTCAATCCTCCCCTCAGGTGAGTGTTCTTTAAGCTCTTCGTTGACGGTGAGCGCAAAATCGAGGACTTTCCTGATGCCCTCGATGAGCAACGGGACCGGACATCCCTGTGAACCAATATGAACATGAACTCCCCGAAGCCAATCATTGTCCCTGAAATATTTTCTGAGTTTTTCGCGATTATTCTCCAGCGGCACGCCGAATTTTGAGTCCGCACCCGCCACGCTTGTTGATCTGATCGTCCCCGTGCCAACCTGGGGATTTATTCTTATCCCAGCTCTCTCTTTTGCGGACGTTCCACCGAAAACCTGGCCGATTCTCTCAAGCTCGGCAAATGAGTCCGCGTTGATGTAGGCACCGAGGCTGTGGGCGTACCGGATTTCCGAAACAGTCTTCACCGGTGAATCAAAGACAATCATGTCGGATGAGAACCCGGCCCTCACGGCCATGTGAAGCTCGGGAAGGCTGGCAACTTCCAGCCCGACGCCATGAGACTTGATGAGGGAGAGGATCCTTGTCAGAGGGTTCGCCTTGACGGCAATCGCATGGAGGGTGCTTGAGGGGAATGACTGTCGGAGACTCTCTATCCGGCTGGCAAGGAAGGAGAGATTATGGAAGATGATCGCCGTATCCTCTTCCCTGACTAACCCTTCTCTGAGAAGGGCCGCGTGAAGTGTGCGACTTCTCTCCTCTATGCAGAGTCGGGGTTCTATCATCCCGGTCTTCGTCGAATCGATCATTCCTGACTGGCCTGTGGTGCCCCGCCCGCCTGTAAAAATCGCACCGGCCGGGGCGAATCGCCCTCAATATAGTTATCCATTCTGGATTTTAAAAAGCCGCGACTCAATGAAGCTTCCGGGCAGCCCGGGATGAACTCACCTGACGGCGGTGTGGCCTGAAAGGTGTGGGTTTCAGATGACGGCGATCAAATCCCGTTTCGAAGGACTGGTGTACGTTTGGATGAAACAAAGGGTGGGCACCCGGGATTTCCGTCCGAATTGCCGCCTCCTGTGTGACCCCGCATATTTCGGCTCGATCGCCTCCGCGCAGAGTGGTGAAAAATGCTGTCAGCTCACGGGGAAAACGGACCTTTGATTTTAATCGCAAGGCCCATGATAAAGTCGGATAAATCGTTCCCTCCCGTGAGATGAGTCACCGTCCAGCGTAATCTCGATCACGATATTGTTCCTATCACCGTGTAGGTTCGCAATATCCTTGCGTAAGGGAACGCGTGCCGAGGAGGAGGATTCAATCGCCGCGCCCTTCATAACTCCCGCTCAGGAGTGTGTCGCCGCTCTCTTCCCGTCCGGGCTGCGTCTATCATTCAGGCCGCCGCTTCATCAAATGGGATTATGGCAACATATACTTTCTCAATGTGAACAAATAAGCCGGGGGTTCTCCAATGAAACTCTTGAAAAGACTTTGCGGTTTTTCGATCCTTTTTGCCTTCACTCTTCTTGCCGCTGAGATCGCCACGGGCCAGGCAAGGCTGAAGACGGACCAGCCCGACTATCCTCCCGGCACGTACGTCACGCTTACCGGCTCGGGATTTACGCCTGGGGAGGAAATCACGATGCGGGTTGTCCATGCCGACAGCGCTGGCGATGATTCTTCGAGCCCCGCGCACCAGCCATGGCAAGTATCCGCCGACTCGGATGGCAGTCTTCTGGCTTCATGGTTTGTTCCCACAGATCAGGACGAAATCGGGGCACGTCTCAAAGCAACCGCGGACGGAACTACCTCGGGACTTCATGCGGAGGCCCTCTTTACAGACGCCACAGCCTGGACGCTCACGATCTCTCCTACAACTACAGTTGTCGCGGAAACTCACACCTATACGCTGACAGTCACGAATACGAGCACCGGAGGTGGAAATCAACTCGGCTGTATCACCGATACCATCCCCTCTGCATTTACGCCCGTGGGGAGCCCGGCAATCGTCTCCGCATCCGGACACACCTGGACCATTAGTCTCGCCGGCAACATCATCTCGCTTGTGGGGGCGACGAATGGGGACCGGATAAATGTTGGGGAAACCGTCGTCTTCAAGATCGATGCCAAGGCTCCTACCTCCACGTCCGGTTCTCCCTTTAGCTGGTCTGGAAATGGCAGGGCGAACATAAATTGCAGTGGAAGCTCCTTCGGTGTCCCATCGGGCGGTCAACCGACGGTGAGCGTCACCTGTACCTCGCCGAGCGTTACTACTAATCCTTCAAATCTGACCGTTTGCAGCGGCTCGAGCGCGAGTTTCAGCGCGACGGGCAGCGGCATCCCCACACCCTCCATCCAGTGGCAACAGAGTACCGATGGAGGAGCAACGTTTACGAATATCACGGGTGGAACTTCAAACCCCCTTACAATTACGACCACCGCGTCTCTGGATGGATATAAGTTCCGGGCGGTCTTCACCAATCTCTGCGGCACCGTGACGTCGGGATCCGCTACCCTCACGGTCAATAGGGCACCCGTCATCAGCTGTCCGAGCAATATCACCGTCAATAACACGATTGGTCTGTGCGGCTCTACGGTGAGGTTTGCCGCCACCGCGACGGGCAAACCCGCTCCGGCGATAACCTATTCACAGAATCCGGGCAGTTTCTTTCCCGTGGGGACAACAACGGTAAGCGCCAAAGCGACGAATGCATGCGGGGTGGATAGTTGCATGTTCACGGTGACTGTGAAGGATGCCGAAAAGCCAAAGATTACCTGTCCCGGGAATGTCACAGTCAATACATCCTCGAACCTATGCTCTGCAGTTGTCAATGGCATTGCTCCCGCAGGTTCTTCCGATAATTGCCCCGGCGCGACGATCTCATATTCTCTCACCGGAGCATCTGTCGGCTCAGGAGTTAATGACGCAAGCGGCAGGACCTTCGCCAAGGGTGCGACGATGGTGACTTACAAGATAACCGATGCTGCCCTGAACCAGGACAGCTGCTCGTTTACGGTGACGGTGATCGATAATACCCCTCCAGTGATCTCAAGCTGCCCGTCGAATGTAACGGTCTACACGGGTCCCGGCCGTACGTCATGTGATCAGATCGCAAGCTGGACTCCTCC
>JACXTT010002954.1_pt1 | contig 26605 bp, 22 predicted proteins | sample 9270951 | NCBI WGS metagenome assembly JACXTT01 (sample SAMN15532306, study PRJNA645909) | rock metagenome | isolation source: weathered quartz diorite | place: Puerto Rico | collected 2017-06-21
CGCATCCCGAGTACCTTGCCCATCGAAGGCTCCTTGTTGGGAATGGTCCGTTCCACCTCGCAGTGAACCGGTCCATCCTACTGGGAGCCGTCTCTTTCAACGAATGCTAGCACCCACCCACGACGCGCGGACGGAGAGTTGAGGCTAGCTCATCCGGCTCCACGGCGAATACCAGACGGTGGGCTCGCAAGACGAGACAGCGCTGAATCAACTCAGCGCTAGACGGGTCCATTGTTGTGTACTTTAGTCGGGTCCTCTGCCCCACTACGGTGTAGAGCAAATGGTAAGGATCGAGAGGCATCAGGAGCACCGTATTCGGAACCATCCACCCCGTGCCCATGCGCAGGACGCTGCCGTCAAATGATAGCGACACGCCAACCGCTGGGTCGTCCGAGGTCATCCAGCGTCGACCATCCGGTGGGCGAAGAATGCTCCAACGGTGTTGGGTCAGAATCTTGGGCGCAGTTATGGTTGCGAGCCGCTTGATCTCGGCAAGCCAAAGCGTCCGGCAAGCGGCAACCTCAGCCTCGATAATCCCAGCCTCTCGGTTGACGCGCACCCTCATCGGCAACTCGATGCCACCAAACTCCTGGCCCGGCTTGAACTCGGTACCCTGCCCATCTACCGCTTGGGATTCGAGTTTCTCGACGGTAGACCGCAAGGCCTTTTCGATCTCCCCCTGAAGAGTCTTCTCCCAATGGGGAAGCTTGCGCAGAAAGTAGGCTGGGGTACGAGCCTGGGACGCAGCATAGAAGCGAAGCAACACTTGCCAGTCGGCTGGGGCCAGTGTCCGCTCGCGTTCGATCTTGGTTAGGACGAGATCCACAGGCCCCTCAACCTCCTCACCCATCCAGTGCTCGAAGTCATCCGACAACTCGCCGCTGAGTACACGAGAGTAGAGGTGCTGCTGATAAGCGACTCGTGCGGGCGGCTGCCGAGACCATGAAGGCACGTTCGCGTTGGAGACCAAGAGGCGGTACATCCAGACGCGCCCATCCCCACTCGCCCAGCGTTTCAAGTACCCCTTCGAGAGGAAGTGTTGGTCCTCGCGAAACTTCTGTGGGGTCACGCTGTCCGCGCTCGTCACCGGTATCTAGCTTTCACGTGGCCCCACGATGCTTTTTGAGCTGGCGTGGGCGAGCCGGCAAAGTTCCCCGCAAGTTTCCAGGAAGAGCCATCATCCACGTAGTACGTGTCGCCGTTCCCAAGAACCGCGACGAATCTCCCGTAGTAATCGCTGAAGGTAGAAACCACCTGGGCCGTCCCAGGTATTGGGGCAGCGAAAACCGTCACGGGTCCCGGAGTAATCTGACCGCTCACGATATCCCATCGCCATCGGTAGAACTGTCGGCCGATGGCCGCGGTCAGATCCAGACTCGGCCCATCATTTTCAACGTGGGCGCCATCGACAAGGCCGGTCTGTGCGGTCGCATTCTTGACGCCAACGTCATAGGCGATCGCGAGGCAGAGAAGTCCCGCGCAGACGAAGAAGAACTTCCGAGCCATTCTGACCTCCCTTGTCGAGTTTGGCGCTACGCGATGCCTCTTGAATGCAATCACGGCGCGTGATGCAGTTCGTCAGTCGTTCCAATCGCCCGGTCTGCCGGGAATAACTGGTCGATGAGGTCGCAGCAGAGCGCGAGGGTCTTCTTACCCCGGGGCGCCAGCAGGGCGCTCCCGTGCGCCAGCTTGTTTCTAAACTCCGGGAGCATCTCGGCGAGCATGCCGACGTACCAATCCCCATGGCTCCGGCTTGGCTTGGGCAGACTGCCTGTCGCGACGGACTCCGTCTCCTCGTACTCAGCTCTCATAGCGACCGCCTCCTGGTACCGTCGGAACCCCTCCGCGCGAATCCAGCCCTTCCTGACCGCTCGCCCCAACAGAACCTTCAGGTCGACGCCCTTTCTAGGTTTGGCGCGCCAGCGAAGGGCGAACTCGACAGAGGCGTAGGCGTGCATCTCTGCGACCTGCTGGAAGCGGTAGACGAACCAGGAGTGGAGCAAGAGGTTCCTGGCCGTGTCGAAGTGGATGCGGATCGGGCTCGGAACGCCATCGTGGAGCGCCAGCGCGTCGATGTCCCGCCAGTGCTCCTCGAACTTCATCGGGCGGATCTTGCCGTCGGGGTCAATGACCCCACGACTCGCGTACCTCGGGTCCGTCGCCCCCGCGTGCTCCAGGCTCCGGAACAGGTCGCACCAGTGGATGGGCTCCGACCCAGCCGAAGCGTCTTGCTGCGATTCGCTCATCTGTTCCCTCGATGCCGTCGAGTGCTTTCGATCGCGCCAAAGGGGTTCGAGCCCCAGCGGCCACGCGAAAGCAGCGCTAAGCGTGCCGGCAAGCCCACCTTTGGTTCGTAGTTCGGGCTACGCTCTGTCGGTCGTCATCCCTTCTTCCATACTGCGCCATGGTCCTGGACACAGCTAGCAACCTCTCCTCGCAGGCCATCGAGCTTGAAGTGCTGCACCTGAAGGTCGAGCACCCGAAGGAGGATTGCATGGGCCGCAGTGAGCACTTGGTCATCAACCTTGGTCGACGTCTGATCCTCGAAGCAGATGGAATCTCCGACAATCTTGAGACGCTGCTCGATTCCGCCGTAGTTCGCGTGAACGTGAGGGAGCGTGTCGCGGTAGCCAACGAGGTGGTACTTGCCTGTCTCCGGTGACTCGTTCGCCATCTGTGGCACCGTCAGTTTCGACCACGCGTAGTGGAGTTTCTGCTTGCCGGTTTTCGTCGTAATCGTAAACCGTTCTCGGACCTCATCAGCCCTCTCCTTAAGGACCGCCAACTCGGCGTCGCTGACCGCCGCTTCCCCGAGCACCTCCCTGGCCTCGGAGACGAGCTGGTGGAACTGGACGCGCCCAGTAATCCTTGAAGTCAACGGCCTCCTCGGGGTGACGGTGCAGGTGCCAGGCCGTCAAAGCGCGCTCGTAAAGACCGCGGAGGAGCTTCTTGCCACCGAGCCCGTAGCCGTTCCCGCAGAGGACGAGGATCTCCATGAAGTCCTCGACACAGAGACGGCCGAGGTAGAAAACCGCCGTATCAGCATCGGAGGGGTCGGTCAGGGTTCTGATGAACACTTTCTCCAAGAGTTTGTGCAGTCGTGGCATCGCACCCCGGAAGCCGGGTCGTTTTTGCGCAAACGCCTCCCATTGTTCTGGCGATCCGAAGGTTGCTGCCGGCCGCGGGATGAACTGCCGGCTGAAGGCGCGCCGGGCTTCCAGCAACATCCGGTGTGTGCGCAGAACGAGAAGGCACGTGACGCCGGCGAGGAGCGGGCTCGTCACAAGGAGGGCCGCAGTGACCCACGAACCAGCCATGGGCACAACGTACCGCATGGAATCCGAGGCGGCTACGTTCTGCGCTAGTCTATCGGAAAGCAGAGTTGACGCGCGCACTGGTGCTTGAATCGAGGCCAATCTACTGACATCCTCCCCGAACTCGCTCTCATCGGGAGGCCGCCATGTTCTTGTTCGGCCCAAAGGCCTCATGCCCGCGCTGTGGGAAGAAGGTCGGGAAGCCCAAGGACCCGAATCAGTACCTCTGCCCCCACTGCCGGCATCCCGGGCCATGGGCCTCCCCCGAGCAGACGCACGCGTGGGAGGGAGCACGTGACGCCCGCCTGCGCTATTCAGAGCTCCTCAAGCAACTCGTGTCCGGTGGGTCGACGACGGCCCTCGCGCCGATGCTGAAGGAGACAGCGCCCCGCACGTGGTACACGCAGGCGGAGCTACAGCAGATCGCACTGCGGGAGTTCGATAGCTTCGCGCGAACAGCGCTCGACGATAAGGTCCTCACCGAGGATGAGGAACACCGTCTCGGTGAACTCGTCGTCGCCCTCGGGCTGTCGTGGCACGACATCTTCGCGACCCAGCCCGACCTCGCCGATGGGATCGTCATCGGGAGGGCGAACGACGGCAGGCTGCCGGTTGTCGACGGGCCCGACGTCCTCCTTAAGGACACCGAGGTGCTGCACGCACAGTACCCCGCCTCGTTGATGAAGGAGGTCACGATTCGCCAGTGGCGAGCCGGCAGCCGCGGGATCAGCCTCCCGATCGGGAAGACCCGCGCGCGGGTGCGCTTCGGGGCCACGCGCGGCCAGAGCGTCGTCGTCGGGACTGAGATGCAGGTGGCCGACGAGGGCCTGCTCTCGGTCACATCGACGCGCGCGATCTTCACCGGCGCGAGGAAGACAATCGAGATGCAGTATAAGAAGCTCGCGAACCTCAGCGTGTTCACCGACGGGGTGCAGTTCCACGTCACGAACCGCCAGAGCGCCCCGCTCTTCACGGTGCGCAATGGCGAGGTCATTGCCGCCATTGTCAACGCCGCCGTCCGGCGTGCAGATTAAGCAAGCGAGGAGGTGCCGGGAATGAAGGCAGTCGAAGCCTACGGCGATCTCATGCAGACAGTTTTGCTCTTCGGGGGATTCATGCTCATCGTTGGCCTGGTCGTGGGCTACTACATTGCCCACTGGCAGGAGAAGGTGCGACAGAAGGCGCGCGACGACGCCCGCGAGGAACTACGCCGAGAGCGCGAGGCTGCCTCGGGGAAGTCCTGACCAGGAATGACGGCCGCCTGTAACCCTGACTCCGAAGAACGCCAGCGCAGCTGCGAGGAAGAGATAGGCACGCCTTGAGGCGCAGGAGCGGCTGAAGTCGGAGGCGAAGGCTCGCGAACTCTCCTTCCCCGAAGCCCAGGAGAGTCACGCACCTCGTAGCTAATCGGATGCCTTGGAGCGATCTTCGGACTTTTCTTGCTGTATTCGTCGTCTCGCTGATCGGCCGCGCATTGAACAAGACGACAACTGTCGAGAAGGGTGCACACTCGTTGGCGCGCCCTGCAGGATTTGAACCCGCAACCTTCTGATCCGAAGTCAGATGCTCTATCCAATTGAGCTAAGGGCGCACCGGATCGCCGGCGAGAAAGTCCGCGAGGCTGCGAGGAAAAGCAAACCTTCGCTCTCTCTCTCGGGAGCGAGCCGTCGACTCAGTGCAGGACGACGAAGCGACCGCGAGCGCTGCGCGGGGCCCCTTGGAGCTCGTAGAAGTAGACCCCCGGCTGGAGACCGTCGGGGCGTGGCCAGGGGACGACGTGCTCGCCCGCGGCCATCATGGTCGGGGGATCGTCGCGCACGCGCCGGCCGCTGGCATCGTAGACGCGGAGGGCGACGCGCGTCGCCGCGGGCAGCGTGAACCGCATCACCTCCGGCGTCTGAGCGGCCCCATCGACTGGACCGGTGGGTCCGACGGGAAGGCGGTGGGCGTCGGCCATCATGCCGTTGCCGGCCACGTGATGGGCGTAGATGTCCCCACTCTTGTCCGTGCGATGGTCGGACCAGCACACGAAGGCTCCGTCGCGCGAGTCGGAGGCGATGCTGGGTGCCTCCGCGATTGCCCCGACGTCCGAGATTCGAAGTCCGCCCTCGGTCCACGCGCGCCCGCCGTTCTCCGTCACGTGCTGCCCGTGGATCGATTGGTCGACCTGGTCGAGCCACACCACGATCGCCCCCGATCGACCATCGGTCGTGAGCTTCGAGTTGTTTTCGTCGTCCGGGCTCGAAGAGAGCGCACGTTTCGGCCACAGGACGCTTCCGTCGGCCGATACGCGCTGGGCGAAGACGTCATGACCGTCGTCCCAGCTCAGGATCGCCCCTCCCGCACCGTCGTCGATCATGGAAAGCCCGGTCGATGGGCCGCTGTCGATCAAGACGCCGTTCTCGGCCCACACCGCGCTGCCGTCGCCGTGGATCCTCTGCGCGTAGATCTGTGCGGGAGCGCCGCGGCTGTCCCTCCACGCGATGATTGCCCCGCCCGCCCCATCCGAAACAAGCAACGGGTTGCCGATGCTCGTCGGCTCGGTGCAGATCGGCACGCCGCCGGGGCTCCAACGTGGCCCTCCGTCGGCGCCAATCCTCTGCGCGAAGATGTCGCTCGGCGCCGACGTCGCCGGCACGCCGTTCCAGGCCACGATCACACCGCCAGCGCCATCCGGAATCGCGCTCGGCGGTGACTCGCCAAGGTCCGCGGCGCAGATCAGGTTTCCGTTCAACGTCCAGGCCGGGTGGCCCGCGGCGTCGAGCCGTTGGGTGTAGTTCTTTGGATAGGTGCCGCGCTGATCGCTCCACACCAGAATCGCGCCGCCGCTCCCGTCGCGGACGATGACGGTGGCGTATTGGATCTGAGGCTGGACGCAGACCGGAACACCGCCGGCATCCCAGAGCGCCGCTCCGGCTCGATCGAAGTGCTGCGCGTACACCTCGACGTCGAACAGGTTGTTTGGATTGCCGGGGCCGCTGTTCCAGGTCACGAACGCGCCACCGTCGTCGTCGGCGACGAGATTGGCGCCGTCCAGGAGAATGAAGGCTGCGCCCGTGCGCGAGCCGGCGCTGGACCACTCGGAGGCGCCCGAGCGTGCGAGCTTTTGCGCGCCGACGTCGATGCCGTCGGCCTGGGTGAAGTTCACCCAGGTGAGGATCGCGCCGGCCGCGTCGGACGAGACGATGGTCGGAAGGCGCTGCAGTCCGGTTGGGTCGCAGACGCGGAAGTCGGTCTCGGATTCACCGCTGCGCGCCGCCGGCGCAGCCAGTACGGCGGAAGCGAGAGTGAGAACGAGGATGGCGTTGCGGGACATGGTCCCTCCCGCCCGGTCGAAATCGAACTTCTCCAAGCAAGTCACAAGACGGGACGCGGGGCAATCACAAAGTGCGTGCCGGCGGTCGGGCCGCCGCGAAACGGGTCGGCCGCTTCAGGATCCGAAGAACAGGTACGTCACGCCGATCGCCGCGAGCACGCCGAACGCCTCGGACGCCAGGGCACAGCCCAGGGCGTGGCGCGTCTTCTTCACTCCGACCGAGCCGAAGTACACCGCCAGCACGTAGAAGGTGGTCTCGGTGCTGCCCTGGATCACGCACGACAGACGCCCCGCGAACGAGTCGGGACCGAGGGCCTTCATGGTGTCGACCATCATGCCGCGCGCCCCGCCGCCGGAGAGCGGCTTGATCAGCGCCGTCGGCAGCGCGTCGACCCAGCGCGTGTCGATGTTGAGGTGCCCGACGCCGGCCTTGATCGCACCCAGGAACGCCTCGAGCGCGCCGCTGGCGCGCAGTGTGCCGACGGCGACCAGGATCGCGACCAGATAGGGCACGATCCCGATCGCGACTCCGAACCCTTCCTTCGCGCCCTCGATGAAGGTTTCGTAGAGCGCCAGCTTGCGCCACGCGCCGGCCAGCAGGAACGACGCGATCAGCGCGATCAGGATCGAATTGGCGAGCAGCGCCGACTGGGTCGCGACCGCGGCGGGCGCGAGCCGCGAGAAGTACCAGACCAGCCCCGCCACCACCGCGGTCAGCGTGCCGAGCCACGCCAGCACGACGCCATGGAAGAGATTGAGCTTCTGGATCGCCGCCACCAACAAGAGACCGGAGAGATCCGCGATGTATGTTGCGATCAAGATCGGCACGAACACGTCGGCCGGATTCTTGGCGCCGAGCTGCGCGCGGAAGGTCAAGATCGAGATCGGCACCAGCGTCACCGACGAGGCGTTCATCACCATGAACAGGACCATGTCGTTGGTGGCGCGGTCGGGCTCGGGGTTGAGGCTCTGCAGCTCCTTCATGGCCTTGAGCCCGAGCGGGGTGGCCGCGTTGTCGAGGCCCAGCATGTTGGCCGAGCGGTTCATCACGATCGCGCCGCTGGCCGGATGGCCGGGCGGGATGCCGGGAAAGAGGCGGCGGAAGAGCGGGCCGACCGCCTTGGCGATCAGCTCGGTGACTCCGGCCTTTTCGGCGATCTTCATGAGCCCGAGCCACAAGCTCATCACGCCGGTCAGGCCAATGGCGAGCTCGAAGGCCGTCTTCGAGGAATCGAAGAGCGACGAAACCACCGCCTGCATGACGTCGGGCTTCCCGCCCACCGCGGCCTGCCACACCGCGACTGCGAACGCGATGAGGAAGAACGCCGCCCAAATCCAATTGAGCACGGGGCGCATGATGGTGGCCGGCGCGCCGAGGGGTCAAGGGGAAAGGCGCCGCCGGGCGCTGGCCGCCGCGCCTGACGAATACACGAAGAAGCTGTACAGCGCGCGCTTGCCCTGATCGAACTGAACCTCGACGTAGAGCGTCCTCTGTGTGGGGGGAAAAGTGGTCGCCGGGATGATCGCCGTCGTGTCCGCCAGAGGGTAGTGTCCTAACGGACACGACCGAGGAGAGGGCTACGCATGAGCCGTCGGCCCGTCGGGCCCAAGCCCGGCCCAGTCAAGACGCGCGCAACCGGTGAGGACACAACCGGCGTCGGCCGAGCACGCACGGCCTGGCGCCAACCCGCCGTGATCCTCGGCATGATGATGCTGACCTACATCATCACGTATACCGTTCTCGATGCGATTCTCTATCGCTACTATCTCTATACCAACTTCGACCTGGCGATCTTCACGCAGGCGGTCGACGGACTTCTCCATGGCCGGCTCTACAGCTCGATTCGCGGCATGGTGTGGTTGGGAGATCACTCCTCTCTCATCCTGTTCCTGATCGCGCCGATCTACGCCGTCGCCCGTCATCCCCTCACGCTCCTCGTCGTCCAGTCGGCGGCGCAAGCGCTGGGCGCGTTGCCGATGTTCGCGCTCGCCCAGCGCGAGCTCGACCAGACGCGAGTCGCATACGTCCTCGCCGGCGCCTACCTCCTGCAGCCCGCGCTCGGCTACGCGAACCTGTACGAGTTCCACCCCGAGCTGCTGGCCACGGCGCCCCTGCTGGCGGCCTTCTACTACCTGCGCTGCGGGAGACCGCAGCCGACGCTCCTGTGGGCGGGGGTGGCGCTCCTCTGTCGTGAGGACGTGGCGCTGGTCGTCACGATGATGGCGCTCTACGCGCTGACGTTCAGCCGACCGGGTCGCGGCCGCCTCGCTCTGGCCCTCGGCGTGTTGGCGGCAGCGTCCGCTTTGTTGACTTGGGGCGTTCTGCGGCCGGCATTCTCGACCGGGGAGGCCAACTACGCGTCGATGTACCGCGACTGGGGACCCACCATGGGAAGCGCTCTCGCGAACATGCTTCGCGACCCGGTCGGCGTCGCGCTGCGGCTGTTCTCGACCCCAGGTGCGCCGCGCGACACGCTCATCAAGCAGCAGTTCCACCTCACCTTGTTCCTCCCCCTCGGGCTGCTTCCGCTGTTCAGCCCCGTGACGCTGCTGATCGCATGGCCTGTGTTCGCCGAACACCTCCTCTCCGGCCGACTCGCGCAGCACACCATCCTGTGCCAATACACCGCGCTCCAGGTGCCGTTCGTCTCCGCCGCCGCCGTCATGGGCGCGCGCAACCTGATCGTCGCTCTCGGGAGCGGACGCGCTTCGAAGGGACCCAGGCAGAAGAGGGCGGCGCGCCCGCAGAGCGTCGCCCTGGATGCGCGGACCACGAACGCGGTCGCGCTGTGGGCGGTCGCGACCAGCATCGGCTGTCAACTCTGGTTCGGACCGCTCAGCTCGGGGAAGTTCTTCATCACCGGGACGCGCGGCCGGCATCTGCCCACCGCCGAAGAACGGACGATGGCGGCCTATCGAGACTCACTCCTGGCTCGAGTGCCGACGCGCGGCGCCGTGGTGGCGAGCTTCGACCTGCTCCCTCGCTTCGCGTCGCGGGACAGCGTCCATTCGCTGCATCACGTCCTGGGCGGCACTTACACGCTCTCGTCGCGGCCGTTCCCGACGCCTCAGGGCGTCAGCGCCGTCGTCGCCGATCTCTCGGAATCGAACGTCCTGGGCGCGGTGAGTCCGGCGAGCGCGCTGCGGTTCCTCGAAATGGTGCGGGTCAACCAGCTCGTCCCCGTGGCGGCCTACGGCGACTTGATCCTGTGGCTGCGCGGCGCCGGCGACTCGGTCGATCTGGTCCGACCCGCGGCCCCGGCCCGCGAACCGAGCCCCATCCGATTCGATCGCCAGCTGGCGTTCATCGACGGTGCGCTGACCGACACGCTCGGACAGCCGGGCGGGACGGTCGGCCTCTCCACCTATTGGCAACGCACGAGCGCGATCGACCGCTTCTTCCAAGTCCGCCTCGATTGCGTGGACCGCGCCGGCCGCTCGCGAGCCTCCCATGACCGCGACCTGGGATACGTGCTGTGGCCGCCGCACCTCTGGGGCATCAATCGAACCGTGCGCGAGAACTACCATTTGGTGTTGAACGGTGATCTGCCGCCCGGCGATTACCGTGTCGTGCTGAGACTGCTGGAGCGAGGGCCCGGTCCTCCCGAGCTGTCCGCGGCGGATGATCCGACCCGCTACTCCGCCGATCGAGGAATCGATCTCGGCCATTTGCGTGTGGAGAAGCCGTAGATCCAAAGGGGCGGCGGCAGTGACAAGGCTCTGCAGGAACATCCGGTCGGCGGCGGGCCGGCTCGCCAGGAACCTCGCAGGGAAACCCGGGGTAATGGCGGTGTAAGTCCCATGAACCGACCGCGGGTCCTGACTCTTCTTCTCCCCTCGGCGTGGGGAGCGCGCGGCACCTGGTGCCAGCTGGCGCTGGTCATGGTGCTGTCCGTGTCGGCCCATTCAGCGCGTGCCCAGTCGATTCGCGGGGACTTCTACGTGACCAACGGCGCCGTCAGCGCGGCGGCGCTCTCGGGCAGCACGCTGTACATCGGCGGCAGCTTCACTCAGGTGGGGCCGGCCACCGGCGGCGGCGTGGACATCGATGCCGCCACGGCGCAGCCTCGTTCCGGGTTTCCCAAGGTCACCGGCAGCGTCATGGCGGTCGTCCCCGATGGCCAGGGCGGTTGGTTCGTCGGCGGCGAGTTCACGGCCGTGGGTGGCCAGGCGCGCAGCAACCTCGCTCACGTCCTCGCCAACAACGACGTCGCGTCGTGGAACCCGGGCACCAACGGCCAGGTGCGCGCGTTGGCTGTCAGCGGGTCGATCGTCTACGTCGGCGGCTCCTTCACCACCGCGGGCGGATCGGCGCGTAACCACTTGGTCGCACTGGACGCGACGAGCGGTCAGGCTACGGCATGGGACCCCAGTCCGAACGATCTCGTGGACGCGCTCGCCGCGACCGCGACGACGGTCTATGTTGGCGGCACGTTCGCCAGCATCGGCGGGCAGGCACGCAACAATCTCGCGGCGGTCGACGCGGCCACCGCGCAAGCGACGGCATGGAACCCGAGCGCCGACGGGTGGGTCCAGGCCATGGTCGCCACCGCCGGAACGCTCTACGTCGGAGGTTCGTTCGGCAACATCGGTGGACAGGCGCGCAGCCACGTGGCCGCATTCGATCTCGCCACCGGAGCGTTGACACGGTGGAGTCCGTGGGCCAGCGACCGGGTCTACACGCTCGCCGCGAGTGGCTCGACCGTGTACGCCGGCGGCGACTTCCAGAACATCGGCGGCCAGACCCGTTTCCACGTCGCGGCCCTCGACGCGACGCTGGGAGCCGCCACCGCATGGAACCCCGGAGTGACGCTGGCCCCGAACGGCCCGTACCCGACGGTCGATGCGTTGGCAGCGAACGCCACGACCGTCTACGTCGGCGGGTTCCTCACCGTCATCGGTGCGCAGAGCCGCAGCGAGGTCGCCGCGGTGGACGCGACGACTGGGCAGGTGACGGGCTGGAATCCGAACGCCAACGGTCGCGTGCTCGCCTTAGCCGCGAGCGGCAACGACGTCTACGTGGGCGGCACGTTCACCAGCGTCGGAGGCGTGGCGCGGAACTACCTGGCCGCGATCGACGTGACGACCGGGCGACCCAGCGCCTGGGACCCCGAGCCGGATGGATACGTCGGCGTGCTGGCGCTGGGTGCGAGCGCGCTCTACATCGGAGGAGAATTCCGCAACATCGATGGGCAGGCGCGAAGCTTTCTCGCCGCGTTGGACCTCACCACCGGACAAGCGCTCCCTTGGAACGCCGGGGCGGTCTTGAGTCTTCATGGTGTCAAGGTCTCGGCGCTGGCCGCAAGCGGCGCCAATGTCTACGTCGGCGGGTATTTCACGGCGATCGGCGGCCAGCAGCGATTCAACCTGGCCGCGCTCGACGCGACCACCGGCCAGGCCACGGCGTGGAACCCTTCGCCCAGCTACCGCGTGTCGTCCCTCGCGGTCAATGGGGGCACGATCTACGTCGGCGGATCCTTCAACAGCATCGGGGGGCAAACACGGAACTCCCTGGCCGCGCTCGACGCGACCACGGGTCAAGCCACGGCATGGAACCCGAATCCCAATAATTACCTCACCGCCTTGGCGGTGAACGGCGGCACGGTCTATGCCGCGGGCTACTTCACCTCCGTCGGCGGTCAGTCGCGCAGCGGGCTCGCCGCGCTGGACGCCGCAACCGGATCGGCGACCATCTGGGACCCAAACCCGAATGGACTCGTGGGCACCCTGGCGGTGACCGGCAGTACAGTCTACGCGTCCGGCGGCTTCACCTCGATCGGCGGTCAGTCGCGCAACGACCTCGCGGCGCTCGATGCAGCGACTGGTCAGGCGTCGTCGTGGAACCCGAGCGTGAACGGCGCGGCCAGCGCGCTCGCCTCGAGTGGCGCGGAGGTCTATGCGGGCGGAACGTTCACGAGCGTGGACGGGCTTCCGCAAAGCTACCTCGCCGACATCGTGTCGACGGCCACGGACGTGCCCCCAGCCCTCGACCCGCCTCGGGTTGGTCTCGGGCTCGCTTGCGCTCCCAACCCGTTCTACGCCTCGGCGCGTATCCGTTATCGATTGCCCGCCGCGGCGAGCGTCAGCGTCGAGCTGTTCGACGTGCGCGGGCGGCTCGTCGAGACCGTCCTCGCGCCAGCGATGCAGACTCCCGGATGGCACGTCGCCGAGCTCGACGGCCGAGAACTGCGCGCCGGCGTCTACCTCTGCCGCCTACACGTTGGCAGCCAAACCGAGACAACGAAGCTGCGCCGGTTGAAGTAGCACATCGTCGGCTGAACGGTCCCCGGCATCATGCCTAGCGCCGCGGAGGCCGCTGCGCGTCACATTCTGATCGACGGAACCGCCGAGACCGGGGCGGCGCCGTTCGCCACGCCGTAGCGCTCGAGGCGAGCGCGCGGCTCTGGGTGAAGAGATTCCGGCGGCCTGCCGGGCGAGGACAGCCACCGCTCGGCCCAGAGCTGGAGACTCAAGAGACACCAGAGCTGGCGCCCATTCTCCGCTTCGTTTCTCAAATGGCGCTCGACGACGAGCGCGACGCGAGCTCCGTCGAGCACGCCCGCGCGCGCGACTCGCTCCGGCGCCAGCACCTCCCGGACCAGATTCCGCCACGGACCTCGCGCCCAGGCGGAGAAGGGCGGAGAGAAGCCCCGCTTCCGGCGCGTGATCACCCGCCGCGGCACCAGATCCTTCGCCACCTCTTTCAGGATCCACTTGCCCGACGTGCCGCGGAGCTTGACGTCGTCCGGCAGCGCGAGCGCCCATTCGATCACGTCGGAGCTCAGGAAGGGAGCGCGGGACTCGACGCCGTGCGACATGGTGGATCGGTCCACCTTGGTTAGCAATCCCCCGCCCAGCGTGAGCACGAAGTCGAACAACTGATATCCGACCAGCTCCGGGCCGGCGGCGAGGCGACCGAGATCGGCGCAGTCGAGCTCATGGGCGAGGGCGCACAGGTGGGCGCGGGCCGCGCCGTCCGGGGCGAGCTCGGCCAGGGCGGGATCGAGCAGCGCTCGCGCATGATGCGGGTCGAAGGCCCCGAACCAAGAGAGATGGCGATCGAATGGAGACAGGCCGCGCGTGCCGAGGAAGCGCTCCACGAAGTACGGGATGCTCAAGTGGCGGTCGGCCGGGCGCATGCGGCGCGCCAGCGCGATGACGCGCCGGGTGAGCGCGAGGGGCAGTCGTTCCGCCAAGGCGGCGTGTCGATGCCCGAGGTACGTGGGATAGCCGGCGAACAGCTCGTCGGCGCCCTCTCCGGTCAGCACCACCGGAACGTGGCGCGACGCGAAGCGCGCGAGGTACCAGGTCGGGATCATGCTCGGATCGCCGAGCGGCTGGTCCATGGTGGCGGCGAGGGCGTCCAGCGCCTCGCGGCCCTCCGCGTGCTCCATGGTCACTTCGTGGTGCTGCGAGCCCAGCCGTCCCGCGACTTCGCGAGCAAAGCTCGACTCGTCGTAACCGTGCCCCACGAGCGCCAGGCTGAAGGTATGGAAGTTCCGGCCGCAACGCGCCGCGGCCGCGGCGATGAGGCTCGAATCGAGTCCTCCCGACAGGAACACGCCGAAGGGCATCTCGCTCGGAATCCGCGCCGCGGTGGCGCGTTCGAGTCGGGATCGAGTTGCGCACACGAGTGACGTCGAATCGACGTGAGCGCGACGAGCACCGAGCTGGTCCCAGGGTCGCCAATAGTGACGCACGCGCTCGCCGCGCGCGTCGCACTCGACCAGGCTCCCCGCACCGACCTGTCGCAGGTCCTCGAAGGCGCAATCGGGGGCTGCGAAGAACCCATGGGTCAGGTAACGCAGCACCGCCGCCGGTGCCGGCCGGCGGCTGATCCAAGGCAGCGAGAGCAGCGCGGCGGGCTCCGAGGCGAAGGCCACGCGCGCGCCGCGCGTCGCGGTGAACAAGGGTTTCTCGCCGGCGCGATCGCGCGCCAGCAGGAGCCGGCGCCGAGGACGATCCCAGATCGCCAGCCCGAACATCCCGTCGAGATGACGCGGGAAGTCGAGGCCGTGCTGCTCGTAGAGGTGCACGACGACGGCGGTGTCGGGTCCGCGCGGCACATCGTGGCCGGCGCTCATGAGGGCGCGGGCCAGCTCGACGTGGTTGTAGATCTCGCCGTTCACGACCGCGTGGAGCTGACGGTCTTCGTTGGTGAAGACGCGCGCCGGAGACTCCGGATCGACGATCGCCAGCCGCGCGAGCCCGAGCGTGACCTCGTCATCGCCCCACAGCGCCACGCCGTCGGGGCCGCGATGGGCCAGGCACGCCACCATCGCTGCGACCAGCTCGGCGCGATGCTCGGGAGCCAGGTCAGGGGCCCACAGGCCCGCGATGCCGCACACCGTCAGCGTTCCGCTCGGTCGGCTGCCGCGCGCCAGGCGGCAAAACGGCCGTCACGGTAGAAACAGCTCATTCCGGGGGGGCCGGATCGCGGATCACGCGCGGACCGCACGACCACGTCGGTCGCCGTGGACGGAACCGCGTCGAACGCGGTCCAACGGCCCCGAGCCATCAGCTGTGCGCGGTAACGCGCCTGGTAGTTGCTCGTCGTTTCGTGACCCAGTGGGCTCACCAGGGTAGAGGAGCGGCCAAGAGAGAAATCCGTCCCCGCACTGTAGCAGTATTCGTAACGAACCTGTGCGTCGGGGTCGATCGCGCGGATGGCACGCGCCAGAGGCTCCCCGGACTGGCTCTCGGCGTAGGCCACGAGCAATGGATAGCCGAGTACGATGGTGCTCGCCAGGAACGCACCCTGGAGGGCGAAGCTCAGGACAGGACGCCGGAACGCGAGCACCACTCCGATCGCGCCGGCTGCGGCGAACGCGACGGCCAGCGCCCCGGCGAATCGCGCCCAATCGATCGGCGGCGTCAGGTCCGGGCGGAAGGATCTCGCCACAACGGCGCATCCCGTCGCCAGGACGGCGAAGACTCCCGCGACGCACCAGGCGCCGCGGCGCGCCCGGAGCGGATCGCCCCAGGCCTCCGCTGCGATCCAGGCGAGAGGTGGAAAGGCCGGCAGGAGATAGGTCACGAGCTTCGAGCGCGAGAGGGTGAAGAACACCAGCGCGAAGAGCACGAAGCCCGCCGACACGCGCCCCGCCGGGGTGAGCTTCGTCGTCCACGGCGTCGCCAACGACCACGGCAGCGCGCCCCCCACCAGGACCGCCGGCACGAACCACGCAGGTTGCTCACGATGGAACCCACCGGTGCCGAAGCGTTGGAAGGTCTCCTCGACGAACGCATAATGCGGATACTCGGGATGCCGCGCGCACGCGAGCGCGAACCAGCTTCCAGCGATCAGCAGCGCGAGCCCCCAGCCCGGCGCAGACGCGAGCCAGCGGAGCGGAACGCGTGAGCGCGACAGCACGGCCGCTCCCAAGCTGCCGCCCAGCGCCCACGCCAGCATGACCGGCCCTTTGATCAGCAGCCCGACCCCGAGCATCGCGAACATCCAAAAGCGCGTGGAGCGCGAGGGGCCCCGCGTAACCTCGAGCGCGAGCCCGGCCCAGATCACCGTCACGCAGGCCGTGAGCGGCATGTCGAAGATCACGTAGGCGGCGAGGGCCAGGAAGAGCGGCGCCGTGAGCAACAACGTCCCCGCCCGGCGCGCCAGATCGGGGCCGGAAAGCCTCATCGCCAAGCCACAGATCAGAGCCACGGTCAGCGCCGCCGCCACCACCGCGGGCAGACGGGCGGCCATCGGAGAGCGTCCCACCGCTCCCATCGCGAGACCGACCAGCCAGAACAAGGCCGGCGGCTTGTCGAGGTAGGGCATTCCCGCCAGCGCCGGCACCACGAAGTCGCGGTGGGCCACCATCTCGCGCGCGACCTCGGCGTTGCGGCCTTCGTCGGGATCGATCAACGGATAAGAGACCGATAGACCCAGGCCCAACGCCAGCGTCAGGGCTGCGAACGCGAGCGGGAGCCGAATCGAGGGCCGCGGCACTGGAGCGAGCATGGCAAGCCCGCATCTTAGCCCATCGCTGGACGTCGTTCGATCGACGGAGGGGCCCTACTCGGACGGAGGCGCAGGCGCGACCTCGCGCCACAACTTTGACGCCCGTGGTGCGCTCGAGGGCCTGAGTCGCCCCGCAAAAAGTTGAACGCCCCGAGCCGTTGAGCACGAGGCGTCCTGCGCGATCTCCTGCGGTCAGTCCTTCAGGTAGAGCAGAAGCGTAATGCTCCCACTGAACGCCTCACCGGTCGTCAAGTTGCCCTGGACGGTCAGGGTCACCGTCTTGGGTTGCCGACCGTGCAACTGGTCGAAGAGCGGCTGCATGGCGGTCTTCAGGAAGCAGAACCGAATGTCTTGGACGCCGTTGCCATCCGCGTCCCCAATCAGAGTCGTCTTGGTGCAGTCGTACGAGATCTGGGAAACAGATCCTGTCCCGGCAGAGTTCAGCGTGACCGTGCACGTATTGATGTCGGTGACTTGAAAATTCCCGTTGATGGGCTCCACTTGCACGCACCACATCGCAGAGCCCGATCCCAACCGAATCTCGGTGTTCGGCGGGACCGTGAACAACCTCGCGGAGAGGGTTTGGCTCTCGGCTCGAGCCGCCCAACCAAGGGTGCCGAGCGCGCAAGCGAGAATCGCGAGGGAACCGATCTTCATTCGGTACGTGGGTTCATGGTCGTTCCTCCTGAAACGGGGGAAGAGGAAACAATGGACACGCGGAACCTTAGCACCCACCTGAGGCTCGAACGACTGGAGAGGAGTGGCGCGCCCTGGAGGATTTGAACCCCCAACCTTCTGATCCGTAGTCTGTCTCGGACATCTGAACGCGACTCCGACCGCATGAATACAGTGCGGAGCGAGGCCCGTCAAGGTGTGCCGTGACGTGGGCAGGCACGAGTTCGGCTCAGATGACGGCACAGGGGTCCCCGGTACGACCCCCCACGCGGAACGAAGGGAAAACCCTGCGGCCGGGGCACTGGAAAATCCGACCCTATGCCATCCGCCACGCGTCCCGGAGGTCCCGGCGATCCGCCCGTGCTAGGTTCTTCGGCTTCGCGGCCCGAGCCGCGCCCGGTGACCCCAAGCGCTATGGGAGGCCGCACGGAGTGAGCGACTTCGCGATCCGCGACTTCACGCCCGAAGACAACGCGCTCGTCGCACAGTGGCGGCAGCAACTCAACACCCTCGGCCACCTGTACCGGTACGTCAGCCTCGCGGACGAACGCCGCCGTGGCTGGTTCGAGGACGTGCTGCTCCGCAACGTCCTCCACTTCTCAAGTTTCAGCCGTTTTAACGATCCGTTCGACGGCGCGGTGGAACTGCTGTACGACGCGACGCCCGCCGAGATCAGGGGCTTCTGGGTCCACAGCCTGACCGAGGGCGGCGTGACCATCGACGACGAAGCGAATGCGAGGATTGAGCAGTTCGTCCGGGGCCGGAACGATCCCGAGGTCCAGCGTCAGATGCGGGCCGCGTACCGCGAAGAGGTCATGCGGCTCGGTGTCGTCTGCATGAGCGAGTTCCGGCACGACCTTCCAATGTGGGGCTACTACGCCGACTCGCACCGGGGGGCGGTGCTGCGGTTCCGAGGCGAGGCGCTGATCGGGTGGGAGGACTGCTTCCCGCCGATGCCGATCACATACGCCGACGAGTACCCGCAGGTCTCGTTCTACCGTGACAGCCGCTTCCGCCGCGGTCACGCGACCATCACGACCAAGGCCAAGGTCTGGAGCCACGAGCACGAGTGGCGCATGATCCGCCAGTCGTTCGGCCCGGTGTCGTTCGCGGCCGAGGCGCTCGACGGAGTCATCATTGGCCACGGAATCGATTCTGAGGTCGAGGATCGGTTGCGAGCAGTCGTCGCGCAACGGCGTCCCAGAGTCGAACTGATGGAAGCACATCTCGCGGATCGCACATTCGCGTTGGACATCAAGCCCGCATGAGTCCGAAACAACAGCGCGCCGTTCGCACCCAGCGAAAGACCACGACGGCCAACGCGACTCCGAGCAATCCCCTCGGGCTGCACCGTGACTGCATCCGTCGGCTCAGGGAAGTCGTCGCCACGGCGATCCCCAGCATCGAGGTTTCCCGCGGGGCCATTCTGACGCCTGCATCGCTCACGCTTCTACGCTCAGCGGACGATGTCCTACCCCAAAGCGGGACGATCCACGAGCGGCTAATGAACTTTGTCAGCGATACCCCCGCCTCGACATTTATTTACCATCGACTGAACCGCGCGGTATTGGGGCTGGGGCTGGCGTGGAAAGGCGACGCGCCGAGGGTCCAGCCCCTGCAGTCGATCCCTGCGTTCCGCAATCCAACGGCGGTCTCCAAGAGAATCGTTGACGAATTCGCTTCCCTCCCGTGGAACTACTCAATCGCGCTCGCCATGCCAAAGGCGCTCGCTGACCTGATCACACCCGAGGGCCGAGTCATCACACTTTCGGAGCGGATGATCCTCGTTGCCCCCAATGACGCATACCAAGCAGCCTACCCGGTCCCCTCAGAAGACAACACAAGCACACAGTGGTCCGTCTACCGCTTCGTCCCCGATGGAACAACCAAGGGAAACGCGTATCTAAAGCTTGAGGCCACGGGCTTCATCTCCTCACACGGCACGACCGCGACACTTGAGACGGTACAAAGCACCATGAAGGAGTTCGCCGGGCTCGGCATCGCGCTCGGATTGTTCGCGCCACCTGAGCATCTCGACGACCTCACAGAGCCACGACTCGTGGTTCATCGGCGGGATGACGAGAAGTGGGTCTTCGACTGCGAACTGCATTGGGAAGCCCACCAGTCGCTAGTGTTAGCCGAGTTGGAACTCGACCCTGCCTTCGACGACCTCAGCCCCGACGAGTTCACGGCTGTCCACCTTCAGCACGAGTTGCAGCGCATCGCCGCAGTGTTTTCAAGTACCCGCACGCAACGCATCCGACGGGCTACGCAATGGTTGTTCGACAGCATCTGCGAACACGACTTGCCCCTCGCCTTCGTCAAGGCTGCCGTTGTGATGGAGGTCCTTCTTGGTGAGAAAGCTGCGTCTGACGTGGTCGGACTCTCGGAACTGCTGGCGAATCGCCTAGCCTTTCTCGTCGGCCCCACGCCAGACGAGCGGGACCAGCTAATCCTTCGCTTCAAAGAAGTCTACGCCGTGCGCTCTCGGATCGTGCACGAGGGCAAGAGCACTCTGTCAACGCGCGAACGTGAACAGCTTGAGGAACTGCGGGGAATGTGCTGCCGTGTCATCAAACGAGAGTTGAGCCTGTTGGGGCACGATACAAAGCCCGATCTACAGCAACACCCGCTAGAGTTCTGAGAGCGCTCTCACCCACGTCGAGAGATGGGCCATGTGCCCACCTGTCTGTTCCTTGAAGAACGGCTGAATGTCCGCCTCCTTGAGGCGCTCGGAAAACGCAGCGGTCTCTTCCTTCAACCGGGCCACGGCGGACGAGGGCGAGAGATTCGCCCATTCCTCGATCTCGTGTGCCCGACAGTGGACGGAGTGCATCATGAGGTCGTGATAGTCGAGAAGCATCGGCGGGTTCTCTTCGCACACTTTGCACATGCAGTGTGTTACCCGCGCGCTCCAGAGCACGTTCGCCAGTTCTGCACGGATGTACTTGTGAAGCTCGGGGACGTAATAGCGTGCCGGAGGCGGCCCTGATTGTGGAAGCTCGACCCAGTTACGTGACTCTCCATAGCCGATACCGTGTGACGCGCCCCGCAGACCCACTCCCGAAAGCAAGACGGCGAAGAACCCCCCGTACAACGCGAAGAGTTCGTTGCCGCTCGCAGTGGCCGCCTTGATCGCTTCGCCGTAGGCTCGTAGTTGAGCAGCATCGGTGTTCGGCTCGTTCAGGTCCGAGACCCAGACAATCACTTTCTTGTCATCACGAAGCGTGGGCAGCAAGGCAGTGAGAGCGTGAACCGACTTTGCTGCCACTACTCGAACGCAAGCGTAGTCGGGATTCCGTTCGCTGAGCTTTGCGCGCGAGGCATCGAAGAGTCGCAACGACACGCCCCACCAAGGGTCGGAGTCGGAGTCGGCAGCAAAGTATGGGGCAAGGATCAGTTGCGGCTCGGAAGCCTTCTCGTGCTCCACGTCCCCGAGGCGCTTCGCGTACTTGTCGAACTTGGCGCTCGCTTGTGTCTTGTAGTTCAGGTTGAAGTTGACCCAGTTCTCCGCCACGGTCGAAACGAGAGTGTCGTCCCAACTCTGTGCAATGGGCTTGTAGTCCTCGGGCAACCCGAGAATCTTCTTGAGGGCTATGTGCGCGCGCTTCAGCGCCGTCGCCTGTTGGTAGAGAGGAGAACGCGGGTCTATGAGGTACGGCGTTTTCGCTTCCGTGGCCGAGAGAGCGAGGACGAAGCCGCCCGTACCCTCGCGCTGGAACGCTGCGACGGTCCCCGGCACTAACAGGCCGTGGTAGGTCCCGCGGAGTTCGGTGACCGTGGTCTGGTCGGCCGCGCCGTAGCTAAGGTAGTGAGCGAACTTCTTCTCGAACATTGCGTCTCTCACGGATGGCGCGGACTACCTTCTGCTTGAGGCGATCGTCCACGTTGGAAGCTCGTGCCTCAAGAACGACCGTCATGCCTTCCGAAGTTAGGACGATCATGCCCACACCGGCGTCCTCGGCAGCCGTGATGTTGACCTCCGTGGGCTGCACGGTCGTCACGACGTAGGAGCGATCGAAGGCGAGTCTGTTGTATGACGACTGCTGTATCGCACGGCCCGTCGCATTCAGCTTCAACTCGAACGCAATGGTCTTCTTCCTGCTCGTGAGGGCCACTAAGTCCACGCGACGGCCCGACCAAGGCAGTTCATCGACGAAGATGGATCGCGAGCCGACCCAGCGTCGCGCCATGATCGCGGCTAGCAGCGGTTGAAGGAGATCAGCCTCCGACGGGCGCTTGGGCATCAGTCATCCTTCTTCTGGCTGAGGATTTCGGCGTCGGTCAGCTTGTCCTGCAAGTAGAAGTGCGCTCCAAGAACGCCCAGCCCCGTCAACATCGCAAGCCCAGCGACACCGATCACCCACCAGAAGAAACCGCGCAACTGAAGGACCTGCGCGAAGTGCAGCGCGATTAGGATGGTGCACAGGAGCATTGCGGCCAGTGCCCATCGTGCGAAGTATCCGAGCGTGAGTAGAGCCCGAAAGAACTGCTGCGCCCGACGCCGGGCAATCATGCAGCGCTCGAAGCTCTTGGCCAGCTTGAGCAGCGGCGCAGGGTCCGCCGTCGCGCTCATCGGATCGAATGCAGCACCGCTAACGCCAACCAGTTCGTCGGTCTTGCTCCGCAGAACGGTTAGCTGCCGGATGGCCGTTTCGGTCAGACCGGCTTCTGCCGAGCTGATGCGCGACGCCCAGTCCTTGTTCGCCTCCCCACGCAATCGAGCGGTCTTCCAGAGCGCGCCTATGATCACCAATGCCGCGCCCGAGCCGATCGCCAAAGGCGGCCATTGGACGTTCACGAGCCGAGAATCTGCTCACGTATTTTCGATCGCGTGGTGAACGCCCCGTGTCGCTGGTAGACGTACCGGATCAGTTGCCGCAGTGGCAGCGACCCGAACTGGTCCTTGAGCCTCGACGCGGCTCTCACGGCGTCCTTCCCCAAGTCGGCGGCGAGGGCCTCGTAGTACCTGCGGCCCTTCTCCGTCAGGGAGAAGTCGCGCGTGGCGTACTGCGCGTCGTCGCCGAGAATCAAGTTCGCGGACTCCCACGAGTCCTCGGGCGACTCCGCGAGCCTTCCCGTCTCCTCCAGCAGCCCGGCGAACTTCAGGACCTCAACGGCCCTGTAGATGTTCTCCGAGAAAGGACCGAAGTCGTGCGGCTTGAAGTCGGGGTTCTCGGTGAAGAGCTTCCCGACCTCGGTCTCCTTCTCCAGCAGGAAGACGAGTTTCTCCAGACGCGTGACACCTTCGAGCCGATCCTTCAGCGCCGGGACCTTTGTCGGCGCACCGAGGATCAGGACGATCGCGTCATCGACTTCAAATGGCGTCTGCTTCATGACCTCCTCCTGACACCCGTGTTGACAGTCTGTCACACGAGGTTGACGGGCTCAACCGAATGCGCCGGATGCGGTTGTCCCGGTGATCCGGGGCGTTACGACCCGCTCGCGCGGCGCGCGGCACGCACTTCCTCGGCACGTTCCACCGCACGCAATCTGCGTTCCTCGCGATCCATCTCGCGGTACGGGTCGTCGGCGTCACCCTGACGTGGCTCGGGCTTCGCGGAACACGCGCAAGGGCTTCTTCGAGCGTGATGAGATCACGCGCGTGCTGGCCGCGTTCCCGAGGACCTGCGACACGCGATCGAGTTCGCGTACATCACGGGCTGGCGCATCGGCGAGATTCGGTCGCTGACGTGGGCGCAGATCGACGGCGACGCCTACGTGATTCGGCTAGAGCCCGGAACGACCAAGAACGACGAGGGCCGGACGTTCCCCTTCCGCGGGCATCCTCGACTGGCTGCACTTCTCGACCGGCAACTTGGGCGCACGTTGGTCCTCGCGCGCGGGCAGGACAAGATCATCCCTTTGGTCTTCTGGTGGAATGGCGAGCCGATCGGCGAGTTCCGGGCGACTTGGCGACGTGCCTGCGTCGCTGCGGGCTGTCCGGGCCGCCTCGTTCATGACCTCCGGCGAACGGCCGTGCGGAACCTTGTGCGGGCTGGCGTCTCGGAGCGCGTCGCGATGCAGTTGACCGGTCACCGGACGCGGACCGTGTTCGACCGCTACGACATCGTCAGCGGGACTGATCTCGCGGCCGCCGTTCAGAAGCTGGCTCGGCAGAACGAGGGCTGAGTCAGCTCACATTCCGGCACAGCGACCGATCATCGCGACGCAAGTTGGCGCGCCCTGGAGGATTTGAACCCCCAACCTTCTGATCCGTAGTCAGATGCTCTATCCAATTGAGCTAAGGGCGCGCTCGAGATCCGCTCCGAGCGGATCTTCCTTCGACTCCCACCGCCTGCAGGGATGGCGGAGAGGAGAGGATTCGAACCTCCGGACCGGTTTTACCCGGTCAACCGCTTAGCAGGCGGCTGCCTTCAGCCAGCTCGGCCACCTCTCCGCACCATCGCTGGCGGAGGGAGTAGGATTCGAACCCACGGAGCCTTGCGGCTCAGCGGTTTTCAAGACCGCCGCCTTAAACCACTCGGCCATCCCTCCGCAGACCGCCGAGTGCACCGGGCGAGGCAATTTAGCGGGTTGGTTGGGGCCGCGCAACCGCCGGCCGCGCCGCGTGTCGACACGACGCCTTGCCGCCGCCCGCCTAGAATGCTGCGCCCCGCGGCGTCTCCGGGCCGCGGGGCGAGGTCATCCAAATGCGCGACTTACCAGCCGGCTTTGCCACCGTCCGGGCCGACCGAATACTGCGAGAAGTGCTGGAGCGGAGCGCTCACCGTCTTCTTGGTCAGGTCCACCTTCGAGCCCGCGACGGTGACCCATTGACCAGTCGCCGGGTCGAGCCAGCGGACCACGTACGTCGCCAGCTGGCTGCTCGACACGTTGCTGCAATCGACCGTCAACGTCACCGGCACGCTGAAGTGGTTCTTGTCCGCAGGCGAGATCTGGAGCGCGCACTGCGGGCTGTCGAGCGTCTTCACGCCGAGTGAAACCGTCGCGCTCCCACTCACCGCGCCGGCCGGGATGGTCACGGTCCAGTGGCCGTTGTGGAGCGACCCGCCCACGCTGCCGACCAGATTCAGCGTGCGAACGATGAGTCCGACCAGCCCGTCGATGACGGTGCCGAGCAGGCTCGCGGGCTGAGCAGATTGCGAGGTGCTCGAGAAAACCGCGCTCTGAGGTGCAGTGGGCAGTCGTCCGCAGCCGACGACGGCGGCGGTGATCGCGCAGGCGGCCACCAGGGTCCAGGCAAGTCGTTGGAAGTTTTTCATGGCGCTGTTCTCCAGCCTGGGGTTGAACGAGTGCCGAGGGGCCCAGGAGCCGCGACGGACCATGCTCGACACTCAACTCACGAAGCGTGCCCGGCCGGAGGGCTGGTAAGAACCTCCACGCCCCCTTGGACCTCGGGCGCGATGCGCCGCTGCAGGGGGCCGGAGGCCCGGCTTTCCGCGATCGCGCAACGACCATGCGATCTGCACGGTGGGAGCGAGCCCGCGGTGCCTGGGTGTAATCGCGGCGCCTGGGGTGGCTGGGCCCAGTCCTCGACCGCGTCCCCTCAGGCCGCCGTGATCTCGGCTGTTCTCGGAGTCTTCTCCAGCCTCTCCAGGAGCCCCAGCAGCAGACGCTCGTTGCTGGTCATCCGCCGCGGGTTCCTCGCGCGCGGGATCGACTGCAGCGCCTCGTACAGCGTGCCCTTCGTGTAGCCCTCGATCAACGCGGGATGGATGTAGCTCTTGCGCGACACGGCGGGCGTGTTGCCGAGCGCCGAAGCCACGTCCTTCACCACCTGCACGACGTTCGATTTGGTTGCGCTCTCCGACTCGGCGGGGCCGACGTCGCGAAGGCCTTCCAGCGCCGTGACCGAGGCGGCCCAGGTGCGGAACAGCTTGGCGGTGAAGTCGGCGCCCGCGACGTCGCGGATGTAGGCGTTGACGTCGGCCGAGTCGACGATTTGCACCTGATCGTCGTCGTCGAGGTACTTGAACACCTCGTAGCCGGGAATGTCCTGGCAGGCGCGCACGATGCGGGCGACGCGGCGATCGGTGACCTTGAGGTCGTGCGCCTTGCCGCTCTTGCCGGTGAACCGAAAGCGCAGCGTGTGGCCGGTGACGTCGACATGGCGGTCGCGCAGCGTGGTGAGCCCGAACGAGCGGTTGGCGCGCGCATACTCGGGGTTGCCGATGCGCGCCATCGTCATCTCGAGCAGTCGCACGATCGTGGCCAGCACCTTGTCGCGCGGCAGGCCGGGCTTGGCCATGTCGCGATCGACCCGCCGCCGGATCTGCGGCAGCGCATGACCAAAGGTCAGCAGCTGGCCGAACTTGGTCTCGTCGCGGACCTCACGCCAGCGCGCGTGGTAGCGGTACTGCTTGCGGTGGCGCGCGTCGCGCCCGATGGCCTGGATATGACCGAGCGGCGAGCTCGAGATCCACACCTCGGTCCACGCGGGGGGAATGGCGAGCGCGCGGATGCGCTTCAGATCCTCGCGATCGGTGAGGCGCGCCCCGTCCGGAGTCAGGTAGCGGAATCCGCGGCCGGATCTCACTCGGCGCAGCCCGGGCGAGTGATCGGTGACGTAGTGGAGCCCGGCGCTGTGCGCGGCGTCGATGGCCTCGGCGACGGCGGTCGCGATCACGGGTTCGTCTTCGTCACGCGAGGCCATGCCCCTCCGATCGCGCCGACCATCACTCGAGCCTGGAACGAGTCGCAGCCAGGATGCGGTGACGGGCGCCGCGGCACAAGGAGGGCGTGCGGCGGCTGTGCTACATTGCGACCGCGACCCTGGCGCTCGGCGGGAGACAACCCGACTCATGGCAGAGTCACGCGCCCTTCCTCGAGGATGGCTGCTGGTCACCGCGCTCGCGATGCTCCTCGTGGGTCGCGCCCTCTCCGCTCCCGCTCCCTCGTCCGACCTCGGCGATCGTTATCGCGATCGCGTGAACGACGTGGACTCGCTGGCCGACGTCGGCCGCCTCGACACCGCCGCGGTGGTGCTCCAGCCGCTGCTCAAGGACGCGCGACGGCGCGGTGACCGGCGCTCGCTGACGCGGCTGCTGGCCGAGCAGGCCTCGCTGCTCGAGCGCCAGGGCGCCGATCCGGAGCGGCCGGCGCGCGAAGCCGCGAACCTGGCCATGGCGACCCGCGACTCGGTCGGGCTGATGGCAGGCCTGGCCTGGCTCGGCACGCGCTCGATCGACCACGACGGCTTGGCCGAGCCGGCCGCGGACTGGCTGCTGCGCATCGCGCTCGACCGCAACGACGATCGCTTCGAGAGCGCGGCCCGCACCACGCTCGGTCTGGAGGCGCTCGCGCTGGGCCAGCCCGAGGACGCGCGGCGTGGCTTCACGCGCGCGGTCGAGCTGTCGCGACTCGCGGGCGATT
>JACXTT010002955.1_pt1 | contig 26600 bp, 23 predicted proteins | sample 9270951 | NCBI WGS metagenome assembly JACXTT01 (sample SAMN15532306, study PRJNA645909) | rock metagenome | isolation source: weathered quartz diorite | place: Puerto Rico | collected 2017-06-21
GACCGTCCGCGGCGCCAACTCGATCATCGCCCTGCGCTGCTGCCGCCTCAATGGTCGCTTCGAGACTTACTGGGAATCCCGCCGCGCGGCTTGATTTACACTTCTATGTCGCACACCCGAGCGTGCCCCGTTCGCGGGATCGGGTACAGTAAAGAGTAGTCCAGACCTATGCTGATCCGCTTGTGCGCCGCGCTTTCGGCGTGTCTCCCTCTCCTCGCAGAAACTCCCCACCTGGCGAACATCCGGCAATTGACCGAGGGCGGCCAGAACGCCGAGGCGTATTGGGCGCCGGACGGTAAGCGCCTGATCTTCCAGTCGACGAGGCCGGGATGGGATTGCGACCAGATTTACATCATGAACGACGACGGCAGCGGGCAGCGGCTGGTCTCGACCGGCAAGGGCCGCACCACCTGCGCTTACTTTCTCAAGGACGGCAAGCACATCGTGTACGCCTCCACGCACGAGGCGGCGGAAGCCTGTCCCACGCCGCCGGACCGCAGCAAAGGGTACGTATGGGGCGTGTTTCCGGGCTACGACATCTTCCTGGCCACCGACCAGGGCAAGATCCTGAAGAAGCTGACCTCGGCCCCGGGCTATGACGCGGAGGCAACCGTAAACTGGAAAACGAACCGCATCGTCTATACTTCGCTGGAGTCGGGCGATCTGGATCTGTGGTCGATGAAGCCGGACGGCACCGCGCGGCGCCGGCTGACGGCGAACCCGGGTTACGACGGCGGGGCCGTGTTCTCTCGGGACGGCAAGAAGCTGACCTGGCGCGCGAATTATCCGAAGACTCCCGAGACGATGGACCGCTACAAAAAGCTGCTGGCCGATAATCTGACGGCGCCGATGAAAATGGAGATCGTGGTTTCCGACGCCAAGGGACGCAATCCCAAGGTGCTGACCGATTATGGATGCGCGGCGTTCGCGCCGACGTTCACTCCGGATGGGAAGAAGATTCTGTTCGCTTCCAACAAGCACAATTGCGACGGGCGGCGGTTTGAGCTGTTTCTGATCGATACCGGCGGCGGCGGCTTGCAGCAGGTGACGGAGTTCGGAGGGTTCACTTCGTTCCCGGAGTTCTCTCCGGACGGTCGCCGGCTGGTGTTCTGTTCGGACTGGAAGGCCAAACAGCGATACGAGTTCAATATCTTTGTGGCGGATTGGAAGTAGCAGTTTCCTGGAGCGCCGCGACTGTTAAACAATCGCGGCTCCGAAGCCGGAACGAAACCGCCTTGTGACATAATAAATATCGGCACTGATCGTGGCGCCTGAGGCATGGAAAGCCTGCCCGCGGTGGAGTGCCGGCTTGGTTTCGATTCTATTTTCAATCGGATGGACATCTCAGGATTCGCTCGTACGCGGACGGCTCTGTTGCTTGATGAGTTCGACCTCCAGATGAGGCGAGCCGCCAGGAGCGCGGATCCCGACAACGTCCATGACGTGCGCGTTGCGATCCGCAGATTCGTGCAGTGCCTGAAGGTCTTCGCCGATTTCTTTCCTGCCGCCCAGACCAAAAAGATCCGGCGGCGATTGCGCACGGTACTTGATCTCGCGGGACAGGTCCGCGACCGCGACATCGCGATGAAACTGCTGCGACGGTTCGCTCACGGATCCGCCAGGCGCATGTTGGAGGAGCTCTCCATCCAGCGCAATCAGGCGCGGCGAGAGCTGGAACAGGAGCTGCGAGAATTCCGTCGCAGAGAATTTTGCAGGAAGTGGAAGGCGCGACTCGAGCGGAGCTCCGCCGGGCAGGACGATGCGGACGGCACGCAGCGCCCGGCATCCGATACTGTGACCGCGGCGCTTCCTCTACTGGCCCGAGACTACTTTTGGGCTGGCCGGGACTTGCAGGCGGCTGCCACTTTGTCCGGTGAGGCTTTTCATCAGTTCCGGCTGACCGGGAAGCGGCTGCGTTATACGCTGGAGTTGTTCACGTCGTGCTACGGACCCGGCCTGGACCGGCATCTCGCCACGCTTCGGAAGGCGCAGACGATGCTCGGCGAAGCCAACGATTGCGTGGCGGTGAAGAAACTCCTCGACAATCGTTTCCGAAAGGCGCCCGGCAAGCTTGCCGTGATGAAGTTTCTGGATCAGAGAGCATCGCACCGCTGGGCGGAGTTTCGCGCGTTCTGGCAGCGCGAAGCCGACGCCGACGGAGAGGAAGAGAGCTGGATTCAACTTCTGGAGAGTTTCCCCGGATTCGCCGCAAGACGGCTGCGGAGACCGGCATCCAAGCCCCCTGAACGGGAGTCCGCCAGCCGCGGACCGAGGCCGGCGACGAAGGCCGTTGACGCAGTGGCATAGCGGATGTAAATCCGGCCGTGAAGAAATTCTTCCGGCGGATTCGCCGGCCCCGCCGATACGCGGACACGAGTGTCTGCCCCACGACGAGCCTTTAGAAACAGAACGGGCGCGGAAGTCGAACTCCGCGCCCGTTTGAACTCGTGGAGGCTGAGTGTTCCGGCCGCTTAGGCAGCGTCGGCGACAAACTGATCCAGCACCGGGTCGTCGGCTTCGAACTCGTGACGGTCCGCCGCCTCCTGGCAGGGCAGGCAATACGACGCCCACGGCACCGCGTTCAAGCGCTTCGGCGAAATGTCCTCGTCACAATGCAGGCACACGCCGTACGATCCATCCGCGAAACGTGCCAAGGCCAGCCGCACCTGCCGTAGCAAGCTGGCTTCGCGATCCAGGTTCCGGATCGCAAGTTCCCGTTCTCCGGCCAGTTGCACTTCGTCGAGCGCATCCGCGGTCTTCTCGATCGCAATGCCCTCACGGTTCCGCAACCCACCAGACAACTCGGCCTGCTTTGCTTCCAGCTGCGCTTTGTACTTGTTCAATTCGGTCTTGGTCATGGTCTTTCTCCTCCTCCTAAAACGTCCCTTCAATCCACTCAGATCTGAATTGACGCTTCTCCTACCCGAAAGGTTTCAAAGAATCTTAGTGCCTCACACTAAAACTTCGCTACACTCCCCCGAGAAACCTTTGCCCCCACACTGGCGGGTGGCATTACGGCAGCACGTCGATTGCCAATCTACAGATCCTTCTAACTCATTACGTTTGCTGCTGGCTTCTGGATGTCCGTGGTGCTTTTTGCCCTACTGCGACATCCACCGGGCAGTTTTCGCGCTGCCGCGGTCCGCCCAGCTTGGCTATTCTAATCGGCAGTTCTATCCTGAGCAATAGCGTCTACACTCTAGACGCTATTAAGACAGCGCCCTAGAACCCTTGGCTCGAATACTATCCGGTGCTACCATCAAGGGTTGTTCTACCGAGTCTCGATCCTCTCCGCCGTCTTTCTCTTTGTCGTTCTAAGCTGTCTCTTTATTCCTTACGCGGGAATCCAGGCCGACGAAGCTATTTTTGTTTCAGGAATTTTTGGCCGCATCGGTATCGCTGACCTGGTTTCCATCCGCACGCCTTTCCTCAAGATCGAACTCCCGCTGATGCTGATGAGTTACCTTGGAGCCCTCAAAGCCTGGCTCTATGGCATTCTCTTCAAGGTACTTACGCCATCAGCCGTGTCCGTCCGTGTACCCGTGATTCTGGCAGCCGCAGCCACCGTCTTCCTGTTCGCCGGCCTGCTGCGCCGGATCGCCGGCCGTCGGGCCGCTATCCTTGGATGCGTTCTCCTGGCCACCGACACAAATTTTTTGCTAACCAGTTGTTACGATTGGGGCCCGGTCGTCCTGCAACACCTGCTGCTGGTGGCCGGGCTTTTGGCGACCTTGGAATTCTACCACACCCGCAGGCTGGGCCGCCTGGGGTTGGCGGGATTTTTGTTCGGTCTGGCGATATGGGATAAGGCCCTTTTTGTCTGGATGCTTAGCAGCCTTGTAGTGAGCGCGGCCCTGCTCTTCCCGCGGCAGCTCCGCGACAGCCTGTGTCGAAGGACCGTCGCAGTGGCGGCGTTGAGCTTCGGACTGGGTGCGCTCCCGCTAATCCTTTATAATGTCCGCCAATCGGGAGCCACTTTCCGGCAGGACACCAGTTTCTCGCTCGCCGCGATAGTAGGCAAAGCGGAAATTCTTCGGCTTACCTTCGCTGGGACGGGACTTATGAGCTACATCGTCCGGATCGACCCGGAGGGCGCCCCACGCCAACCCGTGAACGGACTGGAACGGGCTTCGGTTTCGCTGGATGCCGCCATAGCGGGGGACCGGCAGTCCTATCTCCTGCAAGCCGCCTTGGCAGCGCTGCTGATGATCCCGTTCTGGTGGCGGTCGCCTCACCGGCGGGTGATGCTACTCGCGGCGTTGACGTTCGGGCTGGCATGGTTCCAGATGGCGGCGTCAAAGAATACAGGAGGCAGCGTGCACCACACCGTCCTGCTTTGGCCTCTGCCGGCTTTCTTTATCGCCATGGCGTGGTCGGATTTCTGGGGCCGGCACCGATTCGCTCCCGGGCTGGTTTCGGCGGCGGTGGTGTTGGTGGTGGTCTCCAACCTATTAACGCTGAACCAACACCTCGCCCGCCTGATCGTCAATGGGCCCGCCGTCGTGTGGTCGGACGCCTTGTACCCCCTGCATCGGTTCCTTGAGGCTCATCCCAGTGACCGCGTCGTCACCATGGACTGGGGTATCTTCGATCCGCTGAAGCTCCTCTCGCAGGGGAAACTTCCGCTTCGGGTGGGGGAAGATCCGCTGCTCAAGCCCCAGCTCACCGGGCAGGAAGTACACGACGTGGTGGCATGGCTGAAACCCGGGAATCTCATCGTGGGACATACGGACGGGAATGAGCAATTTGCCGGCATCAACCAGAATCTGCGGACACTCGCCGCAGAGGCTGGATTCGAGCGGGAGACGCTGGCTTTTATCCCGGATCGCAACGGGCGGCGGATCTTCGAGGTCTTCCGCTACCGGAAGAACGAACGCGCCGCCCGCCCGTGAGCGTTTCGTGTTCACGCCCGTTTGCACTGTTTCCGCGTCCGCGGTTACTTCAGATCGAAAGCCGCCATGCCGCGGCGGTCCCGGATGAACAGCCGGGTTCCTGCCAGCGTGGGCGGGGTCCAGGCGTTGCTGCGCAGCACGGCTGCCTTCGAAATCACCTTCAAGCCCTGCGGCGAAAGTTCTGCCAGCGCGAGGTTTCCGTCTTCATCCAGCACGATCGCTTTCCCATCCGCGCAGACGAAGTTCGCTTTGGGAAACGCGCGGTCCTGCCACAGGATTTTGCCGGTCTTGACTTCGATCGCCGTTAGCGGCGCCGGTCCGAAGTCTCCGCTGGAGCCGTAGACGACGTCGCCGATCCGCACCAGGTTGCCATGATGCACACGCATGCGGTTGGTGAACCACAACTGCTTCACCTCGGTACGCCCACCGTTCTGCGAAAGCTGCAGCGCCCGCGTTCCGCCGCTGTAGGCGGAGCTGATCAGCAGCACGCCGTCCGCGCCAAACACGGGCAGGGCGATATTGAGGCCCCAGCTGGTCTGGTGCGGGTAGCTCCAAAGCAGGTCGCCGGTTTTCGGATCGAGCCCCGCCACTTCCCCGCCCATGAACGCGACCAGTTGATCCTGCGCGCCCACGCGGATCACCACCGGCGACGACGGCGACTGATCGAAACTCTGTTTCTTCCAGGCGAGGACTCCGTCCTTCTGGCGGAAGGCGGCCAGCGCCGATCCCGCGCCGCCTATCTGGACGATCACCTTGTCCTGGTAGGCCACAGGACTCGACGCATACCCGCGATCCGGCACCTTGCCCCCGAATTCGCGATAAAGGTCGTGAGACCAAAGCAGCTTGCCTGTCTTCTTGTCCAGGGCTTCGAGTTTGGCCAGGATTCCAACCACGAAAAGCGCATCCGCGGTGACCAAAGGCGTGGAGTGAGGTCCCGGGCCGTTCTCCATCTTCAGGTGCGCCAGAAACGCGGCGTCGGCGGCCTTTTCCCACAGCGTCTTGCCGGTCGCCGCATCCGCGGCCAGCACGACTTCCTGATTTCCTCGCCGGAACATGGTGTAGAGAACGTTCCCATCCACCACCACCGAGGAGTAGCCTTCCCCGAGGTCGCGGCTCCATAGTTTCCTTGGACCGCCGGACGGCCAGGACGCGGCCAGCCCCGTGGCGGTCACCTGGAAATTCCGGTTGGGTCCGCCAAACTGAGGCCACTCGAGAGAAGCTGCCCACATTGATACGGCAAGAAGAAACACCAGCACTTTCATAATCGCCATGACGAATGAGTCTCCCGTTTGTACCTGCTCATTTCTCCTAGCGGTAAATCTGGAAGGGTCCCCAATAATACGGTAGCCGGTAAGGCGCCTTTCCCCGGACCAGGACGAGCTTGGCGTCGCGCAGCGCGGCTTCCGGCGGACGGCCTGCCGCAATTCCGGTGTACAACGCGGCCATCACGTCGGCGGTGGACTGGTCGCTCACATCCCACAATCCCGCGATCACGTTCCGCGCGCCGGCCTTGAGGAAAGCCCAAGCCAGCCCGACCAGCCCTTCTCCAGGATATTCCCTCGCGCCCGCGCTGCGGCAGGAGGCCACGGCCACCAGGTCAGCCTTCAGCGGCAGTTTTGCGATGTCCCGGGCATACAGAAGATACGCGCCGGCCTGGGGCGAGAGCACGATGGCGGAGTCCAGCGGGCTGGCGCGGTTCTCGCGGCCGTGAGCGGCGAAGTGGATAAGCGAGAAGCGCTCGGGATGCGATTGGCGGTAGAAGGCGGGGGTGGCTCGAGCGCCCGTGGCCATCGTCGTCTCAATGCCGGGGAACTTTTGATGGATCGCTTCGATCTCGCGGCCTGCTTCGGGCAATTTCGGATAGTCGGCGACGGGCGGCTCGGCGGCGCCCACCAGCAGCAGGGATTTTGGCGGCTGCGCCGCGCCGTTCGCCTGTTCCAGCGCCACACTCACCGAGGGAGCCACGGAGAGCACCACGTCCTCGATCCAGAAATGCGCGGGCTCGCCTCCGGCGGCCAGCGTTTCGAAGTTCAGGCGGTGAAGCGCGCGGTCCGGGACCAGCACGACGCGCGCGCCCGGCGGAATCAGTTTCTCAGCCGGCCGCAAAAGCACTTCGTACAAGCGCCGTCCCGGCGATTGCGGCGACTGCAACGGATCGTGGAGTTTCAGCAGGTCGTCCTGATGCCCCGTCACCAGCCGCGACAGTTCGGCCTCGCCGGGAAGCACGAAGGTCTCCGCCGCGCCGGGCGAGATCGCCCAGAGAAAGGAGCGCTTGGGCGCTACCCAATAGGACAACAGCACCAGATTCGCCCGGCGCGCGGCGTCTCGATAGGACTGGAGCGCCCCGGGGACGGTCCGCGCTCCGGACGACGGCGCGCCGCCCATCCGCTCGGCGAGGATTCGGGCGCGGCTGGACTCGGCGACGGCGAAAGCTTTTTCGCGCGCGCCCCGCTCCATCAGCATCTCGACGTAGGCCTGATAGAAGCGGATCAGGCGCGAGAGGAAGGTGATCTTGTGCTCGCTCTCGAACAGGTCGGCCCGGGTTTTCTCGATGATCCAGATGGCGGTCTCGAAGTGCGGCGCGGCTTTGGCCTGGTTGCCGCTCTCGACATAAAGCCCGGCCAGGCCGGCATGGGCTTCCCACAACTGGCCGGGTCCAGGGGCCGCGGCGATGGCTTCCTGGTAGAGGCGCTCGCCTTCGCCGTAGCGCTTCCGTCCGGCGGCGATGGCGGCGTCGGTGAGTTTTCCGCTGACCAGCGTCTGCGCGTCCTGAAAAGCGCCGCCCTTCGCTTCGCGGCTCAACTGTTCGGCCGAATCCCAATCGCCGGCTTCGGCCGCGGCGCCGGCGAGGTTGGCCGCCCATACCGAGACGTAAGACTGGGCTTTCAGCTCGCGCGCCAGTTGCAGGGCGCTGCGGTAGTGGGGAATGGCTTTCTGGGTCTCGCCGGACAGCATGTAGATGTTGCCCAGGATTCCGTGAGCGGCTTGCAGGCTGCGCGTGTCGTGGGTGCGCTTGCGGATGGGGATCACCTGCTCGCCGTAGGCTTGCGCCTTTTCGAAGTCGCCCAGGCGGGCGTAACAGAGGCCGAGGTTTCCCAGCGCGGAAGCGCGCAGGCGTTCGGCGCCGGCCTGCTCGGCGGCGCGCCGGGCCTGATCGGTCAGCAGCAGCCCTGCGTCGTAGCGATAGGCGCGGATCTGGTTCAGGCCGAGGTAGAGGTAGGCCGTGGCCTGCTGGTAGAGCTCGTGCTCCGTTGTGGCCCGGTTGAGCGCGTGGAAGAAGGCTGTCTCGGCCTCCGGCAGCCGATTGGTAAACATAAGCAGCAGCCCGTTCTGCAGGTCGAAGTCGGTCTGGAGTTCGGGGCCGGACTGCGGAACGATACGGCGGCGGGCCTCTTCGATGGCCTGGCGGGCATCGGCGTAGCGGTCCAGCTTGATGAGGGCGTCGGCGCGGAGGATGCATCTGCGTGCCTCCCCTTCGGAGAATTCCGGACCCGATGGCGCGGCGTCGGTGAGGCGGCCGAGGACTTCCTCGGCCTGGCCGCGGGCGAGGGCAATCTCGGCGTCGAGCATCCGGAAGCGCCATTTCCAGAGATCGTCTGGGCGTGGAGCGGAACCGGCGAGGCGGGTGGCTTCGTCGAGGTTGCCGCGCCGCAGTTGGGCCTTGGTGTCGCGAAAGGAGCGGTCTGGCGAGGCGGTGCGGCCGCACGCGGCGAGGGTGGCCAGCGCGGTGACTCCCATCGCGAGTCGCATGTCACTCCTCCCGCAATGTGGCCAGCACGGGCATGCGGTGCACGGCGGCGATCGCCACGAGCGACGCAGCCATGCCCACCGCGAAGACGCCGGCGATCAGGCCGATCATCGAACCGGCGGGGACCGCATTTGCGCGCGCCGCAACTACGGGAGCGACAGCAACCGCCGCGCAGGCTGCTCCGATTCCCAGGCCCCCGGCCAGCAGCAGCACATTTTCCGAGAGAACCATTTGCGCCAGATGCGACGTCCGGTAGCCGACGGCTTCGAGCAGCGCCAGTTCGCGGCGGGTCTCCAGCACGTTGCGGAGCAGGATTGCGGCTAATCCTACGGTTCCCAGCAGCAGCCCGAGCGCGCCGAGGGACTGGAAGGTGGAGAGGTACGTGTTCTCCACGCGGTGAAAGGCAGCCAGTTGGGCGGTAGTGGAGGTGACGTCGAAACCGTAGTCGGAGAGCCCGTCTTCGAGTTGGGCCGAGAGCGCGTCCAGCCGCGCGGCCGGCGCGTCGATCAAGTAGAGGCGGTATCCCTGTTCCTGTGGGAATGCTTGTTTGAAATTCTGCTCCGAGATGATCAGCTCGCGCTGGAAGACGCTGTCGCGTAGCGCGCCGGCGACGCGCAGTTTGACGCCGTTGTCGAGCGCGATGACGTCGCCGACTTTGCGGTGCAGCACGTATTCCAGCGAATTAGCGTCGACGAGAGCCGGAATTTCGCCGCCGGCGCCGGGAGCGGACTGGATGAGCGTCCAAGGGTCCTGGCGGCCCTGCACATATAGCGCAGGCGCTCCGATGACCCGCGGGTTGCGCGGGCGGTAGAGGTTGAGGCAACTGGCGTCCTCTCCGGCGCGGACGCGGAACGCGGCGAAGCGCACGCCGTCGAGCGGAGGGAGGCTGACGGCATCGCGTCCGGCCTGCGAGTTCAGGTCGTGATAGACAGGCAGAATCGACTCGGCCATCAGCGGCCATTCGCCGGCCGCCGTTTCCGGACGCCGGAATGCGTCCAGCGAGACGATGAGGAACGTCGCGAACGCGATCAGTGCCATGGAGAGCACGCTGCGGTTCGGGCGATAAGCCACGTTGCGCCATCCGAGCAGCGGCAGCGAATGAACCGCCGTACGCGGACGCCGCCGCAGCCAGGCGGAGGCGAAGCAGAGGCAGGCCGCCAGCAGCAGCGCCGCGGAGCCGAAGAAACCGCCCGCGGGGTCGATGGCCTTGGCGGCGGAGGCCGCCAGCAGTCCGATGGCTCCGGCAGCCGCTACAGCGCCTATCAGCATCGTGCGGCGGGGATGCTCGGCGGTGGCCGCGGACGCTCCCATATCCCCAGCCAGCAGCCCCCGCGCGGTGGACCGTCGCAGCGCGCGAAGCGCCAGCGCGACACAAATCAGTGCGGTGGCCACGCCGCCCACCGCGCCCCCGGCCAGCGCGCCCGGCGACACGGAGAGCGAAAGATCGCGCGTCCCCACGGCTCCCACCCACCAGGTCCGCAGGCCGTGGAGGATGAGGGCGGCGTAGGCCACCGCGCCGGCCACTCCGGCAAGCGCCCCCGCCACGGCCAGCACCAGGCCTTCGCGCAAAAACAGCCGGCGGACCTGCTTCGCTTGGAATCCTAGCGCGCCGAGCAAGCCGATCTCTTTCAGCCTCTGCTCCACGCCGAGCTTGAAAAACAGCCCGACCAGCAGCAGAGCTGAAGCCACCAGGAAAAAGCTGAAGTAGAGGAAATATTCGCCGAAATCGGTGGACCCGCGCGATGCCTCAAGCGCCTCGGCTCGCGCGGCCAAAATAGTGAAGCCGGCCCGCAGCGGATCGATTTCGCCGCGCAGGGCGGCGGCAAATTCCGGCTTGGCCTCGGAGAGCCGCACGGAGGTCAGCTTCCCGAAACGCGAGCCCCACAGCTTCTGACCTTCGCCCAGCGGCAGGTAGGCTTTCGGAGTGGTGCGGTATTGCTTCCAATAGGCTTCGTCCTTCGGTCGGACGCGACTCAGGTCAACGGGGAAAGGCGGGTCCCAGTCGTGGAGGCTTTCGGAGTCGGTCATGCCCTTGTACTCCGGGGCCAGCGTGCGGTCGTTTGCGAGCGGCACGATCGCGGCGAGAGGGAAGGAGGCGCGCTCGGTGGCGAGGCGGCCGTCCTCTTTCCAGACGTAGAATTCCAGCGTCACTGCATCGCCGACGCGCGCGGCCAGGTCGCTTGCCGCCCACTGGTTGAGCGTCAGCCCGGTTAGGGGATGCCCGTTCAAGCGGTCGATCGCCGTCACCAGCGAATAGGGGATGCTGCCCTTCAACGCCCCGATGCTGTTCGCCAGGTAGGTGAACACCGGCGTGGTTTCGACACCGGTGCGGATGCCGGCGAAGCGAGCCGCCTCGGCCACCGCGTCGGAGATCAGCGCGCCTTCGCTCTCGAGCGACTGCCCGCGCAGGCGCAGGCCGAAGTCTTCGAGCGTGAACTTGTCGCGGAGGGTTTTCGCAGCGGCCTCCGTGCGCTCGTCGGGAAGCAGGATCGCATTGGCTTTTCCGGCGATGTCGAGATCGCGCTGCAAGCGCCGGAGCGGCACATAGACGGCACGAACCGGCCCCTGCCCCGGCCGCAGCGAGAAATCCGGGCCTGCGTCCTGGAACGTCAGACGCAGCGCTCGGCTGGAATCCTCCTTGCGGCCGTGCAGCCACTCGTGCGGAATCGCCGACGGCTTGGGCACGCGCAGCAGCAGGGAGTCGCGGGGCTTCGCTCCGAGCTCTTCGGCCAGCGCGGCGGAGACCAGCATTGCACCCGCGGAGGGCGGCTTGACGTCCGTGTAGCCGTGAAAGGCGAAGAAGCGCTCATCGACGCCGAACACCGAGACGCCGTAGGCGCGGCGGCCGCCCGCGCCGGTCACGACGCCGTCCAGCGTCACCAGCGGGCAGGCTCCTGGGAATTCCCGCGCCAGCGCCTCGCGGAAAAACATTTGCGCCGCGATCACGCTACCGGTTTTCCCCAGGCGCTTGAGCACCAGCTCGCGCAGGCTGGAGCGCACCGAGTCGCCGGCCATCGACGCGCCGGCCAGCACGGCCACGGCGACCGCCGCCCCAGCCACCACCGCGAGATTCGTCCTCCAGTAATACTTCAGCGAAGCCGCGGTGAGGGAGCGGATGCCGGGCATGCTAGTAGTTCGGCCAGATTCCGGGCGTAGCCAGTTCCACCAGATGGCCGTCGGGGTCGCGGAAGTAAAGGCTCTTGCCGCCGCGCTCCCACTCGACGGCGCTTTCGATGGGCACGCCGGCTTGGGCTAGCTTGTCCACCCAGGCTTGCAGGTCGGCGGTGTGAATGGCGAAGGCGAAGTGCAGATGGCCGTCGCCGCCGTGAGGTGGTATCACACCGCCGGGCAAAACCAGGGCCTCCGAGGTCGCCCCTTTTCGAAACAGCAGCAGCACGTCGCGTCCGCCGGCGTTCATGGCGCAGAAGCGTGCGTCGGCGGCCATCACTTCAAAGCCGAACAGATTCAGATAGAATGCCGCGGACCGGGCGACATCCTCCACGTGTAAGGCGGTCTCAACGATTCCATTTACAGCGGGCATAGCGTTTTGGCGTCCTTGTCCACACCATAGCGCCTGGCACAACGCGCGGCCAGCTCCGGGCTATGAGTGACCACGATGAGCACGGTGTTCTGGCGGCGGTGCAGATCCAGCAGCAGCGACGCGACGGCGGCGGCGGAGGCCTGGTCGAGGTTGCCGGTGGGCTCGTCGCAGAGCAGAAGCTGCGGCGCCAGGATCAGGGATCGAGCCAGCGCGGCGCGCTGCTTCTCTCCGCCCGAGAGCTCGGCCGGGCGGTGATGCAGACGGTCTTCGAGCCCGACGGCGGAGACCAACTCGCGCGCGCGGTCTTCCATCCTGCGGGCGGAGCTGTTCACCAGCGTCGGCGTGAGCACGTTCTCCAGCACAGAGCATTGGGGCAGCAGGCAATGGTCTTGAAACAGAAACCCGATCTTTTGATTGCGGAAGCGCGCGAGGTCGGGCTCGGAGAGCCGGTAGGGGTCGACGCCATCCACGGTGTAGCGGCCGGAGGTCGGCGGCTCGAGCGCGCCGAGAATGTAGAGCAGCGTGCTCTTGCCGCTGCCGGAGGAGCCCATGATGGAGGCGGAGTCGCCGCGAACGAGTGAAAGCGAGACGCCGGAGAGGATGCGCAGCGGGCCGCGCGGCGTTGGATATTCCTTGACTAGGTCGTTAGCCTGCAGCAAGTCAACAGTTTATCGCAGGTGTTGTGGCGGTTCATTTTTAGCGATCAGCGCCGCTGCACTCAGTGAACTCGCCAAGCCGAGCATCGCCGCAATCCAGACGACGGCGCGATAGCCATCGACGAAGGAGTCGCGGATGGCCTGGCTGGCGCGGGGATCGTCGGTCTCGATTGCGGCCAGCCGGGAACGCTGGTTGTCGATCCGTTCGCGCATCGGAGCGGGCAGGTTTAGCTCATTCAGGCGGTGATCGAGAGTCCGGTTGAATCCGCTGGTTAGAACCAGCCCGAGGACTGCGATCGCAAGGAGCCCGGCGACTCTCGAGACCGCGTTGCTGACGCCCGACGCGATGCCGGCGCGGTCCCGGCCGACGGAGTTCATGACGGTCGTTGTCAGGGGCGCGATGCTGACAGCCATGCCCAGGCCGAGGATCAGCACCGGAGGGAAGAAGGTGGTCCAGTAGGAGCCGCCGATGCCCGCCCGCGAAAACAGTGCGCACCCCGCGCCGGCGATCAGGGGGCCGATGACCAGCGGGAGCTTCGCGCCGTAGCGTTCAAGGAGTCCGCCCGACCAGCGCGAAAGCAGGAACACCAGCAGGATGAAGGGGAGCAGAGCGCCGCCCGCTTCCGTCGAGGTGTACCCCTGGACCTGGATGAGATTCAGCGGAAGGAAGAACAGCACGCCGCTCAGTGCGGCATAGAGGAACAGCGTGAGAAGGTTGGCTCCGGCGAAGCTGCGAGAGCGGAACAGCGCCAGCGGCAGCATCGGCGCGGCCGAGCGCGCTTCGGCGAACAGGAAGGCGATGAGCGCGGTGATGCCGAGCGCGCCTGCCGCGGGCGCGGACTCGATGAAGGCGTAGACGATGCCGCCGAGGCCTATTATGGTGAGCAGCGCGCCCGGCCAATCGAGCCGGCTGCCGTCGTTCCCTGTGCTGCATTCAGGCACGCGCCAGATGGTGAGCGCGACAACCGCAAGTGCGACGGGCAGGTTGATGAAGAATACCCATCGCCAGGAAGCGTGCTGTACAAACCAGCCGCCCAGCACAGGGCCGGCCGCGGCGGTGATGGAGGTAAAGCCGGACCAGGTTCCGATCGCGCGTCCGCGCTCTTCGGCTGAAAAGGAATCGCTGATCAATGCCAGGCTGCCGGGAACGAGTAGCGCGCCGCCGATGCCCTGGAGCGAGCGCGCGGCGATCAGTTGTCCCATGTCCGGAGCAAGACCGCACCATGCCGACGTGGCGGCGAACACGATGACGCCGGCGGCGAAGACTTTTCGCCGGCTGTAGAGGTCGCCGAGGGAGCCACCGGTAAGGAGGAGCGCGGCGAGGAAGAGCGCGTACGCCTCGACCACCCACTGGACCTGAGTGAGGGTCGCCCGGAAGCCGGTTTGAATCGCGGGGAGCGCGACATTCACGACCGTGCCGTCGATGAAGGCCATGCTGGAACCAAGGATGGTGGCGGCGAGCACCCACGCGCCGCGCCCGATAGGGGATTCGCCGCCGGGCGCGGTGAGAATCGCAGCTTCGTCACACGGCGGCCTGGCGATGGTCGGCATGAACTATTCTGGGCCGGTGTCGCCGCGGTTAGCCGGCGACTCCCGATCCCCATATTGAGGATAGTTCCTAGAGATCGCCCCGGCTGATGCCCAGCTTCTTCATCATGGCGTTCAGCGTCGTCCGGTGCAGTCCCAGCCGCGTGGCGGCCGTCGTCACCACGCCGCCGCTCTCCCGAAGCATCCGGATGATGTGCTCCCGCTCCACTTGCTCCAGCGTCGAGCTGCCTCCATCGGGCATCGCATCCTGCCTGATTTCGGCCAGCGGAGCGCGGAGGCTGGGTCCCACCGATAGAATTACCGCCCGCTCGATGAAGTTCTCCAGTTCCCGCACGTTGCCCGGCCAGCGCCATTCCACCAGCGCGCGCATCGTGTCCGCCGGGATCTTTTCGATCTGCCGGTTCATTTTGGCTGCGTACTTCTTGGTGAAATGCCGCGCCAGGATCGGTATGTCTTCGGGCCGGTCGCGCAGCGGAGGCGTTGTGATCGGAAAAACTTTCAGCCGGTAATAGAGATCGCTGCGGAACAGCTTGTCGCCCATCATCTGCGTGAGATTCCGGTTGGTCGCCGCCACCAGCCGGACGTCGATGGGAATCGTCCGTGTGCCGCCCAGCCTCTCGAACGACTTCTCCTGGAGCGCGCGGAGCAGTTTGGGCTGAAGGTCCAGCGGGATGTCTCCCACTTCATCCAGAAAGAGCGTGCCCCGGTGGGCCATCTCGAAACGCCCGATTTTTTGCGACAACGCGCCTGTAAAAGCGCCCTTCTCGTAGCCGAACAGCTCGCTCTCCAGAAGCCCGGTGGGAATGGCCGCGCAGTTGAGCGTGATGAACGGGAGATTCTTGCGCGGGCTCATCCGGTGGACGGCGCGAGCCACCAGTTCCTTCCCCGTGCCGGTTTCCCCAAGGATCAAAACGGTCGCGTCGGTAGGGGCCACCACCTCGGCCTGCTGCAGAACCCGCCGCAGAGCCGTGCTGCTGCCGACGATCTCCTCGAAATCCTTGGTGGGTTCGGCGTCTTCGTGCTCGGTGCTCTCCAGCCGGTCCCGCTCCCGCAGGTCCTGCACGAACGTGATCCACCGGAACGGAGAGAGCTTCAACACCGCGGTGGCAATCAGGACCGGGACGCGGGTCCCGTCCTTCCGGATCAGCTCCTTCTCGAAGGGCGTGCAGGCTCCGAACCTCAGTCCTTCTTCGTGCGCCAGCTCATCCAGCGGCGCGTATTCCGGCGGAGTCAGATCGGGCCAGTGCAGCCGGCCTGCCGTTAAATCTTCGCGGCTGTATCCTACCAGGTCGAGGAAGGCGTCGTTCACTTCGGGAACACGGTCGAACTCGCCCGAAACGATGCCGGCGATGGTCGATTGCGAGGGGACCGGCCGGCTACGCGCCCGGCTGCGCCGCAGCTTCTCGTCCCTCTCGTGACGATCGCTGAAGTCGCGCACCGCTCTTGCAAACCCCCGCAATTCGCCGCTTTCATCCTTGAGCGCCATCGTGATGGTATTGGCCCAGAATCGCGATCCGTCTTTTCGGGTCTGCCAGCCCTCGGTCCCCACGTGGCCTTCCGCCGCGGCCCGCGCGAACTCTTCGTCCAGCCGGACATGGAGTGTTTCTTCGCTGGAGTAGAGAAAAGACACATGCTGCAGGACGGCCTCATCGGCCGGGTAGCCATAAATGCGCGCCGCCCCCGAATACCAGGCTGCAATCTGTCCCTCGATATCCAGCAAGTAGAGCGCGTAGTCTTGAACCCAGGACGGAATGGGCTCTCCGCCAGCGCGGCCGGTTTCCGCAGATGCCGTCGTGTCCCGCAGAACAAGCACGTGGCGGACGGGCAGAACGTTCCCTTTGGCGATGTACTCAACCTCGTGCGGGCTTGAATCCGGACCCACCAGCCGCAGCGTGCCGTCCTGTTCCCCCTGTTCCTGCAATGCTCTCCAAAGTTGCGAAACCTCGGGTTTGAAGCCCGGCTCGGCGAACTCGACGATCGGGCGGCCGATGATTTTCTCCCGCTCGATTCCTAAGAGCTTGCCCACGCCCACGCTCGCGTCCCTTGAATTTCCGTCGCCGTCGGTGATGAGGATGGGCGCGGAAGGATGGTAGACAATCGCCCGGAGCAGGAGCTCCAGTTCTCTTGCGCCGTTTTCTACCAGCCAGAGGGCGTCTGGCGGCAGGGAGCCCGGTGAACAAATCGTGTCTGCGTTTTCCCGTTGCCGGTTCATCTTGCCACCCTCGCCAAACGCGGCCTGGTTCCGCCCCCCGGACGTGGCGCAGATACTCGTGTCTGCCATGCCGGGACTCGTCCCGGCACGGAAGTTCGCTGTGCGGCCGGTGTGACCCTTGGCCGGACAGGTCGAGCGCTGGCGCTGACTTTGCAGTTTGTAGCGAGATTTGTGTTCGGCCGGCAAGTGCCGAGACGAGTCTCGGCACGGCAGACTGAGAGTCTGCGCCACGGCGGCCTAAGGTGACCGCATTTGATCGTTTGACCAGCACGGGTCAGCCCGGGGGAGTCAGGGTCAACGCGCGTCCGGACCTTAGCCCGCGCTACAGTGCCGCATCTAAGGCGTGTACCGCAAATCCGCGCTCTGCACCGGCTTTGGACCGCCGATTGCACCTCCCTCGATGGAAGGAACAAGAGAATGCCTCTACTGAACATTGTAGTGATGTTGATCATCGTTGGAGTGGGGCTGTACTTGATCAACCGGTATATCCCGATGGCGTCCAGCATCAAATCGATCCTGAATGCCGTGGTCGTGGTTTGCGTCTGCGTCTGGCTCTTGCAGGTTGCCGGACTGTGGGCGAATGTCACCAACTTCCGCCTCTCGCGATGATCGTGGCCGGCAGCGTCCGGAGATGCTATCGGCATCAAAACTCCCCTTCATGGCCAACGGCGCCGGAGTCTGATCGAGCTGGTAATTCGAAAAGAGAATGTCCAGCTCGGTCGGCCCCAACAGGAAACTGGATGTGACGGACCGCACATGCCCCGGCAGCCAGAAACCCTGCACTTCGATGAAATCCTCGCTGATGCGCGGCGCGCCGACCAGTAGGGAGATGCTGGCCGCGAACTGCCCTTCAATCCGCACCACGGCGTAGCTTCCCGCGTCCACCCAGGCCTTGCCTTCGATCAGGAACCGGTGCTTCATTCTTGGCGAAAGCTCCAGGACATAGCACTTTCGCCCCGCCGCGGCCTCAGTTCTCAACAGCCGGACGCGATAGTTGGCGGCCGTAATCTGGTGGCGTGCATTCTCTCGCGGCAAGCTCTGGCTTGCCTCCGACGCCAGCACCTTATCGATGACGCTGTTGAGCTTCTCCGAACCGGATCGCGTCATTACGGTGTAATGTTGGCCTTCAAGCTGCCGGTATCTCATCACCACGCCGACCGCCGCCTGCTTGCCGAACCGCAGGTTTTGGAGCGTGTATTGCCGCGATCCCGAATACTCCTTCAACAAAACTTGACGGCGCTGATTCTCGGCCTCAAGCCTGGCCAGAACCTCGTCGCCCGACAATTCCGCGGGACCGCCGGCCGAGACGCCGATCAGCGCCTGCGAAATCGCGATTCCGAGCAGTAACTTCACTTGCAGGCTCCTTGCGGGTCTGGTTGGGGTGCGCACCTAGGCCGCGTCTGCCAGGAAGCCGTCCAGATCCTCGGCTGCCTCGAACTCGTGGCGGTCGGCCGCCTCCTGGCAAATGATGCAGTAAGCGGTCCAGGGCACTGCCGTCAGCCGCTTTGAATAGATCTCCGCATCGCAATGCAAACAGATGCCGTAGGTGCCTTCAGCGATTCGGGCCAGGGCGCCGCGCACCTCCCGCAGCAGATTCGAGTTACGGTCGAGGTTTCGAATCGCGAGCTCGCGCTCTCCAGCCGATTGAACCTCGTCCAGCGGGTCCGCGGCTTTCTCGATCTCGATTCCGTCGCGGTTTCGCAGAGCTCCAGCCAACTCCGCTTCCTTCGATGCGAGCAGAGCTTCATAGGGCGTCTGTTCAGTTTTGCTCATACACAGTTGGTTCCTACACCCTAACCCTCAGGCCGCGCCCACACCTTGTCATTTTCAAGCCTAACCGGGAAGCCGTTCTGAGTCTGTGCAAAAGTGCTCACTCTTAGGAGCGCTCCGTTGGGAGGCCGCCGCCCCCGGGAAGCGCCTGAACCCTGCGGTTTCCACCTTGGGACTGAGCAATTCTGAACCAATCTGCGTCCGTCGGCGCATTATAATGAGGTTGTGGTCACGCGTCCCAAGACTGCCATGAAACTGAAAGCGAAACCGGTTTTCAACCCCAGAAGCTTTCTGGCCAAGGTCGGTGAGGGAAAGACGCATACAGACTTTCCGAAGAACCAGAAAATTTTCTCTCAAGGTGACGCGGCGCAGGCGATCTTTTATATCCAACGAGGTAAGGTCAAGCTCACAGTCGTCTCCAAACAGGGCAAGGAAGCCGTCATCGCCCTGCTTGGAGGCGGAGATTTCTTTGGAGAAGGATGCCTCGCCGGCCAGCCCTTCCGCATGTCCACTGTCACGACGCTTTCCGAGTGCTCCATCGTGAGGATCGATAAGGCGGACACGATCCGCGTCCTCCACGATGAGCCGGCCTTTTCCGACATGTTCCTTCACTACCTGCTCGGCCGCAACATCCGGATCGAAGAGGACCTGGTGGACCAACTCTTCAACTCGAGTGAAAAGCGGCTGGCGCGCGTTCTTCTCCTGTTGGCGAATTTTGGCAAGGAAGGCAAGCCCGAAACGGTGATACCAAAAATCAGCCAGGAAACCCTGGCTGAGATCGTCGGCACCACGCGCTCCCGCGTGAGCTTTTTCATGAACAAGTTCCGCAAGCTGGGATTCATCACCTACAACGGCCACCTGGAAGTCCACAGTTCCCTGCTCAACATCGTCCTGCACGATTGATAGTGGCCGCAGCGGACCGCCGCCCAAGCCGGCCTAACCTTTCTTCCCTGCAACGACCAGCCCAACTCCCCCCAGGATCATCGCCGCGCTCAAAATCGGCGGCGCTTTCTCGTCATGCCGCGTCTCCACCCCAATGGATACACCGCCGAGACTTACACCCTCCCGCTCGTGGCGAGAGATCGGAACCAACAGCGAAACCACGCCCAGGATGAGCAGCGCCAGTCCAATCCAAAATAAAGGCTTCATGGCTAATTCGTGGTGTCCTTCTGGCGCGTGGCCTTGACGCCCGTCACGACGCCCAATCCTGCCAGCACAATCGCCCCGGCTGCAATCCAGTGCGTCGGAGCATGCATCAGCACAGCGCCGTAGGTTAGCCCGCCGATTACGATCAGAATCCCGAGTACATAAAGTGCGAATGACACAGATGATCTCCTTCTCGTAGTTTCTTCTTGATGGTCTAACGGCTGCTTAATCCCCCAGCCGCTGCGGCCCCAGTGGCGGTAAGATCCCGGTTGATCGCATCCAGGCGGCCCAGTTCCTCCTGTAGCCTCGCCCAGTCGCTCTCGTTGGATTTGGTCGCGATCGGAAGGTTAAGGTCCTCGTAGAAGGCGAGAATATCGCTCCTCAGGCCCTGCGGGAGCTCCGTGTAACGGCCGTCCAGCTTGTGCAGCAGCTTCGCATACGCGTCGTCCGCCAGCGTGTACGTTCCGGCCTTGGTGGCCGCTCCCACGTCGCAGTTGTCATTGCGCAGCGTAAGCCGGCCGCTGCCCGCTTCGGCGAGCAACTCCCGGTACCGGTCGATGGACGTATTGAAGCTCGCCATGTACAGTTTCTCGGTCTCGGGCGTCAGGCGCTTAAAAGCCAGCGCCCGGAAAGGCCCCACCCTGGGCATCACCCGGAAGAATCCCGCCAGCATCCTCGACCGGGCTCCCGGCCTCCTGTAAGTGGCGCCCCAGCTTTTCTCGTAGCTGGACCGCGATAGATTGTAGAGAAATTTCTTGCGTGTGATACCTGGAACGTCCTTCCGGATTTCCTGCTGCTTGATTTGCCAGGCAACCTTGGTCAGCGCGGGAAGCACCGTGCCCACTGCCCGCCGGTACGACCCGATCGCCAGATCCAGGTTGAAGAAGACCTTCTCGATTCTCATTCCGTAGGTATCCTCGAACGCCCGCTTCAGAACCGGCTTGGCGACTTCGAAGCCGATGAAGCTCTTGTACGCGTCCGAAGCGTAGCGGCTCTTCGCTGCCTGGAACACGTCGAATCCGAACTCCGTCTTGCCGTGCGAAAACGGATCGTCCGCATACGTGATCGAGCTTCCGAATTTCAAGCGCAGCTTCGGGTAGAGGATAGGCACCGACGGATTCGTGGCCAGGCGATGGCCGCTGTTGTCCGCGGCATAGTGGGCCAGCGCGCCCAGTGCGAACGCATATTCGTTGAGGTCTTGAGACTCACGAATCAGGTTGACAATAAAGTCGCCGCTGCGGACATAATGCGTCAAGTCGCTGTAGAATTTGCTGCCGAACGGATAATAGCCCAGATCCTGGATAATGCTTCCGCCATAGGCGTAGCCGTGCGCCTTCGTAAGATCATCGTCAGTGGAAGTTGGAAATCGCTTCAGCAGCAGGGGCTTGATCGCGCTGTCCCAGGTGGAATCGATGATGGCTTCGTGGGTGAGAACTGAATACGAAGAGGCGGTTTGAGCCGCGATGAAAAACAGCAGGCCGAGCGCGGCGCGCGGCGGCGCTCTCCAAACCCGACGCGTTATTGAATGGTCGATCACGGTTCCCACCTTCACTTTCTGCGGAACATTTTTCTTTTGACATCCGGCCAGAATTCTGACCCCAGGTTGCCGGCCAGATCGAATCCCAGGCCGAGCGATCCCTGGATCAGTCCAAGCCGCGTGTTGTTGAGACGGTCCGGGTACCACATGTTGGAGAGAAGCGCGGAGCCGTAGGCGCTGCCGATACGCCATGTGGACAGCGTTTCGCCGCCGGCGTCGGTTCGCGTCAGGATGGTTCCGCGGAACGCGTGCCCCGCCCGGCGCCAGAACCCCTTCCCGCCCGACCGGTAATAACGCGGATCCTGATGTAGCGTGGTGTCCAGACCCAAGGCCAGCGCGCCATGGATGCCGGACCACCCGGCCGTGGAGGCCACTCGCTTGCCGTACGCTCCGCCGCCCTGTCCCCACTCCCTCGGAGAGTTGATTCCCTGGAGGATTCCGCCGTAAGCCGCAAAGCCCGCGAGGGCCAGCGGGCCGAAGCTGTTTTCAGCATGAAAACTCAGCTTGCCCTTGAAATCCAGGCCATCCACAGTCTGAGCGATCCCGCCCGCCGGAATCGCCGCCGAAAGCGCCAGCAGCAGGATGCATCGAGGCAGATTCTTCACTGGCATCTCCATTCACTCCGCCGGCACTGGCTGCATCCGGAATGCCGCCAACAAGGTGATCCAGGCGGCAATGCAGGTAAAGCCCAACAGAAGGAAAATCTTGACCGCCAGCCGCAGCGGACTGAATACGACCACAGTGGAAACAGATCCGGCAGCCCGGACGTAGCGCCGGAGTACAGAATCGATATGTAGCGCCGGAATCGAAACCCGTTCGATGATTGTGAATCGCATTGTTTTTCCCTTCGTAGAACCGCAATCTCCCTGCCGAGCCGCGACTGTCAGGGAGCGCTATCTCGACGCGCTCCCCGATCGCGGACCTACAGCGTAGGCTGCACGGCCTTCACGTTGGCTTCCTTTAATGCAGCGGACCACTCATCGGCCTGCTTCTCGGCTTCCGCCTTGACGATTCCATAGCGCTCCTGAATCTTGCCGACCAGGTGATCCTTCTGGCCGGTGAGCGTTTGCATGTCGTCATCCGTGAGTTTGCCCCTGCGTTCCGGCGCCGAACCTGTAAACTGTTCCACTTGCCCTCGAACTGCAAAGCGCACTTCGCGGTCCGTCCTCTCCGGATACAAATAGGCCTTATGTCTCTACGCGGCGGCCCGCCGCGCCCGCCGGTCGGACCCCGCAAACATGACCGCGCAGGGTCATGTGACCGAATCCGGTCAGCACGCTTCGATCCCGCCGCCTCTGATTCCTCGCTCGATCGGTCCAACCCGGCTCTACCAACCCCCTCTCAACCTCCTGATTCCGATCGGTGACGCAGACGTTCCAGCCTGCGGCTTGACGCTTGCCAACACCCGCTCGCCACCCCTGGACCCCGAAATGCCTTTGTGAAGAACGCGGGACATGCCCGTTGAGATCTGCCGGGAGTCGAACCGGAGCGAACGGCAGGCTACAAATCTTGCAGCAGAGGGAAAAAAGGAAACAAATGAAGCTATTCAAAGCAGCGACTACGGTGTGTTTCATGGCGCTGACGGGCGCGCTACTCGCACCAATTGCCAAGGCCGACGACTGGAACCGCAAAACCGTGATCACCTTCAGCGGTCCCGTGGAAATTCCAGGGGTTCACCTGACTGGCTGGGGCGTGCTGCCCGCCGGCACTTATGTGTTCAAAATCCTGGACTCGCAGTCCGACCGCCACATCGTCCAGATCTTCAGCAAGGACGAACTGACCGTTTACGCCACCATCCTGGCGATCCCGAATTATCGCCTCAAGGCAACCGACAAGACCGTGATCACCTTCCGCGAACGGCCGGCCGGCCAGCCGGAAGCCCTGCGCGCCTGGTTCTATCCGGGCAGAAATTGGGGCGAGGAATTCGTCTATCCGAAGGCCAAGGCGATCGAGCTGGCTAAGGAGACCAAGACAGCCGTGCTCTTTACGGCGGTTGACGTTCCCGTCGAAGTCGCCGAGCCGATCAAGTCCGCCGATGCGCCGGTTGTCGTGGAGCTGAAACGGGCGCCTATCATGGCCATCAAGCCGACTGGCGAAGCAGTCCAGCTCGCCGAAGTGGTCACACCTCCGCCGGCGCAGGCTGAGGTTGCCGTCGCCAAGGTGGAAGAGAAGACGCTGCCGGCCACCGCCGGCACGCTTCCGCTGATCGCGCTGCTCGGCTTTCTGGCGCTGGGCGGAGCCTTCGTCCTTCGCATGGTTGAAAAGCGTATTCAGTAAGAAGTTCTGAACTGTCACGCGGCGCGCCGCCCCCCCGGGCGCGCCGCGCCAGTTTTTCGGCACGAGAGAGGTGACATCATGCGACCGAGAGTAGTCCCGTTATTGGCGCCGGCGCCGAAAAACCCGCGCGCCGGGGACGGCTGCCGCCAGACAAAGGTTCGGGGGCTGGCTGTTCTCCACTCGCCGCTGTTGAACAAAGGGACCGCCTTCACCGCGGACGAACGAAAGGATCTGGGCCTTACCGGCCTGCTTCCTCCCGACATCAGCACCCTGGAAGCTCAGGTTAAGCGCGCCTACGTTCAATATGAGCGGCTGCCGGATGTCTTGAGCAAGAACATCTATCTCACCGCCCTCCATGATCGCAACGAGGTCCTGTTCTACCGGCTCTTCTCGGAACATCTGCGCGAGATGATCCCCATCGTCAACGATCTCACTGTCGGCATGGCGGTGGAGCAATACCATCACGAGTGCCGCCGCCCTCGCGGTCTTTACCTCTCCATCGATCATCCCGGAGCCATCGAGGAAGCATTTGCCAATCTCGGCCCCGGTCCCGGCGATGTCGACCTGATCCTGGCCACCGACGCCGAGCAAATCCTCGGAATCGGCGATTGGGGCGTCGGTGGCATCGAGGTGTCCATCGGCAAGCTGGCGATCTACACCGCGGCCGGTGGAATCGATCCGACGCGCGTCATCCCCGTGATGCTGGATGTCGGCACCAACCGCGAAAGCCTGCTCGGCGATCCCAATTACATCGGGAACCGCCACCCACGCGTCCGCGGGGACCGCTATGACGCCTTCATCGACGCTTACGTAAAAGCCGCGCGAAAGCTGTTCCCCAATGCGCTCCTGCAATGGGAGGACTTCGCCCCAGGCAATGGACGCCGGATACTGGAGCGGTACCGCGGGAAGATCTGCACCTTCAATGAGGACATGCAAGGCACCGGCGCGATTACTCTCGCGGCGGCCATTTCCGCCGTACGGGTCTGCGGGACGCCCCTGCGCAGCCAGCGCGTGGTCGTCTTCGGCGCCGGCACGGCGGGGATCGGAGTTGCCGATCAGATTCGCGACGCCATGGTGCGCGAGGGGCTCTCTAAAGAAGATGCCGCCCGCCGCTTCTGGTGCGTCGACCGGCAGGGGCTGCTCACCGCCGACATGGGCGATCAACTCCGCGACTATCAGGTTTCGTACGCCCGGCCCGCCGCCGAGAGCAAAGGCTGGAGGCACGGCGGAAACGGAGGCGGCGTAAGCTTGGAAGAGGTAGTACACCGCGTGAAACCCACCATGCTGGTCGGCGCGTCCACCGTGTCCGGCGCCTTCACCGAAACGATCGTGAAGGACATGGCGACGCATACCGAACGGCCGATCGTCTTCGCGCTCTCCAATCCGCCGGCGCGGGCCGAGGCCAACCCGGCCGACCTGATTGCCTGGACCGCCGGGCGCGCGCTCATCGCCACCGGCAGCTCATTCGCCCCGGTCACCTATCGGGGCGTCACCTTTGTCGTCGCCCAGGTGAACAATGCCATGTTGTACCCGGGCCTGGCCCTCGGCGCGATCGTCTCGCGGGCCAGCCGGATCAGCGATGGTATGTTCGCGGCGGCGGCCAATGCCGTGTCCAGCCTGGTGACGGTGCGCCAGCCCGGGGCGTCGCTGCTGCCCCATGTGGACGACTTGCGCAGCGTGTCGGTGACCGTGGCGGTGGCCGTCGCCGAAGCCGCCGAAGCGGAGGGCTTGGCCGGAGTTACTTTCGGAGATATAGTTCAGCAGGTACAGGACGCGATGTGGCAGCCTGAGTATCGCCGCATCCAGGCATCCTGAGCGAGAATGAAAGTGTGGCACTCAATCCTCCCGATCCTGCTTCTGATCGCTCTGGCCGGCCATGTCGGGCCTCAGACTCCGGCGCCGGGCGAGCGTCCGGACCCGGGAAACTACCGCATCTCGGTAAACGTCGACCTGGTAGTTCTGAACGCGACGGTGCGCCACCCCAAGGGGGGCTTTGCGTCCGATTTGCGCGAACAGGATTTTGAGGTTTACGAGGACGGCGTCAGGCAATCTCTCCGGTTGTTCCTGCACGAAGACGTTCCTGTGACCGTCGGGCTGGTTGTCGACCACAGCGGAAGCACGCGCACCAAGTTAGCGGAGGTTGTCGCCGCCGCCCGAACCTTTGTTCGTGCCAGCAACCCGGATGACCAGATGTTCGTTGTCAACTTCAACGAGAACGTCACTCTGGGCCTGCCCGCCGCCATTCCGTTCACTAATCGCGCCGAGGAGCTCGAACGAGCCATCTTGAAGACCCCGGCCACGGGCATGACCGCGCTCTACGATGCCATCGCCAGGGCGCTGGATCAACTGAAGGCCGGCAGCCGGGACAAGAAAGTGCTAATCGTCATCAGCGATGGGGGCGATAATGCCAGCGGTCTAAACTTGGCCCACGTCCTGAAGAAAGCCGAACAATCCAGCGCCATGATCTACACCATCGGCATCTTTGACGGTGACGATCCGGACCGGAATCCCGGCGTGCTCCGCCGCCTCGCCCGGGAAACCGGCGGCGAAGCCTTCTTCCCTGCCAAACTCAGCGAAGTCTTGCCGGTCTGCGAGCGCATCGCGCGCGACATCCGCAATCAATACACTCTCGGATACGTTTCCGCCAGCACGCCTCGGCCAGGAGCTTACCGTTCGATTCGAGTAGCAGCCCGGCCGGAGGGGAAGGGAAAACTATTGGTGCGCACTCGCGCCGGCTACATCGCCGCCGGAGAGTTGACGCCGCCCGGTGGGCAGGGCACCAAATGAGGCTGGTGGTCACCCGGACGTCCATGAACACGATTCTGCGGTGGGCGCGCCGCCTTTTCGCCGCCGCCGCCATTGCGATGTTCGGTTATTGCGGGCTCGTGCTGACGGACGCTTTGATTTTCCAGAATGAAGAGCATGGCCGGCTCGATCGGCTGCTGGCGGAACGGCAGGCGGCGAACCGCGAAGCCCGTCCAAACAACCGCCCCACTTTACAGAAAAAGGAGCCGGCGGCCTGGACCGTCGGCCTCGTCGGCCGCATTGAGATTCCGCGCCTTGGCCTTTCGGCGATGGTCATGGAGGGAATTAGTTCCAAAACCCTGCGGCGCGCGGTCGGCCATATTCCCGGAACCGCTCTGCCCGGACAGCCGGGCAATGTCGGGATCTCCGGGCATCGCGACACATTCTTTCGCCCACTCCGGAATATTCGGGCGGACGATATTATTACGCTCATCACCCCCCTCGGCGAGTACCGCTATCGCGTTGTGT
>JACXTT010002956.1_pt1 | contig 26595 bp, 22 predicted proteins | sample 9270951 | NCBI WGS metagenome assembly JACXTT01 (sample SAMN15532306, study PRJNA645909) | rock metagenome | isolation source: weathered quartz diorite | place: Puerto Rico | collected 2017-06-21
GCCAGCCTCTTGTACTCCTTCAGGTGGCGCAGCGACGCGATCGTCCGGCCCGACCTCTCGTAGAGCCTCGCCAGATTGAAGTGGGCGTCCGCGCAGCCGCGCTCCCTCTTGACGAGCCGCTCGTACACGCCGACCGCCTCGTCGCTCCGGCCCCGGTCTTCGAGAACGACGCCGAGGTTGAAGGCGGCCGGAACCGACTCCGGCCGCACGGCGAGAGCAGCGCGGTACTGCTCCTCGGCGGCGGCCAGCTCGCCCTGCTCGTGCAGCAGCCGCCCCAAGTTGATATGCGCCTCGGCGTGGCTCGGGGCCAGCTCGAGAGCTCGCCGGTAGGCGTCGCGCGCGTCGTCGGGCGCCGCGATCTCCAGATGGAGTCCCATCTCGTACCAGTCGTCGGCGTCGAGCTCGGATTCCGCGCTGCGGGCTGCGAGCGCGGCACGCCGCACGAGCGGCCCGGCGCTCTGTGCCAGCTCGGCGACGTCGAAATCGAAAAGCCGCTGGCCGCTCTCGGGATTCCAGCGGCGGCCCCCGGCGCGCGCCACGACGCGGTTCCCCTCGGCGACGATCGTCATAGCGGCGAGGGAGCGACCCTCGGGAAGATCGCTCGCGAGCTTTCTCAGGATCCTCTTCACGCGCGAGGGTGCGATGCGGGAGCGAACCAGCTCGCTTGCGGTGCGCAGAACGACGACGTCCTGGAAGCTGAACGCCAGCGCCCGCTTCGGTCCCCGGGCCGGCTTCAGGAACCCCGAGCGCACGTAGGAATGCACTCGGCCGACGGGAAGCCCGAGGAGCTTGGCGACCTCCCGCGCGGAGTATCCCGTGAGTACGGACACGGGCCTACGCTTTGGTGGATCGATTCGCCGCCTTGGGCCGGCGCTCGGCCGAGGGTTGCTCTTCGCGCGCCGCGCGCTTCGGAGGCTTGCGATCCTGCGCCAGGACGGAATCCTCGGTCTCGGAGGCTGCAGCCTTCTTCGCGAGGCTGGCCTTGAGGGCCTCCATGAGGTCGATGACCATGGCACCCGGAGCCTCGACCGGTGAGATCGCGATCTCGCTCCCTTCGACCTTTCGCTGGATCGCCTCCTGGATGCGCTTTCGAACGTCGTCTTCGTAGGACTCCGGGCGGAAGACGTCGCTCGAGATCTGCTCGATGAGCTGCAACGCGAGCTTCAGCTCCTGATCGCGGACCTCGACCTCCCCGATCGGGATCTCCGACGTCGCGCGGACCTCGTCGGCGTAGTGGAGCTGCTGCATCACGAGGCGGTCGTCCGCCGTGGGCCGGATCATCACGAGATATCGCTTCCCGCGCGCGCCGTACCGGGCGAGCGCTGCTTTCTCGCTGTCGCGCATCGCCTTCGCGAGAAGGCGGTAAGCTCGGTCCCCCCCTTTGTCCGGTCCGACGTAGTACGGCTTGTCGAAGTAGATCGGATCGATCAGGGAGGCGGGCACGAATTCGGCGATCTCGATCGACTGCGTCGCCTTCTCCTCGAGCTCCTTCATCTCCTCCGGCGTGAACACGACGTACTGGTCCCGGGAGAACTCGTACCCCTTGACGATCTGTTCGCGCGCGACGACCTGGCCATCCTTCTGGCACACGTACTGCTGGCGCAGCCGCGAGCCGCAATCCTTGTGGAGCATGTTGAAGGAGATGCCCGTCGAGGATTCCGCCGCCGAGTACAGCTTGACCGGAATCGACACCATGCCGAAGGAGACGGTCGCCGTGGCCAACGCTCGGGGAGCCATAATGACCTCCGAAGATCGGGCATATATACACTCGTGATGAAGAGCAGGCCAGAGGACAAGCTGTCCCCCTACCGCGCCAAGCGCGAGGCGGGGCGCACCCCCGAGCCTTTCGGGGGGAGCGGCGCGCCACGGCCGGGCCTCTTCGTCGTCCAGAAACACGCTGCGCGCAGCCTCCATTTCGACTTCCGGCTGGAGCTGGATGGGGTGCTGGTCTCCTGGGCCGTTCCGAAGGGGCCGTCGCTGGACCCGCACGACAAGCGCCTCGCCGTGCACGTCGAGGACCATCCGCTCGAGTACGCCGACTTCGAAGGGGTGATCCCCAAGGAGAACTACGGCGCGGGCTCGGTGATCGTGTGGGACAAGGGTCTGTGGACGGCCCGAGAGGACCCTCGGGAGGGGATGAAGAAGGGGAAGCTTCTCTTCGACTTGGCGGGCTACAAGCTTCGAGGCCTCTGGACTCTCGTGCGCACCAAGAGGTCGGAGAAGGATTGGCTCCTGATCAAGGAGCGCGATGGGCGCGCGAGGTCAGACTACGAGCTGCCTCAGGAGTCGGTTCTCTCGGGCCTCACGGTCGAGGAGCTGCGGGACGGGACGAGCAAGGCCCGGGACATCGAGGCCGAGCTTCATCGTTTGAAGGCTCCCAAGCGGCTGGTGCACGCGAAGGAGATCGACTGGATGCTCGCCGAAGCGAAAGAATCCCCACCCTCCGGCGAAGGCTGGCTCTTCGAGATCAAGTACGACGGCTACCGCTTGCTCGCCTTTCGGGAAGACGGCCGGCCGGGGCTCCGGTTTCGAGGAGGAGGCGACGCTTCGGCCTCCTTCCCCGAGATCGTGCGGGTCCTCGCCGGGCTTCCCTACGACCGGATCCTCCTCGACGGGGAGGTGGTCGTTCTCGACGACGAGGGGCGTCCCAGCTTCGCGCGGCTGCAGAAACGAGCGCGCTTGACCCAGCGTTCCGATATCGATCGAGCGTCCCTCGAGCATCCCGCCACCCTGTTCGTCTTCGATCTTCTCGCGTTCGGCGATCGGGACACGAGGCCCCTTCCGCTGATGGAGCGAAAGAGGATCCTGCAGAGGCTCGTACCGTCGATCGGGCCGCTCCGCTTCGCCGACCACGTCGAAGGGCGTGGAGTCGACTTCTTGGAAGCGGCGCGGCGGATGGGTCTCGAGGGGATCGTGTGCAAGCGGGCCACTTCGCCCTACCGTCGCGGGCGAGGCGCCGACTGGAACAAGGTCCGTTTCGATCGCGCGGACGACTTCGTCATCGTCGGCTACACCGAGCCGAAGCGTGGGCGGGTCGGCCTCGGCGCGCTGCACCTGGCCGTTCGAGAGGGCGAGGGATACCGCTACGCGGGGCGCGTGGGGACCGGGTTCGACGATCGCCAGCTCGGAGATATGCGCCAGCGGCTCGACGGGGAGCGACGCGATTTGCCGGCGGCCACCGGCAGCTTGCCGAAGGGCCGGGAGCACGTCTGGACGAATCCCGAGATCGTCTGCGAGGTGCGCTACAAGGAATGGACCGCTGACGGCCGGCTCCGCCATCCCGTCTTCGTGCGCCTGCGGGACGACAAGAGGCCGGAGGAATGCCTGGCTCCCGGCGATCGATCGGAATGGACCGAAGAGATCGCGAGCGAGGCTGCGGCTCCAGCCGATCGCGCCGTCCGGCTCACGAATCTCGAGAAGGTCTTCTGGCCGGAGGAGGGACACACCAAAGGGGATCTGATCGACTATTACCGAGAGATCTCCCCCTGGATCCTCCACTACCTGCGAGATCGTCCGCTCGTGATGACCCGCTACCCGGATGGCGTCCAGGGGAAGTCGTTCTTTCAGAAAGACGCGCCTGGATTCGGCCCCGACTGGCTCCGCAAGGAGCGGATCTGGAGCGAGCACGGGGGGCGTGAGATCGACTACTTCGTCTGCGACGACGAGCCATCGCTCCTCTACGTGATCAACCTGGGCACGATCCCGCTCCACGTCTGGTCGAGCCGTGTCCAGAGCCTGCAACGGCCCGACTGGTGCATCCTCGACCTCGACCCCAAGGGCGCCCCGATGGCGAACGTCGTGAAGCTGGCCCTCGCCGCGCGCCGATTGTGCGGCGAGATCGAGCTGCCCGCCTATCTCAAGACCTCCGGCTCGACCGGCCTCCACGTGCTGGTTCCCCTCGGCCGGCAATGCACGTTCGAGGACAGCAGGCTGCTGGGCGAGCTGCTCGCACGGGTTCTCGTGGCGGAGATGGGTGAGATTGCGACGATCGCTCGATCGCTCGACGCGCGGGACGGGAAGGTTTACATCGATTTCCTCCAGAACGGCCACGGCAAGCTCCTGGTTGCCCCGTTCTCGGCGCGGCCGGTCCCCGGCGCACAGGTTTCCACCCCCTTGCGATGGAGCGAGGCGAATTCGCGGCTCGATCCTTCGCGGTTCACGATCAAGACGGTGCCTGGCCGGCTGAAGAAGATGAAGGAGGATCCCATCGCCTCCGTGCTCGAAGACACCCCGAACCTCTCCCGCGCTCTCGATCTGCTCGGCCGGCGCCTTGCGCACTGATCGAACAGAGCGCAGCCGGTGGGGCGCCGTTGGCGGCGTCCACCGGGCCTGGACACTCGCCGCGCTCCTTGTCGCGGCGCTGCAGCCCCTGTGGGCGGGGCCGATCGCGGTTCGCTTCCCCGACGGGATCACGCACGGGTTTCTCGTGCTGCGGAGCGTCGACGGGGCCATCCTCGCGCAGGGCGATCTGCTCCAGGTCGAGCGCGACGGGGCGATCCACAAGAGGATGGTCTTCCGATTCAAGGACGGCTCCGTCTTCGACGAAAACGTGACGTTCAGCGAGCGAGGCGTCTACGCGCTGGAGCGCTACAGCATGTCGGAGCACGGCCCGGCGTTCCCCACGGACAGGGAGATCTCGATGACGCCCGCGACGGGGGCGTACGGGGTGAAATCGAAGGACCGCAGGTCCGGGGAGGAGACAACCGACGAAGGCTCGCTCGAGCTGCCCGCCGACGTCTACAACGGGATGATCATCACCGTGCTGAAAGATCTCCCGAAGGGCGCGGGGGCCACCATCCACTACGTGGCGTTCACTCCGAAACCCAGGCTTATCGAGCTCGAGCTGGCTCCCGCGGGTGAGCAGAAGGTCACGGTTGGGGAGCTGACGAAGACCGCCGTCCACTACGTCCTGAAGCCCCGTTTGGGGACATGGCTGAAGCTATTCGCCAAGCTGACCGGACGCATGCCAGATGATCTGCACGCCTGGTTCCTGACCGACGACGTCCCGGCTTTCGTCGAGTTCGAAGGCTCGCTCACGACGCCCGGGCCGGTGTGGCGGATCGAGCTGGTCAGCCCGCGGCGGGCCGGTGAGCCGAGGAATTAGTTCTTCGCACCCGCCCGTGCCCCTCACCACTATCGCGGACTCGTTGCCGCGGCCGGCGGGGAGCTCGGCCGCTCGAAGGTGATGAGCTTGTTCGGATAGTCGAACGTCACGACGTAGCTTCGCATGAAGCCGTAGCCGATGTTCAAGTCATGGCCCCAGTCGCCGCCCTCGAGCTGCGAGGGCGCGATCATGACCCTGGGCGAATCGACGACGAAGGAGCCGAGAGCGATCCGCCCGACCCGAGCGAATTGCACCGCCTGCCGCGTCGCCCGACCGTCGCTCAGCATGCCGATCCCGATCTTCGGATCCGTGTCCGGCAGGACCTCGAGCTTGGCTCGATCGACGAGCTGCTTCATCGCCATGAAGCCCCCGGAACCCCCGGTATCGAAGAGCGCGCGCACGGGTTTCCCGTCGAGGAGCACGGCGTCCGTGAACGGGAGCGCGCCCGCGCGCGGCGAAAAGACCATCGGAACGCTTGCGCGCGCGCCCGGCTCGTTGGAGGCTCGCTCCGGGATGGGGGAGCGTGCGTAGAAGCGGACGACGCCCGCCGGATAGTCGATCTGGAGCACGAGGTCCTTGAAAAACGCCGTGCTGAGCACGCCATCGTGCGGACCGATGAGCGGCTCGAGCTCCTCGACCGGAAACACTTCGAATGAGACATCGCGCTTGACCGCTCCGCCGATCGCTAGCGACTTGGCCTCGACGCGAGGCAGATCGCCCGAAGTGCGCTCGGGGGGAAGGTTCAAACGCCGAGCCGCCGTCGAGACGAGCGCGAGCGGCCCCCACCCCGTGTCGAGGAGCAGACGGATCGGGTCGCGGCCGTTGATCTTCGCTTCGAGGATCACGGCGTTCTGGTGCAGCGTGAACGGGACCTCGGCCAAGGGTTTGGCGAGCGCCAGAGAAACGGATAGCAGGATCGGGGTCGTCGAGAAAATGGCAGTGCGCATGCTTCCCTCGGCGGGCGCGGCAGCCCTGCAAGTAATACGACCGAGCCATCTCATTGGTCGGCGAGGCACGGAATCGTGCCGGGCCGGGCGTTTCGCCACGCTCGGCGGCGAGAACGGCGACCGCCCCGACGTAACAATTCTGAAACCACGTCTGATAAGTCGTTGTGAAAGAAGACCTAGGGCGGAGCGGTGCGCACCCGACGTTCTACCGACTCGAGGCGACCTATGAATACTAGGTATCCTCGTTGTTGATCGGACCTGAAGTTCACCGTAAGCTACCCCCTGAGACTCGGGGGTCGGGGACTAGGACGCCTGGTGGAAGAAATCGCCCGTCGAGAGTCTGCTCCCGTGGCCCGGCTGTTTCTCGCCGCGATCCTGGCAACCGCGTTGGGGAGCCTTGGATCGGTCGCCGTCGCTGAGGACCAATACTACGTCTCGGATTACGCCACGAACAAGGTCGTCATCTACAACCGAACCGCGAACGGTGACCTCGCTCCCAGCCGCACCATTCAGACGGAAGTCCTCCATCCGCATGGGATTCGCATCGACCCGAACCGCGGGGAGCTGTTCGTACCGCTCAACCAGTCGAATGCGGTCAAGGTCTACGACGTCAACGCGAGTTATCCCGGCAACGATTCACCGAAGAGGACCATCGCGGGGCCGCTCACGCTCATCACCCGACCCGTGGGAACCGCGATCGATACGGTCCACCAAGAGCTCTACGTCACGAACGACATCGACGGCGGGGCGTACATCACGGTCTTCCCCCTGCTCGGGAGCGGAAACATCGCTCCGATCCGGACGCTCGGGGGGGACCAGACGGGGATCGCCGGCCCCAACGGAATCGTGGTCGATCTCGTCCACGACGAGCTGTATATCGTCAACTACAGGCCCGATTACGGCGGTTCCATCACCGTGTTTCCGCGGACCGCGTCCGGAAACGTCGCGCCGCAACGGGTCATCCAGGGCCCGAACACGACGTTCAGCCGACCCCAGGAGCTCGCGGTCGATTTGACCAACAACGAGCTCATCGTCGCGAACAGCGCTTTTTCCACCAGCTCCACGGGAAGCGTGCTCGTGTTTGCCCGCACCGCGGTGGGAGACGCGAGCCCGTTGCGACAGATTTCGGGCACCAATACACAACTCTGCACGCCGATCGGCCTCTCTCTCGATTCCGTGCACGACGAGATCGTCGTCGCGAACGGGAACTTCTTCATTGGCTCGTGCCCCGCAACGGTGACCGTCTACGGGAGGACCGCAAACGGCAACGTTGCTCCCGTGCGTCAGATCGGCCCCGGGCCGAACTCCGGGTTCGTCGAGCTCGTTTCGGTCACCGTCCGGCGTTCGGTCGACTGCTCCGTGGAAGCGAACGGCACCCCTTGTGACGACGGCAACCCTTGCACGCAAACCGACACCTGCCAGGCCGGCGTGTGCAACGGATCGAATCCCGTCACGTGCCCGGCCCCGGACCAGTGCCACCTCGCCGGCGTCTGCGACACGTCGACCGGCGTTTGCTCGAACCCGACGAAGACGAACGGTTCGACGTGCAGCGATGGCAACGCGTGCACGCTGACCGACACGTGCCAGAACGGCGTGTGCACGAGCGGCTCCCCGGTGGTTTGCACGGCGCCCGATCTCTGCCACGTTCCAGGCACTTGCAATCCGGCGACGGGCGTTTGCAGCGCGAGCACGCCGGTCGTCTGTACCGCATCGGATACGTGCCACGTGGCGGGTGTCTGCAACACGGGGACGGGCGTCTGCTCGAACCCTGCAAAGGCCAACGGCTCGCCATGCGATGACGGGAATTCCTGCACCTCCGGAGAGAGCTGTCAGGGCGGCGTCTGCGGGGGCGGAAGCACGATCTGCACGACTCTGATGGCGGAGTATCGCTTCGAGGAGGCCTCGGGCTCGAACGTCTTGGACACGAGCGGCCATGGGAACAACGGGACAATCGCCGGCGCGACGCGGACGTCGTCGGGGCGGTACGGCGCCGCGCTGTATTTCAACGGCACGGATGCGCTGGTGAACGTGAACGACTCGCCGTCTTTGGATCTGACCACGGGGATGACGCTGGAGGCGTGGGTGAACCCGTCGATCGTAACGCCCGATTGGCGTGACGTGATCTACAAGGGCCTGAACGACACCTACTACCTCGAAGGAACGTCGGACCAGTCGGGGAGGCCGGCCACGGCCGCGTCGTTTGCGAGCGCACCCTTGTTCGCGCCGTCGGAGCTGACACCGAACACATGGTCGCATCTGGCCGCGACGTACGACGGAGCGAATTTCATCCTTTACGTGAACGGCGGACAAGTTGCGAGCCGGCCGCAGACAGGGTCGATCCAGCCGTCGACCGGTCTGCTGACGCTCGGTGGGGACCCGACGTTCGGGCAGTACTGGACGGGGTTGATCGACGAGGTTCGCATCTACAACAGGGCGCTCAGCTCCGGTGAGCTCCAAGAAGATCTCTCGGCACCCGGTGTGTGCGGCATCATGGGAGGGTCGCTCCGGTTCGCGGCGGACAAGCACACGATCTCTTGGACGAGCAGTGTCGTCTTCGGACCCTTCGACCTCGCCAAGGGTGATCTCGGGCTCTTGCGATCGTCGGGCGGAAACTTCACGGGCGCAACGTGCTTGCTGAACAACGTGACCGCGACGACGACCACCGATCCCGCCGACCCTGCGGCCGGCGGGGGCGCGTACTACCTCATGCGTTGCCACGGTGGAACCTGGGACGACCAGACAGAATTCGTAGACCGAGGAACGCTCGTCGCCTGCCCTTGAGCGAATCGATCGACGGGTGCGCGTGAGCGAGAGCATCAAGTCTCAACCGCTGCTCTTCGCCTGCTTCGCACTCGCCGTCGTCGCGTCCACGGGCCAAGCTCACGCGCAGTTCACCGATGCTCACGCTTACGACAACACTCCCGCGGGGACGAATCAGCTCGAGCTGCGTTACGCCTACGCGCGCGCCGACGCCTCGATCGACACCTCGCTGGTCATCGCGGGCGCGAGGCTCCATCTGAATCAAGGCATCATCGATTACACGCGCTACTTCGGCGCGTTCCACCGCCTGATGTGGGTGGAGGCGGGTCTTCCCTTCGCGAGGCTCGACGGCTCCATCAGCGGCACCGGCATCAGCCGCACCACAACCGGCTTCGGCGACTTCGGCTGCCAGGTGGGCATCTTGATGAAGGGAGGTCCGGCCCTCGGCGTCGAGCAATTCGAAGGCTACCAGCCGAGCACCACGCTGGGATTGAGCCTCGCGATCACCGCTCCCACCGGCTCCTACGATCCCAACAAGATTCTCAACCTGGGCTCCGATCGCTGGTCGTTCAAGCCGGAGTTCGCGCTGCGCTATCCGTTCGGTCCCGAGCAGAAGTGGCAGTTCGACGGCTACGCCAACGTCTACTTCTTCACGGACAATACCTCCTATCAAGGCAGGGAGATCCTGCGGCAGGAGCCGCTGGCCGGGCTCGAAGGACACGTCAGCTATTCCTTCAACGACAGCGTCTGGCTCTCTTTGGACATGCGCTACGCGTTCCGCGGCAGCACGTCGGTCGACGGTGTCGCTCAGGACGATGCGCAACGCAGTTTCGTCTTGGGCACCGAGCTCGGCGCGTCCATCGATTCCCGGAACTCGCTGCTGTTCGCCTTCGGCAAGGCGCTGGTGCATGACAACGCCCCGGCCGTCGTCGGCGTCAGCGTGAGATACGACTTCCTCTGGGGCAAGGGATACGAGTAGCTCGGCGTCAGAAGACGACGCGCAGGAGCTTGTCGAGGAGTTCGCTCAAGGGGAACATGGTGAGCAGGAGAGGGCCGATCGGCGCCAGCGCGGCGACACCGAGCTGGAACACGGTCTGCATCGTGAACGGGACCAACCGCATCTCCTTGATCACCTCGTAGCTGTTGCCGAGGTCGGCGAGCGACTGGATGTCGCCGCTGCCGACGAACGGCTCGTCGGACGGGGCGCCACCACGCAGCCACTTGTCGTCGAACTCGCGGACGTAGCGCTGAGCGAGCACGCCGTATTCGCGTTGCCCGTCTCGCTTGGCTCGGGACAGCGCCGGCGCGAACGCCATCGACGGGCCCACGACGAAGAGCACCATCGTCGCGACCATCCCGATGATCTCGACCTTGAAGTCGGGAAGCTTCTCGCCCGCGTAGAAGATCCGGTTGGCGAGGACTCCGGCCAGTAACGCCCCCTGCGCCACGAGCACGGGCGAGAACGCGTAGCTCAGCGCGCCGAGGAACCCGAGCCCCGCCGCCCGGTCGGGGTGGGTGGGAACGAGGCGCAGCTCCATGCGCGAGACCTGCCACAGGAAGCGCGCCCAGATCGCGAGCCGGAAGTACCAGCGCAGCAGCAAGAACTGCACCGTCGGAAGCGACACCAGGCCGAGCCACCAGCCGGCCGCCGAGGGATGGAGCTTCCCGCCCTCGGGGGTGCCGTACCAGCTCGAGACGTCGAGCGCCGCGTTCGTGCGCCACATCACGAGGACACCCACGCCGTATACGAAGGCGAGGAGCAGCACCTCCGCGACGATCGAGTTTCGGAGCCGGAGGGCTCCAGCGACGGCCGCATCGAAGCGTGCGCGCGAGCCCTCCGCGACCAGCCCGCGCGCCCAGAACTGCCTCAGAACAGGCTTCATCCTCTGATTGACGACGAGCTCCGCCAGAACGAGCAACGGGAGCGTCACGAGGAAGCGCACGTGCACATCGATGTCCAGGAGGAACGGCACCCTGATACCCCCGCCCCATGCGTGCCCTTCCCATGCAGCGAGCACGAGCAGCGGCAGCCAACAGAGCGCCATCAGGAACACGATGCGCCGGCGCAGGAGCTCGAGTCCGTCGCCGGACAGGTGGGCACGCCGGAAGAGCTGGTAGAGGGGTCCGCCGAGGATGAGCGAGAAGTCCTCGGCTTCTGCGGCGGTGCCCATGGAAGTCGGAGACTACCACGAAGACGCGAGCGTGCTTGAGCCGCCGAACGCTCGCCGCTACTTCACGAACGCCGGCCCCCAATTCAAGATCAGGTCGATCCGGTGGACGTCAGCCCGACCGTCGGGGAGGATGTCGACGTAACCCGCCTCGAGGGGCCGGACGGGCGCAAGGTCGATGCGCATCTTGGGCGCCCCGGCAGCGACGTAGTAGCGGCGACGTGTCCGTGACGCAAGTTCAGCTCAGGATCTTGAGCTCGGCCCAATCGAGCGCGTAGCCAAGGGCGCGTTTCACCTCGCGGTGGCGGGAGGGAGCGACGCTGCCGAGTCGATCACCGATGAAGCTCCGGTCGATCGACCGAACGGCGTCGAGATTCGCGACGCAGGTTCGAGGAAGTCCCTCGCGCCTTCCCAGCGGGACTTCCTGGGGTATTCCCCGCACCCGCGTCGTGACCTCCGCGACGAAGATCCTGGTCAAGTACTCGTAAGCTTGCGTGCGCGATAGCAGGAGAACGGGACGCCGTCCGGCGGGCCGAGGTAGATGGGCCCAGCGGAGCTCATACTGTCTCACCGTTTTCGGGCCCTGCGCTTGGGCTCCCGCACGCTCCACGTCTCCCACGACGGCTCGGGCCAGGCAACGTCGCTCGCTTCGGGGTCGCGCAGGTAGGCGGCTCGGGTCTCTCGCTCCTCGACTTCCCACAAGGCGCGGCGAATCGCCGCGCGGACGAACTCGGAGCGCCGACGGGAGCGAGCGGGAGCGGCGCGCTCGAGGCGAGCCGCCGTTTCGGCGTCGAGCTCGATCAGTATCTGTTTGAGCATATACCGTAGTATATGGCTTTTCGCCCCGAGCGCGCGGCTACTGAGGCGCGTTCCGCTTGTACGCGCCGTGGAGGACGAAGAGCCGGGTCGAGCCGACCTGAATCTCGTCCAGATGCCGGAGCCGGATCGCGGTCTCGTCACGCAGCTTGCGGCCGTTGACGAACGTGCCGTTCAGGCTCCCCAGCTCCTGGATCGTGCAGACGGGGCCCTCGACGCGGAGGAGGCAGTGCCGCTTGCTGACCTGCTCGTCGTTCAAGTCGATCTGCGCTTCGTCACCGCGGCCGATCACCGTCTCGTACTGAGAGAGGCGATGGAGCCCGTTCGCGGTCGCCGGGTCGATCACGGCAAGAATCCACACGTAGGGCGCGGCGTAGGGCGGACGGTACTCCTCGCGCTCGACGGTGTTGGAGTCGGTCGTATCAGCGCTGCGTGCCGGCATGGGGTGAAATCTGTGGAGCGGGCGCGGGGTTGTCAAGCTGCCCGGGGCGCGGATTTGCGGCGGAGCAATTCGTCAGCGCCGCACGGATGCGCGGGGAGACCAGGTCGGGATCGAAATCCGGCGGCTTGCCCTGGGACGGGGTCGATCGATAGGCCGCGCAGGCGTCGGCGTCGCGATCGAGCGCGATGTAGACGAAGGCCATGAGCTCGCCCCACTCGCGCTTGTCCGAGGCGGTCCCGTCATGGGTGACCGGCCCGCGGAGCGCTTCCAAGGTTTCTCTCGCGCGGTCGTACTCGCCGTCGGCGAAGCTCCGAGCGGCGCCGAGCAGCGGGATGTCGAACTTGGGCTGCTCGGGAGGCGGAGGCGGAGACGGCGGCGGCGGGGCGGTGACGGCGATGGCGGGCTCCGCTTCGCCACGCACGAACGCGACCAGCGGGATCTCGAGCACCGCTCCCACGGCCAATCTGCCGGCGTCGTCGATCCGGTTGAACGCTTGCACGATCGCGGCCTTCTTCGTGTCGCCGTAGTAGCGCTCGGCGAGCGAGGACAAAGTTTCCCCGCGCGCGAGCGTGTGATCGAGCACCACCGGCAGCGCGATGCGCGCTCCGACGCGAAGCGGTTGTCCCGCGGCGTACCCGTTGAGCTCGGCGAGAACGGATGAAACCCCCGCCCGGCCGAGCTGGCGCCTGGCGACCGCCGACCAGGTGTCCCCCGCCTTGGCCTGGTAGGTCGCGCAGAACGGGATCGTCAGCCGCTCCCCCGGGTGGATCATCTTGCCCGGCCTCCCGTTGAAGCGAAGGAGAAGGTCTCCGAGGTCTTTGTTTCCATAGTAGGTCTTGGCCAGCGACGCGGCCGACTCCCCGGAGGCGACGACGTGAACGCGATCGGCGGCGGAGAGCATGCTCACCGTCAGGAAGCCGACGGCTACGAAGAGGACCTGTCGTACGCGGAGCGCGATCACGACGCCTTCTCCCGCGGGAACACGTGGCGGACCGTGCGCGATTCGCCGGGCTTGACGTCGAGCGTCAGCTCGACTCGCCCGAAGGTCGGATGCGCGAGCGTGACCCGATGGGTTCCGGGCTGAAGGTCGAGCGGCGCGGCGCGGGGGGTGAAGAAGCTCGCGCCGCCGTCGATCGTGATCTCGGCCCAAGGGTCGGCGACGAAGCGCACGTGCGCCGGCTCCGGAGGGAGCGCGGGCGGGGGCGCGGGCGCGCTCCGCTCCGGGCGGGGAATCTCGGAGGCGCGAGCGACGGGCTGCGTCGTTCGTCCCCCGTCGTCTCCGCTCCTGTGGAATTGCGCGTATCCGGCCAGACCGGCGGCCACCACGAGCAGGCTCGCGACCGCGGATACCGCCCAGAGGAGGTGCCGCCGCGTGGCGATCCTGGCGGGCGCGGGATCGGTGCTTCGAACGGCGGTTTGCCCGTCCGCCGGACGGAACACCCCTCGCGCCCAGAGGTGATGCGCGATCTCGTTCCGGCACTCGAGGGGGGAGGGGCGGCCCAGAGTCCTCTCGAGCGAGCGTCTCAGGAGCGTCACCGACGAGACGCGCCGGGCGGGCTTCGCGCGAAGACAATGTCGGATCATGCGAGCGAGAAATCGCGGCGTGGCCGGCGAGAGCTTGCGGACGTCCGCGTAGCGCTCGGCCTGCATGCGCGTGACGAGGTCCTCGAGGGCCTCTTCCTCCGGGCCCAGGAACGGGGGCGACCCGGCGAGCATCTCGTAGAGAAGGTTACCGAAGAGGAAGATGTCGGTGCGGTGATCCGCTCGGTGCCCGAGGACTTGCTCCGGCGCCATGTACGGGATCGAGCCGACGAGCATCCCCGGACGAGTCAGCCCGTCCGCCTTCGGAACCACCGCGATCCCGAAGTCCGCGATCTTGGTCTCTCCCGTCGCGCTGATCAGGATGTTCGCCGGCTTCAGATCGCGGTGAACGATCCCGCGCGCGTGGATCTCCTCGAGGCCTCTCGCCATCTCGAGCGCGATCAGCGCCGCGACCTCCGCGTCGAGCTTTCCGAGCTGCGTCGTGACCCGCTTGAGATCGCCGCCGTCGACGAACTCCTGGGCGATGTAGTGGTCTCCGCGCGCCTCGAAGGAGTCGTAGATGCTGACGACGTTCTGGTGGTGCACGGCGGCGGCCGCTCGAGCCTCGCGCTGGAAGCGCTCGAGCATGGCGGGGTCGACGAGAAGCTCGCGCCGGATCTTCTTGAGCACGACCATCCGGTCGAGAGTGGGTTGGCGCGCGAGGAAGACCACGCCCATCCCACCCTGGCCGATCTCCTGCACGATCTCGAAGTTGCCGACCGGCTTGGCGGGGGTGCCGGCTGCTGAGGCGCTCACCGCTCGCGTCCGTGGTAGGCGCCGGCCCTACGACTTCAGCTCGTAGGCTTCGGGCTCGAGCTCCCGCTCCTCGATGGCGAGCACGAACGTCTGGCCGCCGATCTCGAAGCGATCGCCGTGTCGCAGCTCGGCGGACTGCACGGCCTGGCCGTTGAGCAGCGTGCCGTTGGTGCTGCCCAGATCGCGAAGCCTGAAGCCCGTTCCGCTGAACTCGATGGCGGCGTGCTGGCGGGACATCGAAGGGTCGTCGAACGCCCGGTCGACGCCGGGCCCGCGGCCGACGATGACCCTCTCGCGATCGATCGCGAACCCAGCGCCGGCGCCCGGCCCCGACAGGAGCGTGATCTTCGCGACGTATTGATCGAGGAACTCTTGCAGGCCCGGCGCGCCGGCCGCCGAGCGTCGCTTGCGCGTCTTTCCATCTCGCATCGTTGTCTCCGGACGACGGACGTACGTCGTGGAAATGGATGATTCCCGGGATCGAGGATGTCAAGCGAGAGGGACCGGTGCCAAAAAGAAGCCGTCCGGTTTCGGATTCGTGAGCGGCGGCCGGAACCGGCCAGCATCGAGCTGCCGATGGCCCTGCGAGAAACTTGTTGCTGCTCGGAAGAGCCGGGCGGCGAGCGATAGGTCGTTGACGCGCTCGCGGTGCAGGCGTACTCTCGCGGGAGCGAGATCAGCTCCGAGGAGGAACGCCATGAGAAAAGTTCGTTTCGTGGCTGCGATCGTCCTTTCCGCATTCGTCGCCGGCATCGCGGCTCCCGTCTTCGCCGGCGGAACCGACGTGCCGATCATCCTGTCGGTCGTGAAGACCAAGACGCAGATCGGGACCTTCCGCCTCAACGGCGGGAGCGACGTTCCGGGCATCCCGCCCGGCGGCAGGAACAAGGAACAGAGCACGAGTTACCGCTCGTCGGTCATCGAGCGCCTGGGATCGTTTGTCCAGATTTGGTCGGTCGTGTGGGGAGGCGGCTCACCGCATCACTGAGCCCCCGCCTCAACGAGCTTCTGCTTCCACTCGGCGAGCCGCGCCTCGCGCCCCTTGCCCGGCTCGGCGGCGGCCCACGCCTCGTAGAATTCGACGAGTGCCTCGAGCGACCTCAGCCGGGTTCGCTCCGGAATGTCCGAGCCCTCGACGAGGCGGCCGTGCGCGAGGAGCACGAGCGGCTCACCGGTCGCGAATCGCCCGGTGAGGCGCACCCGGTCGGTCAACGCGACCGCGCCTTCCAGATACTTGTGGTGGAGCTCGGCGGGGTTCGTCTCGAGGGATGCGAGGCTTCGCCGCGCGACCTGCTGCGCTTCGTCGATCTTGCCCTCGGCGGCCAGCACGCGCTCGAGGCACACCTTCGACCAGAGCGTGTCGTAGTGGTCCTCCCCGAGGAGTCGCACGCGCGCGTCCAGGGCCCGCCGTGCGAGCGTTTCCGCCTCGGCGTGCCGCCCGAGCCGCGAGTACGCGTCGGCCAGGACGGTCGTCGTCCAGAGCGTGTCTCGGTGCTCGGGGCCGAGAATTCGCACCCGGGTCTGCAGGATGTCCTCGAGCGCGGTACGGGCCTCGTCCGTCCTTCCCAGCCCGAGCAGGGTCTCGCCGAATACGTTCCGACACCAGAGCGTGTCGGGATGATCCTTGCCCTGTACGCGGCTCGCGATCTCGCAGGCGCGCGATACGAACGGCTCCGCCTCGGAGAACTTCTCCTCGCGGTTCAGGATATGCCCGACGAACTCCATGGACCAAATGGTGTCGGGATGGTCCTCTCCGAACACGCGCAGCCTCGCCTCGAGGTTCTCGCGCAGGGTCCGCTCCGCCTCGTCCCATAGTCCCTGCTTCGAGAGGAGGGTCCCGAGCTGGTACTGGACGCTCAGCGTGCCGGCATCGTCGGGTCCGCGCGTCCGGCGTGCGAACTCCAACAGCGGGCGGAGCAGGGCGATACCCTCGACGTCCTTCCCTGCGTCACGGAGGATCGCGCCGAGCCGACTCCTGGTATCGAACAGCTCCGGATGCTCCGGGCCGAGCGTGCGCTCCTTGATCGCGATGATCTGCCTCTGCAGTCGCTCGGCCTCGGGGTAGTTTCCCTGGATCCAACGCAGCAGCGCGATCTCGTTCAGAGCCTCCAGCGTGTCCCGGCCCTCCTCGCCATAGAGCCTGCGTCGCGCCGACAGCGCCGGGAGGATCTGCGCTTCGGCCTCCTTCATGTCCCCGAGGGAGAGGTACGTCGAGCCCAGCGCGAGACGGACGGAGGCCTGGACTTCGTCTTGTCCTCGGAACGACGCGCCGACCGTCACCGCCGCCTTGTCCAGCACCTCCTTCACGGTGATCTCGCGTCCCCGCGCCAGCCGGGGATCGACCGACCCCAGCATCGAGGTGAGGTAACCCGTGACGGCTTGCGCGGCGTCGCGCTGGTGGCTCGCCTCGACCCGCGCCCGCTCGGCCCTCATGTACAGGATCGTGCTCACCACGCTCGCGCCGAGGAGGACGATCCCGACCGTGGCCACCGCCCCGCAGAGCGCCTTGTGCCTGCGCGCGAAGAGTCGCACCTGGTAGATCGTCGTCGCCGGCCGCGCCAGCACCGGCCGGTTGTCGAGGAACCGCTCCACGTCCTCCGTCAGCTCCGCCGCGCTTCCGTAGCGCCGGTCCGGGTCCTTCTCCAGGCACTTGGAGACGATCGTCTCGAGGTCCGCCTCGATGCGCCCGCTCGCTAGGGTCGCCGTCGCACGCAAACGCCGCTGCGGCTGCTCGCTGATCCGGCGGACCACCTCGTGGAGCGGCTGATTCTCGAGATCGAAGGGCAGCCGGTCGGTCAGGAGCTCGAAGGCGATCACGCCCAGGGAGAACACGTCCGAGCGCACGTCGAGCGACGACACCTCCCCGCGCGCCTGCTCCGGGCTCATGTACTCGACCGTCCCCACGAGCGTGCCCGTGCGCGTGCGGCGGGCGACGCCAAGGCCGGTCTCGCCGAGCGCCTTCGCGATTCCGAAGTCGATCACCTTCACCTGCTCCCGCTCCCGGGTCACCGTCACGAGCACGTTCGACGGCTTCAGGTCGCGGTGGATGATTCCCTTGCGGTGGGCGTGCCGGACCGCGCGACACACGTCTGCGAACAGCTCGAGCCGCTGGCGCGCCGCGAGACTCTGCTCCCGACAGTACTGTGTGATCGGCACGCCGCGCACGAGCTCCATCACGAAGTAGGGGCGCCCCTCCACGTCCGAGCCCGCGTCGAGGACACGCGCGATGTTCGGGTGGTCCATGAGGGCCAGGACCTGACGCTCCGACTCGAACCGCGCGCGCATCGAGTCCGAGTCGTGACCTGAAGAGACGAGCTTCAGCGCCACCTCGCGCGAGATCGGCTCGACCTGACGCGCGTGGTACACGGTCCCCATCCCTCCCTCGCCCAGGATCCCGACGAGCCGGTACGGGCCGACTTGGCGCGGGGCGAATCCGCTGACCGGCGCGGCCGTTGCTTCCCCGACCGTCTCCAGCAGCGAGCGCACGAAGGCGTCCCGCTCCAACGTCGCGTCCTCCCCTCTGCGGGCGATCAAGCTCTCGGCCTCCGCGCGCAGGCTCGCGTCCTCCGCGCAGGCCTCGCGCAGGTAGCCGTCCCGTTCGCTCTCCGGCAGCCGGAGGACCGTCAGCACGATCTCGTTGAGGCGCGCGAAGCGCTCGGGATTCACGCCGGCTCCTCGGCGGAGAGCCCGCCGCGCCGCCCCGCCCCGCCGGAGCGGCTCGCTCAATCAGAAAAAAGGGGAGTGTCCCCTTTTTGTCGTCACTCGTATCGCAGCGATTCGATCGGGTCGAGCCGCGACGCCTTGACCGCGGGGTAGGCGCCGAAGAAGATCCCGACCCCCATCGAAACGGCGAGGCCGACGATCGGCGACCAAAGCGGGATGTCGGTGGGCAGCGCCGGGACGTTGGCCTTGATCACCGACGAGATGCCGATCCCGATCGCGACGCCGATGATCCCTCCGAGGCTGCTCAAGGTCACGGCTTCGGTCAAGAACTGGCCGACGATGTCGCGGCGGAGAGCGCCGAGCGCCTTCCGCACGCCGATCTCCCGCGTCCGCTCCGTGACCGACACGAGCATGATGTTCATCACGCCGACGCCGCCGATGAGAAGGGACAGCGCGGCGATGAAGACCATCGCCCCGGTGATGCCGCCGGTGATCTGCTTGAACTGGCTGATCAACTGATCGGGCGTGGACACGCCGAAGTCGTTGGGCTTGTTGAAGGGCACCTTGCGGCGCTGCCGGAGCACCGACACGCACTTGTCGACGACGAGCCGCAGATCCTCGCTGCGGCGCGGCACGACGCTGATGTTCACGCCGTCCTGGAGGATGCGAAACGGGAACTGGCGGGCGAACGTTCCGAAGGGGAGCACCACCTTGTTGTCCGGCGACCAGCCGAACTGTTCCCCTTTGCGTGCGAGAACGCCGACGACGCGGTAGTGCTCGCCTTCCACCGTGATGTCTTTCCCGACGGGGTCCTCCTGCGGGAAAATCGCGTCCTTCACGTCGGCGCCGACGATGGCCACGGGGGCGGAGTGCGCGATCTCCGCGACCGTGAAGAAGCGTCCGTGGCCCACGTTGTAGGACGTGCCCTGCGGGTACCACTCGTCCACGCCGAGGACGTAGGGCAAGTTGGCCTCGAGATTGCCGTGCTTGACGTGGAGAACGGCGTCGGTGTGGGCGGCGAGGGCGGAGACCGCGAGCGCCTCCGGCACCGCGGCGCGCAGCGCGGCCGCGTCCTCCATGGTCAAGTTGTGGCGTTTCTTCTGCTCGTCGTAGTCCGTGTCGCCGGGACCGAACGACTCCTCGTATTTCTTGAATTCGATCCGGTTCGCGCCGAACGCCTGCAAATTGCCGATCACGTTGTTGTTGAACCCCGAAACGATCGCGACCATCCCCATGACGGTCGTCACGCCCACGACGATGCCGAGCGTCGTGAGACCCGCGCGGAGCTTGTGCTCGCGGATGGCCGTGAGCGCGAAGCGCACGTTTTCCCAGAAGCCGCGGCGGAAGATATCGAGGTAGCGTCGCATGATCGGCTCCTCTACTCGTAGCGCAACGCCTCGATGGGCGTCTTTCGCGCCGCCAGCGACGATGGTGCCGCTCCGGCGACGATTCCCACGACGACCGCAAGGACGAGCCCCAAGAGAATGAACTGGGGACGCACCGCTGCGGGGAACACGACGCTGATCCCGACCGCGGCGAGCGAACCGAGGGCGGCGCCGGCCACCCCGCCTGAAAGGGAGAGCATCGTCGCCTCGACGAGGAACTGGCGCCGGATGTCCTTCGAGCGCGCGCCGAGCGCCTTGCGGAGGCCGATCTCCTGCGTGCGCTCCACCACGGAGACGAACATGATGTTGGCGATCACGATGGCGCCCACGACGAGCGACATGCCCGACACGATGATCGTGGCGAGATAGGCTCCCTGCGAGATCGACCGCCAGACGGTCTGCACCGCCCTCGATCCGACGACTCCGAAGGGATCGTCGGCCATGAACCGGGTCTTGCGAGATGCGCGGAGGATGGTGCGGACCTCGTCCTCCACGCGGTCGAGCCCCGCCACGCCCCCCTGGGGACGCACCAGGATCGCGACCCCTCGATCGGAGCTCAAGACCCTCATCAGGAACGTGAGGGGGACGAAGAGCACCTTGTCGCGCGCCTGGCCGAGCATCGAGCCGAGACGCTTCTGGACGCCGACCACGCGCACGGGATAACCGTGGACGTAGAGCGTGCGGCCGATGGGGTCGACCCCGGGAAAGATCTCGTCCCTGACGTCGGCGCCGATGACCGCGACCGCGGTCGCGTGCGCCTCCTCGGTCGGATTGAAGAAGCGGCCGGATTCGAGGTCGAGGTTGAGCATGGATTCGGCGTTGGCCGTGTAGCCGGTGATCTCCACGCCCCCGAGCTTGTGCCGGCCCGCTTTGACGGAATCGGTCCGGTTCGCCTGAGCCCCCACCGCGGCGCAGCTCCGGCAGTTGGCCTCGACCAGCTTGCACTCCGTCATGGTGATCGGCTTTCTGCGGTTCGCGAGGAGGAACTCGGAGCGGCTCCGGAGGATCCCGTACTTGGTGAACACCAAGACGTCGGGGTTGAGGTTCACGAGGTTCGTGGCGACGAACTCGTTCAAGCCGCTGATGACCGAGACCACGGCCACCACGGTCATGACGCCGATGATGACGCCCAAGAGCGTCAAGCCCGAGCGCAGCTTGTGACTTCCCAGCGCCCGGAGCGACGTGGCGAACAGCTCGCGAACGTCCATCGCTCTAGGACGACCCGGCCGCCCCGGATTCCATGGCCTTGGTCTTCTCCTCGCTCATCGCCTTGACCCTGTCGCCTTCCTTGATGGTCCGAAGCGTCTTGAACGGACCGCTGATCACCGTCTCGCCGTCCTTGAGGCCGTTCTCCACCTCGATGTCCAGCTCTCCCGTGAGCCCGGTCTTGATCGGCGCGAACCGCGCTTTGCCGGCGGCCACGGTGTAGACCCCCTCTTCGGTTTTGACCCGGCCCGAAGCGTCTTTCTCTCCTTTCGGAGAGTCGCGGATCACGACGGCCGCGAGCGGAATCGTCGGAACCTTCGATTTCGTGCCGGTGATGATGTCCGCGGTGACCGAGAAGCCCGGCCGGATGGTCTGAGGTGGATCGGAGATCTTGACCTTCACCTTGAAGTTGATCGCCTCGGTCGTGGTGATGAGCCCCTGAAGCTCCGTATCGTCCTTCTGGATCGGCGAGTGGCCGACCTCGGTGACGACGCCGTCGAACTTGCGTCCCGGATACGAGTCGAGCGTCAGCATCGCCTTCTGGCCGACCGCGATGTTCGGCGTGTCGGTCTCGTCCACCATGAGAACCGCCTGGACCGTCGACATGTCGGAGATGGTCATCAGCTGGGTGCCCGGATTGTTCATGGTGCCGAGCACCGTGACCTCCCCCGCCTTCACCCGCAGCGTCGTCACGATTCCGGAGATCGGCGCGCGCACGGTCGACTTCGTCACCGTGTCGTGGTTCGCATTGACGATCGCGCGGTTCTGCTCGATGCGCCGCTCCGCCGCCTGGTAGGCACCTTTGCTGCCGTCGTAGCTCGACTGGGCGCGCTGGTAGTCCGCCACGGGGATGATCCCTGCCTCGTTGTTCTTCTGCGCGCGTACGAGGTCGTTGGCCGCCTGCTGCATCGCCGCCTTGGCCGTGTCGAGCTCACCCAGGCTCGCCTGGAGCGCGGCGGCGGAGCTCGCCTCCTCGGCGGCGGCCCGGTTCTTGTCGATCTGAAGGAGAAAATCCCCCTCCTTGACGGGGTCCCCCTCCCGCACCACCAAATTCACGATCTGACCCATGACCAAGGCCGAGAGGTCGACCTTGTTCTCCGCTTGGATCTTGCCGTTGGCGATCACCTTGCCCACGACGTCCTGGACCTTGACCTTGGCCACGCTGACCTCGGTGGCCTGGTTCTTCTTCTTATAGATGCTCGAACCTATGAGCCCGGCCACCGCCAGCAAGATGACGCCGACGATGATTTTCCATTTATGACGGCGCCACATCCTGCTCCACCCTCCCCTGCCTGCCAAGACAATACGCTGGACGGGCGCTCTGGTTCTACTCCGAAGCCTCCTCCGGCCGGCGGGGGGAGATCCACCCGGCGTTCCGCCCGGGCGCCGGGTCGACGATCGCCTCGCCCACGGCGTACGCCGCGAGAAGCCTCTTGGAATCGAGCACCGGCAGCGGCGAGTTCTTCGGGCCCACGATGAGAGGGATCTCCGTGCAGCCGAGGATCGCGCACTCCGCGCCCTCGGAGCGAAGCTCGCGGATGGCGTCCAGGAACAAGTCGGTCGTCGACGGCAGGAACATGCCCTGGCAGAGCTCTTCGAAGATGGCGCGGTTCAGCCGCTCCTGGACCGCCTGGACCGGGCAGCGGGCGGACAGACCCAGCGCTTGGAGAGCGTGCGGGTAGACGGGACCGTTCATGGTCCACCGGGTGCCGAGCAGGCCGGCGACCTTCCATCCCGCCGCCGCCATCTCCGTGGCCACCACCTGGGCGATGTGCAGCCCCGGAATCGGCAGGGTCTCCGCGATCCGCTCCAGCACGATGTGAGCCGTGTTGTCGGGACACACGAAGAAGTCCGCGCCGGCGGCGGCGACTTGCTCGACGCCCCGACGAAGGCATTCCGCCACGGCGTCGTGATCCCCCGACTCCCAGCCCGGCATGCTCAGGGCCATCGGAATCGCGCTCATCAGGATTTCGGGGTGCATGTGGGGCCCGAGCCTCCGCTGGCCCTCGCGGCATGCCGTGATGAAGCAGAGGGTCCCGCCCTCCGCGCTGTGCGCCACGATGCCGATGCGCTTCACGACCTTCTAGCCCGCATGCTCGAAACTATCTTGCGGCGGCTTGACCCCTTTGACGATCAGCCAGACCGCGAGCGGCACCTCGAACGCAAGCATCGGGAGCCACCAGAGAAACGTGATCGTGCCGTGCACGAAACCGGCAAGCTGCAGCGGCAGGCCGGCGACGAGAATCACCGACGCGAAGACGCCGATCCAGGCCAGCGAAACGGGGATCATCCGCCCGCGCAGGAGCAGGTAAGAGAAGATCGTGCTCCCCACGGCGAAGAACGTCGCGGAGAACGCCGCGTCCGGCCTGCGCAAGTACGCGGCGAGGGCTTGCGCCGCCGCGGGCTCCGGCGCGTCGGCTCCGCTCGCCGTCGCGAGCCACTGGAGCGCGAGCGTGCCGGGAATGGCCGCGGCTCCAAGGAGGCCTTCGGCCACGCGGCAGATGAGCCCCATCATCGCCAGATCGCGGTCCTCGTCGCGCGTGATGGCGAACAGCGTCGCCGCCAGCGCGAATGCGGAGAAGCACTGGACCAGGCCGAGCAGGACGACGATTCCGACGCCGGTCCCGTGCTGCGCGATCGACGCGAGCTTTGCGGCCATCCCCTCCCCGCCTGCGGTCTTGCCCCAGACCACCATGCTGGTGATCCCGGCGGCGATGTACGCGAGAAAGGCGACTCCTGCGATGCGAGCGTTCGTGGTGCGCGTCATGACGGATTGACCTCCTCGCTCACGAAAGCCCCTGCGCCCCGCTCAGCAGATCGGCAGCGCTTAGCGATCGTTCTGGTAGACCATTAGTACCAGAACGAGCCGCAGAGACCGAGGGCGAGTCCGCCGCAAGCCGCCAAGAGGCGGCTGCCGGTGCGTGCCAGGGGGGAGCAAGATCGTGGCCGCGATCGAGGGCCATCCGTTTCGGCCGCGATCATCGTAGTCTACTGAGGACGACCGGAGGGTGGTTTGAGCCCCGGAACGGACCAGCCCGCCGCCGACGACTTCGCTCTGATGGATGCGGTGGCGTCGCGCGACGAACGAGCCTTGTCGCTCCTTTACGACCGGCACGCGTCGGAGGTCCTCGGTGTGTGCGTCCGGATCCTCAGAGAGCGGAGCGAGGCCGAAGAGGTGATGGGAGACGTGTTCATCGAGGTGTGGGAGCGCGCGGAGCGGTACGACGCGACGCGCGGCCATCCGGTCGCCTATCTCTTGAACCTCGCTCGCAGCCGCGCCATCGACCGCCTTCGTGCGAGGGCGCGCCGCGAGCGGATCGTCGTGGACGCCGAGCCCGCCGAGGCGATCGCCGCCGGAAATCCGTTCGCCGACGCGCGGACCGGGCAGATGCGCGCCCACATCGGTCGGGCGATGGGCGGGCTCCACCCCGAACAGAAGCGGGCGCTCACGCTCGCCTACTTCGACGGCATGAGCCACTCGGAGATCGCCTCCGCGCTCGGCGAGCCATTGGGAACGGTCAAGACGCGGATCCGGCAGGGCCTGCTGCGCCTGCGGGAATCGCTCGATGCCTTGTACGGCGAAGGAGCTCAGTCGTGAACTGCGCCGAGCGGAAGGACCTGATCGTCCTCTACGCGTTCGACCAGCTCGAGCCGGCGGAGGCGGCCGAGGTCGCGGCGCACCTTCGTGAGGGGTGCCCGCGCTGCGCCGGCGAGCTTGCCGCCGCGCGCACCCTTGCGGGCCACGTCGCCCTCTCCGCGCCGCCGGTCGCTCCGCGGCCCGCGGTCAAGGAGCGTCTCCTCCGTCGGATCGCCGACTCGAAGGTCGTTCCCTTCCGCGGCGGCCAACCGGCCGCGCCCCGATCGACGCCCAATCGTTGGCTGGCCGTCGGCGTCACCGCCGTTCTCGCGGCGAGCGTCGCCGCGATCGTGATCCTGATCCCCGCACGGCGGGAGATCGACTCGCTGCGCGGGAAGCTCGCGAGCGCCCGTGACGTGGCGCGCGCTCTCGAAACGCGCGCCGTCAAAGCCGAAACCGCGCTTCGCTCGATGGGCTCGCCCGCCACGCGCATGACGGCGCTCGAAGCGGCGGGACCGCTTCCCGAGGCCGCCGGCCGGCTCTTCTGGGACCAGTCGAAGGGCACGTGGCAGGTCTTCTTCACTCACATGAAGCCGACGGCCGCCGGGCGCACGTACGAGCTCTGGTTCGTCACCGCGGATCAGCGAAAGGTGCCGGCTGGAACGTTCGACGTCGGCGTGGATGGGGAAGGATCCATCGTCGTCGCGCCTCCCACGGACATCGGCCCGCTCGCGCTCGCCGCCGTGACCGAGGAGCCCGCGGGCGGGGTCCCGCAGCCGACCGGAGCGATCCTGCTCGTGGGGAAGCTCGGCACCTGACGCGCGCGATGCGGTCGTAGGTCGACCCTAGCAGCCGTCCGCCGCGCGTGTCGTCCGCGTGACCACGAGCGTCGGTGTCTCGCCCGCGCCGAACAGCCACGCGAAGTCCCGGTCGTCGATCGTGAACGTTCGCGACACGGATTTGACCTGGCAGCGGATCGCGATCTTTTCGATCGCGCCCAGGCGCAGACGGCGCGCGCCTTGCGCCAGGACCAGCTCGAGATCGGTCACCTTGTTCCCCCAGGCACGGAGGTCGACGGTCACGACGTAGGCGTGCGCGATCGATCCGAACCCCGGATCGATCGTGCGCTTGAACGAGACTCCCTCGAGCGCTAGGCCGTCCTCGGCGGCGCCCCCCGCGCCCTTCAACCGCCACGAGCCTTCGGGGGCCATACCGCCGGGCGCGACGAACTCCGCGTCGATCGAGACGGCATACGGAGGAGGCACCAGCCTCTCGGCGCCGAAGGGGGCGTCGTCGTGGGGACAGAGAGCTTGGGCTGAAGCGTCCGGCGCCCCGAGGGCGGCGAAGGACCACGTCAGAATCGCGAGCGTCGTGGCGTGCGGCATCCGTGCGGGCATCGGGGCTCCACTCTCAAATCGAGCGTGTGGGAAGGACGAGGCGGAAGGTCGCACCGCCACCGTCCGGAGCGTCGAGCGTCAGGTCGCCGCCCATGTCCCGCGCGAGACCGCGCGAGATCGCGAGCCCAAGCCCGACGCCGGGGACCGGGTCGGCGGCGTCGCGCCCGCCGCGCTCGAACGGGGCGAAGATCGCGCGCGCCTGCGCGCTAGGGACGCCGGGACCGTGGTCGCGCACGGTCATCACCAGCGAGCCGTTGTCGACGGCGGCCATGAGCTCGATGGCGTTCCGCTTCCCGCCCGACGCGTACTTCGCGGCGTTGTCGACGAGGTTGGCGAGGATCTGGCCGATCGCATCGACGTCAACCATGAGAGGCGCGGCGGGTCCCGCCGTCTGGACGTCGAGCGTCATCCCCGAGGATTCGGCGCGCCTTCCGAGCGGCGGGCGCACCCGGTCGATCAGCGACTCGAGGCTCAAGGATTCGACCGGGCGGGGGCCGCGCCGCTCTTCGAGGCGAGCGTGAGACAGGACGTTCGCCACCGTCGCCGAAAGCCGTCGCGATTCTTCCTTGAGCGTCTTCATGTAGAGGCGCCGCTGCTCGTCGTCGCGGACGATGCCGTCCGCGAGCATCTCGGAGTACATCTGGAACGTGGTGAGCGGCGTGCGCATCTCGTGCGTCACCGCGGAAACGAAACGCCGGCGGCGCTCGCCGAGGTCGATGCTCTTCCGCAGCGTGAGTCCGACGGCGGCCATCCCGCCGATCGCAGCGATCCAGGCGACGGCCAGCGCCGCGCG